>OGCL01000853.1_pt1 | contig 29344 bp, 26 predicted proteins | sample 1570041 | NCBI WGS metagenome assembly OGCL01 (sample SAMN06266162, study PRJEB24511) | hot springs metagenome | isolation source: Hot spring water | place: South Africa: Limpopo | collected 2015-06-22 | reverse complement strand
AATACGCAAGAGGTACGCTCCGTCCTGGAGCCGATCCTGGACCCCGATGCAGTACTTTGCTCCGACGGTAGCGCCGTATACGTGGCCTTGGCCAAGCAACTTCACATCGCCCATCAGCCTGTCAACCTCAGCGCCAGGATTCGGGTTTTGGACCACGCCCTCCATATCCAGAACGTCTATGCTTACGACAGCCGACTAAAGGAAGGGATGATCCGCTTCCACGGGGTTGCTACCACGTACCTGCCCAACGACCTCGGCTGGCGTCGATCCTGGAGCGGTTCTCCGGCGTCCTGACGCCAGAGTTATTCCTCGGGCTGGCCTTTGGACTACCCCAGCGGGGTACCAACACCTAACGCGGACATAGCCTTTCACTACGGCTCACTCACCGAAAGCAATAGGCCCGATCGCAGTACTCCCTCCTCATGAGAGGGTTATAAGGATGATCTCGGCCGATCGAGAAAAAACTACTATTTTCCGGTCATCACCGGAAACCCAATAATGGCTCCTCGCTGCACACGCAGCTACCCGCTGCCCGCTGCTACTCGACGAGGAGACGGGCCATGTTGCCGACCGATCAGCCTGCCGAACATGCCTGTCTGCATGCCGCAACCGCTGCCTTGGGTCACGACCGCCAGTGGATCGATGAATAGCTTACCCAGGTCCAAATCGAAATGCGCCTGCTGGTCTTCTCCGCTATCGTGACGCTTTGCGGTATCGGCACGACGGTGGCACTGTTTCTGCTTTCCGGCTCCTGACCGAAACGCGGCCTGGCGGCAACGAAAGTCAGCCCGACGGGCACGGTGCCGTCAAACGCTGAATGAATTGCTGTAAGGGCGCTTCAACGGCGTTGCGCGGTGCTCGCTCCCTGGCCTGACGCTCATGGCGGTGGAGGCCATCCCCGACCATGGAAATCGGTCGTACCGCGGGAGCAGCTCTGGCCGCGATGGCTGCGGTCGCAGCCAGCCTTCTTCCCGCTCGCGGCGCACGTTTCCGCAAGAATCAGGGCAGCGTATCGATCAGCCAGCGCGCGGTTTCTTCGACCGCCGCCTGAAAGCTGACGGTGTCCTCGTTGATCGAGTCGAAGGCGGTGACCGACTCGGCCGAGGCTTCCCAGACGACGGCGCCCGTCTGCGCATCCCATAGCTGCATGTAAATACGCATCGTCGTCACCTTGGTGTCGAGCACGCGCAGGCCGAAAGTTCCCCAGCGCCCTTTCGATTCCTGCTTGAAACCAGCCAGCTTGAGCAGTGCCAGATAACGCACGCCGGTCAGCTCGCCGATGCGCGAGAGCGTCTTGCGTTCGAGCAGTCCGGTAGCGCGATAGTCTTCGAGCATGTCCCGATACGTCTTGCCCAAGCCGGCGCCATTGATCGCGGTCAGCGTTGCCGGCAGCGAAACGACACGCAGCTGCGGCCGCACTTTGGTGAACACGGCATAAAAAGTCAATGCCAGCGCCTGCCGGTCCTCTTCCTGGCCGGTAGCCGACGACGGCGTCAGGAAAGCCAGCCCGCCGCGCTGCAAGTCATGTGCCGAAAGCTGCATCGGCAGTACCTGGACATTGCCCTGCCGTTGCGGCGAGATGCCGCAGCCGCCGAGCAGCACGGCGCCTGCCGCAGCCACCAGCGTCGCCATCAGCCACGCGCGCCACGACCGCCGGGCCGTCGATGCGCTCATCCCTCGAAGCTTTTGATGCAGGCAATCACCTCGGCGATGGCCTGCTGCGCGCTGCCGTAGAGCATGCGCGTGTTTTCAGCATAGAACAGCGCGTTTTCGATGCCGGAATAACCGGCGCCCTTGCCCCGCTTGTTGCAGATGACGTTGTGGGCATGGTCGGCGTTGAGGATGGGCATGCCGTAGATCGGGCTGGACTTGTCGGTGCGCGCCACTGGATTCACCACGTCGTTGGCGCCGATGACCAGCGCCACATCGGCGGTGGCGAACTCCTCATTGATCTCGTCGAGATCGAAGATCAGATCGTAGGGCACGCCGGCTTCGGCAAGCAAAACGTTCATATGGCCCGGCATGCGACCAGCGACCGGATGGATGGCGAACTTGACCTCGACACCGGCATCGATGAGCAGCTTGGACATCTCCCAGACCTTATGCTGTGCGCCAGCCACCGCCATGCCATAACCAGGCACGATGATCACTTTTTGCGCGTAGCGCATCATCGACGCCGCATCCATCGCACTCGCTTCCTTCATCGTCCCCTGTATCTTGCCGCCGGCCTGCGCTTCGCCGGTGATCGGCGTGAAGAGGACGTTCTGAATCGGCCGGTTCATCGCCTTGGCCATCAGCTGGGTGAGCAGCGTGCCCGAAGCGCCGACGACGATTCCGGCAATGACCAGCGCCGGATTGCCGAGCACATAGCCCTCGAAACCGACCGCCAGGCCGGTGAAAGCATTGAGCAGCGAGATGACCACCGGCATGTCGGCGCCACCGATCGGCGTCGTGAGGATGACGCCAAGAATCAGCGCGATGATGAAGAAGGCGACGAGCCTGCCCGGATCGGGATCGATGACGATCGAGGCGCCGAGGGCAACCGCGGCGAGCGCCAGGACGACGTTGACGCCATTTTGCCCGGGCAGACGGAAGGTCTTGTTCATCAGGCCCTGCAGCTTGGCGAAGGCGATGCACGAGCCCGAGAAGGCCACCGAACCGATGAGCGCGCCCAACACGGCCAGCGTCGTGACGACGAGACCATGATGCTCGCCGCGCGCGAACTCGAGCGCGGCGATCGCCGCCGCCGCGCCACCGCCCATGCCGTTGTAGATGGCGACCATTTGCGGCATGTCGGTCATCTTCACCACCTTGCCGGCCCACCAGGCGAAGCCGCCGCCCAAGCCGATGGCCAGCAGCATCCAGCCGAAGTTCTGCATACCCGGCCAGAGGAAAGTGACCAGCGTCGCCAGAATCATGCCGATGCCGGCCCAGTTTACGCCGCGCCGGGCGGTGACCGGCGAGGACATCGCTTTCAGGCCGAGGATGAACAGCACCGCGACCAGGAAGTAGGAAACATCGATCAACGCGGTCACTTGGCCTCTCCCTTCTTCTCGCTCTTGAACATGGCCAGCATGCGCTCGGTGACGACATAGCCGCCGGCGGCGTTGGCCGCACCGAGAAGCACGGCGAAGAAGCCGATGGCAATCTGCAGCGGATCGTTCGGGTCGGCTCGTCCGAGCGCCACCATCGCCCCGACCAGCACGACACCATGCACGAAGTTCGAACCGGACATCAGCGGCGTGTGCAGGATGACCGGCACGCGCGAGATCACCTCATAGCCGGTGAAGGCAGCAAGCATGAAAACATAGAGATAGATGAAGTTTTCCATCAGGCGACTCCCAGAACCTTGCGCACACCCTCGTGCTTGAGCTGACCGTCGTGGGTCAGACAGGCGCCGGCGATGATCTCGTCGTTCCAGTCGAGATTCAGCGCACCATCCTTGATGAAGGCGGCTAAGAAGTTGTAGAGATTTTTCGCGAACATTTCCGAAGCATGCACCGGCATGCGCGCCGGCAGATTGACCGGACCGATGAGAGTCACACCGCCGACCTGCACGGTCTGGCCCGCCTGCGTGCCGGCACAGTTGCCGCCGCCTTCGGCAGCCATGTCGACGATGACTGTGCCATTCTTCATGCCAGCAATCATCTCGGCAGTGACGATCAACGGACTGCGCTTGCCGGGAATGGCCGCCGTGGTGATCAGCACGTCGCAGCCGGCGACCGCTTTGCCGAGCTTGGCCGCTTGCAATGCTCTCTCTTCATCGGTCAGCTCGCGCGCATAACCGCCGCTGCCCGCCGCCGATACGCCGGTATCGACGAATTTCGCCCCCAGCGATTCGACTTGTTCTTTCGTCTCCGGCCGCACATCGTAGGCTTCGACGATGGCCCCCAAACGCTTGGCCGTCGCGATCGCCTGCAGACCGGCGACACCGGCGCCGATGATCAGCACGCGCGCCGGACGGATGGTGCCTGCGGCGTAGGTCAGCATCGGAAAGAACTTCGGGCAGTGATGGGCGGCAATCAACACCGCTGAATAACCGGCCACCGCGGCCTGCGACGACAGCGTGTCCATCGCCTGGGCACGCGAGATACGGGGGATCAGTTCGGTGGCAAAAGCAGTGATTCGACGTGCGTTCAGCGCCTCGATGCGCTCGCGGCTGGCGTAGGGCGCCAGTGCGCCGAGCAACACGCTGCCGGGTTGCAGCGAGGCAATCTCGTCCAGCGTCGGTGGCTGGATGCGCAGCACGAGCTGCGCGGCGGCATGCACCGCAGCGGCGTCGGCCAGCACCGAGGCACCAAAGTCCTCATCGCCGATGAAACTGCCACTGCCCGCGCCGGTTTCGATGCACACCTCGGCGCCGAGCGCCTTGAATTTCTTGACGACCTCCGGAACGATGGCGACGCGCGTCTCGCCCGCCGCCCTCTCCCGGACAATGCCTATGGTCAAAGCCATGTTTTCCTCCAGTGTGGCGAACCGCTGCGGCCGCCGCAGTGAATCGTGCGATGAATTCTGGCCACCGCCATCGACGACGCCAGGCCGCTGCCAGGACGGTGCCATTTTCCGGAATAGCCAGTTTCGGCCATGCTTCGTCTGCCGTCGGGTGTGCGATGACGGCGTGCGGCTGCCCGACACGGTCGGGGCACCGCCCTGCTGCGGCCGATTATCGCCGCAACCGCGGCGCTTTCCAACCGCAAAGCGATTACAGAATACCTGCGCCACCGCGCCGGCGCGATGAAGTGGACCGCCGAATCGCGGCGTCTTCGACCACGATGCGCCACAGTCGACGTCCTCTGCCGCGAACGGCCAAGCATTTGATTTCCCGACGCTATCGCAAGAAATGACCCACAATATATAGTGCCACCCAACGGCTTGACACACTATTGAAATCAATAACTATTTGATTTTCCATGAATGAGAATCGCCAGATTTTACAAGAATCACCGTCCGCGGTTATCCTTCGCTCCGCCCCTGGATCCTACCGGAGAACACGATGACTTCAGACTTCGATACCGTTGTAGAAACAAGACACTATGACCATCCTGGCCAGCTTGGCCTTCTGCTGCCGCAAGAAATTTCGGCCGAGGTGCTGCTCGAGAAGTATGCCAAGGGCAGCGAGCGCGAGGTGCGCGAGGTGCGAGCCCGTGTCGCACGCGCACTGGCCGCAGCGGAAAGCGAGGACAAGCGGGCCTGGTGGCAGGCGCGTTTTCTCGAAGCCCAGGAAGCCGGCTTCGTGCCGGCCGGACGCATCAACTCGGCCGCCGGCACCGACCTGTGCGCAACGCTAATCAACTGCTTCGTCCAACCGGTCGGTGATTCGATCTCCGAGGTCGTCGACGGTCGCCCCGGCATCTATACCGCACTGTCGCAATCGGCCGAGACGATGCGCCGCGGCGGTGGCGTCGGCTACGACTTTTCCAGCATCCGCCCCAGCGGCGCCCATGTGCGCGGTACGCAAAGCCGCGCCTCCGGGCCGGTGTCGTACATGCGTGTCTTCGACCGCTCCTGCGAGACGGTCGAGTCGGCCGGCAGCCGGCGCGGTGCGCAGATGGGGGTGCTGCGCTGCGATCACCCGGACATCGAGGAATTCATCCACGCCAAGGACCATGGCGACCTGAGCAATTTCAACATCTCGGTGGGCGTCACCGATGCTTTCATGCTGGCGGTCGAGTCGGATACCGAAGTCGAGCTGGTGCATCGCGCCGAACCCTGCGCCGATCTCAAGGCGCGCGGCGCCTATCAGCGCGAAGACGGCCTGTGGGTCTATCGCAAGACACGCGCCCGCGAGTTGTGGCAACAGATCATGCGCTCGACTTATGACCACGCCGAGCCCGGCATCCTCTTCCTCGACCGTATCAATCGCGACAACAATCTGAATTACTGCGAGATCATCGAGGCCACCAACCCCTGTGCCGAACAGCCGCTTCCCCCTTATGGCTGCTGCTGCCTCGGCTCGATCAATCTGACCCATTTCGTCCGTCACCCCTTTTCCGAACGCGCCGAATTCGATCAAGACGCCTTCGGCCGCGTCATCGATGTTGCGGTGCGCATGCTCGACAACGTGCTGGACGTGACGCACTGGCCGCTGCCGCAGCAGCAGGCCGAAGCCCAAGCCAAGCGGCGCATCGGCCTGGGATTCACCGGCCTGGGCGATGCGCTGATCATGCTGCGCCAACGCTACGACAGCGACGAAGCCCGCGCCACCGCTGCCCGTATCTCCGCCTTCATGCGTGATCGTGCCTATCTGGCCTCGGTCGGACTGGCGCGGGAGCGTGGCGCCTTCCCGCTGTTCAACGCCGACCTTTTCCTCGCTGGCGGCAATTTCGCCTCGCGCCTGCCGGCGGAAATCAAGGACAAGATCCGCAGGCATGGCCTACGCAACTCGCACCTGCTGTCGATCGCGCCGACCGGCACGATCTCGCTCGCTTTTGCCGACAATGCCAGCAACGGCATCGAGCCGCCGTTTTCCTGGACCTATACGCGCAAGAAGCGCATGGCCGATGGTACGTTCAAGGAATACGCCGTCGAAGACTACGCCTGGCGTCTCTACCGCCATCTCGGCGGCGATGTCAACGCGCTGCCACCCTATTTCGTCACCGCGCTCGAAATCTCCGCCGCCGCGCACAAGGACATGGTCGCCGCCGTCGCGCCCTACATCGACACCTCGATCTCGAAGACAGTCAATGTGCCGGAGGATTACCCCTATGCCGACTTCGAGGATCTCTATCTGTCGGCCTGGAAGTCGGGCTTGAAGGGATTGGCGACATATCGGCCGAACAGCGTGCTCGGCGCGATCCTGTCGGTCGAACAAAAGAAACAGCCCCAGGATGTGCGCATCGAAGAAGGCGATCTCGCCAACCGCCGGCTGTCGATCGGCTCGCTGCCAGCGCCGGTGCTCGCCTCGCTGCGCTGGCCGGGACGACCGAATTTCCCGGATGGCAACGCCGCCTGGACCTACATGATCGCCACACCGCATGGCGAGTTCGCCCTCTTCGTCGGCCATACCGAGAATGGCAGGAAGGTGCCATTCGAAGTCTGGGTCAACGGCACCGAACAGCCGCGCGGCCTGGGTGCCGTCGCCAAGACGCTGTCGATGGACATGCGCGCCAACGACAAGGCCTTCCTGCGCCTGAAGCTCGACGTGCTGGCGCGCACGGTCGGCGAAGAATCGTTCGAAATGCCTTTCCCGCCACTGGGCGAGAAGAAGCGCGTTCCGGGGGCCGTGGCGGCGATGGCCCAGGTCATCCGTTATCGCTGCGAGCAACTCGGCGCCCTTGAAGGGGACGGCCCAACGCCCGTACTCGACTGCATGTTCAGCCGCGACGAGCCGCGCACCGGCACCGATGGCACGCTGTCCTGGACCGTCGATGTCGTCAATCCGGCAACCAATGAGGAATTCGTCCTCGGGCTCAAGGAAATCGCCTTGCCCGATGGCATGACCCGCCCCTACTCGGTTTGGCTGGCGGGCAACTATCCGCGCGCGCTCGATGGCCTGACCAAACTGCTGTCGCTGGACATGCGCGTGCTCGATCCAGCCTGGATCGGCATGAAGCTGCGCAAACTGCTCAACTATGCCGAACCGCTCGGCGACTTCATGGCCTTCGTGCCCGGCACGCGCCGGCAGCAGAACTGGCCGTCGACGGTGGCCTACATCGCCCGGTTGATCATTCACCGCTATGCGATGCTCGGCATCCTCGACGAGAACGGCTATCCGACGCGCGAGATGGGCATCCTCGAAACGCCGCGCGAGACCGGCGAAGTCAAGGTGCAGCAGGGCGCGCTGTGCGGCGAGTGCGGCAATTACACGGTGATCCGCAAGGACGGCTGCGACTTCTGTACCGCCTGCGGCGCCGTGGGCAGCTGCGGCTGAACCGGCACCGGAGCGCCGTGCCGATAGGACTGACTTTCGCGGCGCTGACGATCTGCCGCCGCAGCAGCGGCAGATCGCTTCAGCTCACGCCGCGATGGGGGCAATCGGTGCGCAGACAATCGCAGTAAAGATAAAGTGCGTGTTCACGCACCGCAAAACCGCGATCGCCGGCAATGCGCGTCTGACGCTCCTCGATCTCGGCATCGAAAAACTCCTCGACGTGGCCACACTGCAGGCAGACCAGATGGTCGTGGTGGCCGCTCTCCTTGAGTTCGAAGATCGCCTTGCCGGACTCGAAGTGATGCCGTTCGAGCAATCCAGCTTGTTCGAACTGGGTCAGCACGCGATAAACCGTCGCCAGACCGATGTCCATGCCCTCGGCGGCCAGCAGGCGGAAGACGTCCTCGGCGGTCAGATGCCGTTCTCCGGCCTTCTGGAACAGTTCGAGAATCTTCAGCCGAGGCGTCGTGACCTTCAGGCCGCTGTTTTTCAGGCTCTGCGAGTTGGACATCGATGTCGGGCGCCCGCCGGCGCGGTCAGGGGTGAGTAAAGCGGTATGATATAGTCTGCTTCCGCACTTGGGAATCCCGTCGCACGCCTTGCCGGGACCGACGGTCGTCGATCGCGCCAGCGCATTCCTTGCCTTTCCAGCCACAGATGCCACCACTGCGTCTCATCCTACGCCCCCTGCTCGCCTGCGGCCTGCTGCCGCTGGCTGCCTGTTCCTCGACGACCGACCTGTCGTCCTACCTCAGTCCCTACCGCATCGACGTGCGTCAAGGCAATCTGGTCACCCAGGAGATGGTCGATCAGCTCAAACCGGGACTCAGCCGCGACCAGGTGCGATTCATTCTCGGCACCCCACTGATCGCCGACGTCTTCCACGCCGACCGTTGGGACTATGTCTATCGCTTCCAGCCCGGGCACGGGCGGAGCGAGCAGCGGCGGCTGTCGGTGTTTTTCGTCGCCGACAGGCTGGCGCGCGTCGAAGGGGATGTCATACCTGCTGAAGGCCACAGAGCGGTCGGGGAAGCCGCGCGACCTTCAACGCGCATCATCGATATTCCGGCAGCCGACGCGGCCGCCTCGCGTCCTTGAAACAACCATCAGCGGGGAAATCATGGAGGTCATTCGTTACGCCATCGCCGGTGCCAGTGGCCGCATGGGGCGCATGTTGATCGAAGCCGTCCTGCAGGCCGAGGATGCGCGCCTGGCGGCAGCCTTCGATGTGCCGGGCACCCCATGCATCGGGCGCGATGCCGGCGAACTGGTCGGCGCGAATTGCGGCGTAACCATCGGTGACAATGCGGAGACCGCCATCGCTGCAGCCGACTGCTTGATCGACTTCACCCGCCCCGAGGGCACGCTACGTCATCTGGAAATCTGCCGCCGGCGCGGCACGCGCATGGTCATCGGCACGACGGGACTGACGATCGAGCAAAAGCTGGTCATCCAGGACGCATCGCGCGACATCGCCATCGTGCTGGCGCCCAACATGGCCGTCGGCGTCAACCTGGTCTTCAAGCTAGTCGACGTCGCGGCGCGCGTGCTCGCTGAATACGATGTCGAGATCATCGAAGCGCATCACCGCCACAAGGTCGATGCGCCATCGGGCACCGCGCTGCGCATGGGCGAGGTCATCGCCCATGCGCTCGGCCGCGAACTGGCCAAATGCGCCGTCTATGGCCGCGAAGGCCATACCGGCGAGCGACCGGCGGCACAGATCGGCTTTGCCACCGTGCGCGGTGGCGACATCGTCGGTGACCACACCGTGTTGTTTGCCGGCACCGGCGAGCGCATCGAAATCACCCACAAGGCATCGAGCCGCATGCCCTACGCCCTCGGCAGCCTGCGTGCGGCACGCTTTCTGATGACGCACCACAGCGGTTTGTTCGACATGCAAGACGTGCTCGGCCTGCGCTGATCTTTCACGCCAAGCCGCCGACGCCCCGGACCGGGGCTACGAAACGTTATAATCATTGGGTTTGACTGCCTTGAAGGTTGCCTGACGGCGACTGGACGAATGCGCAAGCCGCACCGTCCCCGCAGCGTAACCCGTCCAACCTTCCCTTCCGCGCGACCGCCGTTGCCGCCCCCTGCGGCTGAGGCGGTTTGCTGCGACCACCGTTTTCGACCACCGTTTTCCCATGGAGCCCCGATCGTGTCGCCGTCCGCTTTTCCCCCCGCCTTGCTCGCCTTGGCCGATGGCACCGTCTTCCACGGCGACGGCATCGGCGCAGCGGGCGTCAGCGTCGGCGAGGTGGTGTTCAATACCGCGCTCACCGGTTATCAAGAGATTCTCAGCGACCCTTCCTATGCCCGCCAGATCGTCACGCTCACCTATCCGCACATCGGCAATACCGGTATCAACTTTGAGGACATGGAAGCGGCGCGGGTACATGCCGCCGGTCTGGTGATCCGCGATCTGCCGCTCATCGCCTCGAACTTCCGCAGCGAGCGCACGCTCGATGCCTTCCTGCGCGCCGAGAACATCGTCGCCATCGCCGGTATCGACACGCGCAAGCTCACCCGTATCCTGCGCGAGCGGGGGGCGCAGGCCGGTTGCCTGATGAGTGGCGACGGACTGGATGCCGACGAGGCAGTGGCACGTGCGCGCGCCTTTCCCGGCCTCGCCGGCATGGACCTGGCCAAAGAAGTCAGCACGACGTCCGCCTATGAATGGCGCGAGGGCGAATGGCGCCTGGGCGACGGCTATCGCACGCCATCCGCGCAGCCGCTGCATGTCGTGGCTTACGACTTCGGCGTCAAACGCAACATCCTGCGTATGCTCGCCGAGCGCGGCTGCCGTCTGACCGTCGTGCCGGCCCAAACCCCGGCAGCCGAAGTCATGGCGCTGCGCCCCGATGGCGTCTTCCTATCCAACGGTCCGGGTGACCCGGAACCCTGCGATTATGCCATCGCTGCGATCCGCAGCTTTCTCGACGCCCGTCTGCCCACCTTCGGCATCTGTCTCGGCCACCAGCTCATGGGACTCGCGGCCGGCGCCAGGACGATGAAAATGAAGTTCGGCCATCATGGCGCCAACCATCCGGTCAAAGACCTCGATTCCGGACGGGTATTGATCACCAGCCAGAACCACGGCTTCGCCGTCGATCCGGCCACTCTGCCTGCCGGCGTGCGCGTCACCCATGTGTCGCTGTTCGACGGCAGCCTGCAGGGTCTGGCCTGGACCGACCGGCCGGCACTGTGTTTTCAGGGTCATCCGGAAGCCAGCCCCGGTCCGCATGACGTCTCCTACCTCTTCGACCGCTTCGTGGCGCTGATGCAGCATGCCGAAAAGAACTGACCTTCATTCCATCCTGATCATCGGCGCTGGCCCCATCGTCATCGGCCAGGCCTGTGAATTCGACTATTCCGGCACCCAGGCCTGCAAAGCCCTGCGTGAGGAAGGCTACCGGGTCATCCTGGTCAACTCCAATCCGGCGACGATCATGACCGATCCCGGCACAGCCGATGTCACCTACATCGAGCCGATCACCTGGCAGGTGGTCGAGAACATCATCGCCAAAGAGCGGCCGCAGTGCCCAGGCGGCATGGCCGTGCTGCCGACCATGGGCGGCCAGACGGCGCTCAACTGTGCCCTCGATCTCGCCCGTCATGGCGTACTGGAAAAATATGGCGTCGAACTGATCGGCGCTTCGCGCGAAGCGATCGACAAGGCCGAGGATCGGGAAAAATTCAAGCAGGCGGTGACCCGTATCGGTCTCGCTTCGGCACGCTCGGGCATCGCCCACAGCCTCGAAGAAGCCCTGCAGGTGCAGGCATGGATTGGCTTCCCGGCCATCATCCGACCGTCGTTTACGCTCGGTGGCTCCGGCGGCGGCATCGCCTATAACATGGAAGAGTTCGTCGAGATCTGCAAGCGCGGCCTCGAGGCGAGTCCAACGCGCGAGCTGCTCATCGAGGAATCCTTGCTCGGCTGGAAGGAATTCGAGATGGAGGTGGTGCGCGATCGGATGGACAACTGCATCATCGTCTGCTCGATCGAAAACCTCGACCCGATGGGCGTGCACACCGGCGACTCGATCACCGTCGCGCCGGCACAGACGCTGACCGACAAGGAATACCAGATCATGCGCGATGCCTCGATCGCCGTGCTGCGCGAGATCGGCGTCGATACCGGCGGCTCGAACGTGCAGTTCGCCATCAACCCGCGCGATGGCCGCATGGTGGTCATCGAGATGAACCCGCGCGTCTCACGCTCGTCGGCGCTGGCCTCCAAAGCCACCGGCTTTCCAATCGCCAAGGTGGCTGCCAAACTGGCCGTCGGCTATACGCTCGATGAGTTGAAGAACGAGATCACCGGCGGCGCAACGCCCGCTTCGTTCGAGCCGTCGATCGACTATGTCGTCACCAAGATTCCGCGCTTCGCCTTCGAGAAATTCCCGCTGGCCAACGATAGGCTGACGACGCAGATGAAGTCGGTCGGCGAGGTGATGGCCATCGGCCGCAGCTTTCAGGAATCCCTACAGAAGGCCCTGCGCGGCCTGGAAGTCTCGAGCTACGGCTTCGACGAGGTCGATGCCGATATGGAGGAAATCGAACACGAGCTCGCCAATCCCGGCCCGCGGCGCCTGTGGTACATCGGCGAGGCTTTCCGTCGCGGTCTGACCCGGGACGATGTGCATGCACTGACCAAGATCGACTACTGGTTCCTGGTTCAGATCGAGGAGTTGATCCGGCTGGAGGAAGAACTGAGGCACAGCACGCTCGCCGCACTGGACGGCGAAACGCTGCGACGGTTGAAACGGCGCGGCTTTTCCGATCGCCGTCTCGCCGTGTTGCTCGGCACGAGCGAAAACGATGTGCGCGCGCGTCGGCAGGCCCTTGGTGTGCGACCGGTCTATAAGCGCGTCGATACCTGTGCGGCCGAGTTCGCCACCGCGACCGCCTACATGTATTCGACCTACGAGGACGAATGCGAGGCGCAGCCAACGGAGCGCAAGAAAATCATGGTCTTGGGCGGCGGGCCGAACCGCATCGGCCAGGGTATCGAGTTCGACTACTGCTGCGTCCATGCAGCCTTGGCGATGCGCGAGGACGGCTATGAAACCATCATGGTCAACTGTAACCCCGAGACCGTGTCCACCGATTACGACACCTCCGACCGCCTCTACTTCGAGCCGCTGACGCTGGAAGACATCCTCGAGATCGTCCATGTCGAGCAACCGTCCGGCGTCATCGTCCAGTTCGGCGGCCAGACGCCACTCAAACGCGCCCAGGATCTCGAAGAAAACGGCGTGCCGATCATCGGCACGACGCCGGACATGATCGATGCCGCCGAAGACCGCGAGCGTTTCCAAAAGCTATTACACGAACTCGGTCTGAAGCAGCCACCCAACCGCACCGCGCGCACCGAGGCAGAAGCGCTCGAACTTGCCGCCGAAATCGGCTACCCGCTGGTCGTGCGCCCCTCCTATGTACTCGGTGGCCGGGCGATGGAAATCGTGCACGAGCACACTGGCCTGGAACGCTACATGCGCGAGGCGATCAAGGTTTCCAACGACTCGCCGGTGCTGCTCGACCGCTTCCTCAATGAGGCCATCGAAGTCGATGTCGATGCGGTCAGTGACGGCAGGCAGGTGATCATCGGCGGCATCATGGAACACATCGAGCAGGCGGGCGTGCACTCCGGCGATTCGGCCTGTTCGCTGCCGCCTTACAGTCTGTCGGCCGAACTGTGCGACGAATTGCGCCGCCAGACCGAACGGCTGGCGCGCGGATTGAACGTCGTCGGCCTGATGAATGTGCAATTCGCCATTCAAAGTCAGCCCGACGGGCACGGCGTTGTCTATGTGCTGGAAGTCAATCCGCGCGCCTCGCGCACCGTGCCTTTCGTCTCGAAGGCGACCGGCTTGCCGCTGGCCAAGATCGCCGCGCGCTGCATGGCCGGCAAGACGTTGGCCGAACAGGGCGTGACGCACGAGATCGTGCCGCCTTACTTCTCGGTCAAGGAAGCGGTCTTCCCGTTCATCAAGTTTCCTGGCGTCGACAGTATCCTCGGGCCGGAAATGAAATCGACCGGCGAGGTGATGGGCATCGGGCGCAGTTTCGGTGAAGCCTTCGTCAAGTCGCAGCTGGCCGCCGGTTCGCGCCTGCCCACGGGTGGCTGCGCGCTGATCAGCGTCAAACCCGCCGACAAGGCTAAGGCGGTCGAGGTGGCGCGCGAACTGCACAACCTGGGCTTCAAACTGGCCGCGACCAAGGGTACGGCGGCAGCGATCGCGGCGGCGGGCTTGCCGGTCACTGCCGTCAACAAAGTCAACGAGGGCCGGCCGCACGTCGTCGACATGATCAAGAACAACGAGGTGACGCTGATCGTCAACACCGTCGAAGAAAAACGCTCGGCGATCGTCGACTCCCGCTCGATCCGCACCTCGGCACTGGCCCAGAAGGTCACGCTGTTTACCACCATCGAAGGCGCGCGTGCCGCCTGCCAAGGCATGCACCACGCCGGGCTCGAAACCTACGCGCTGCAAAGCCTGCACGCCGAGCTGGCCGGAGGTAGGGCATGAGCGGTAAATTCCCGTTGACGCTGCGCGGCGCCGAGTTGCTCAAAGAAGAACTACATCGCCTGAAGACCGTCGAGCGGCCGAATGTCATCGCCGCGATCGCTGAGGCGCGCTCGCATGGCGATCTGTCGGAAAACGCAGAATACGATGCCGCCAAAGAGCGTCAGGGCTTCATCGAGGGGCGCATCGCCGAAATCGAAGGCAAGCTCGCCAATGCCCAGATCATCGACCCCGCGGCCCTCGACGCCGACGGTCGTGTCGTCTTCGGCGCCACGGTCGAGCTCGAAGACATGGACAGCGGCGAAACGGTGACCTACCAGATCGTCGGCGATGACGAAGCGGACATCAAGCAGGGCAAGATATCGCTCAACTCGCCGGTGGCGCGGGCGCTGATCGGCAAATACGGTGGCGATGTCGTCGAGGTACAGACGCCGGGCGGCCGGCGCGAATACGAGATCCTCGACGTGCGTTACGAATAGCGCATCACGGCCGGTGATGGAATCGGCCTTGCGCGACCGCTTCGCGCTATGGCATGGCATATCGAGCATCGTCTATCTGATCGAAAGTCTCTGCGGGCTCATCGTGCTACTGATCGTCCGTCGATCGTGATGGTGGATGACATGAAGGTTTTCGGGTTTGCCGGCTACTCCGGCGCCGGCAAGACGACTCTGATCGAACGCCTGTTACCGATATTCAGCGCCCGCGGCCTGCGCGTTTCGCTGATCAAACACACGCATCACGACTTCGACCTCGACCGGCCCGGCAAAGACTCCTGGCGCCATCGCGAAGCGGGTGCAGTGCAAATACTGCTCACCTGTAGCCAGCGCTGGGTGTTGATGCACGAACTGCGCGGTCGCCCCGAGCCGACGCTCGAAGAGCAGCTCGAACGGCTGGCGCCCTGTGATCTGGTGCTGGTCGAAGGTTTCAAACAGACGCCAATCGCCAAGCTCGAAGTGCATCGGCCCGAGAACGGCAAACCCTATCTATGGCCGGAAAACCCTTCGGTGATCGCGCTTGCCCAGCCGCGCGCTGCTCCCTGGCCGATGGCTTGTCCGCTGTCCAGGCTGGATCTCGACACCCCTGCTACGATCGCCGACTTCATTCTCGAACACACGGGACTGACATGAGCCTGCTCGAATTTCACGCGGCACGCGAACGCCTGATCGCCGCCGCACGCCGCGTCTCCGGCATCGACCGGCTGCCACTGAGCGACGCCCTCGGCCGCGTGCTGGCCGAAGCGATCGTCTCCGATGCCGACGTGCCACCTTTCGACAGCAGTGGCATGGATGGCTACGCGGTGCGCTGTGCCGATCTGACGAGCGCCGGCGTCGACCTGCCCATCGCCCAGCGCATCGTCGCCGGCAGCGTCGGCCAGCCGCTGGCGGCGGGTACCGTGGCGCGCATTTTTACCGGTGCGCCGGTGCCGGCGGGGGCCGATGCTGTGGTGATGCAGGAGGTGTGCAGCCACGCCGGGGAAGGGCGGGTGCGCATCGAACGCCTGCCCCGGGTGGGCGAGAACCTGCGTCGCGCCGGCGAAGACATCCGTGCCGGCGATGAAATCCTCGGCGCTGGCCGGTTGATCGATGCCGCCGCGATCGGTCTGGCCGCCTCGATCGGCCGGGCAATCCTGCCGGTCTGGCGCCGGCTGTCGGCAGTGGTTTTCTCCACCGGCGACGAGTTGTTGCAGCCAGGACAAACACCCTTCCCCGGCGCCCTCTTCGATGCCAACCGACCGATGCTCATCGCCTTGTTGCGTCAGCTCGGCTGCATGGTGCGCGATGGCGGCGCGCTGCCCGACGATCTGGCCGCGACGCGCCGCGCGCTGACCCGCGCCGCCGAAGAACACGATCTGATCCTCACCAGCGGCGGCGTCTCGGTCGGCGAGGAAGACCATGTCAGGACGGCTCTCGCCCTGGATGGCGAACTGACGTTATGGAAGGTCGCCATCAAACCTGGCAAACCGCTGGTGCATGGCCGTATCGGTCAATGCGATCTGATCGGTCTGCCGGGCAATCCGGTCTCGGCCTACGTCACCTTCCAGATCTTGGCACGGCCATTCATCCGCCGCTGCCAGGGTCTAGCACAAGTCTTGCCGCAACCACGTGCTGCCACTGCCGGCTTCTCCTGGGACAAACCGTGCCCCCGACACGAATTCCTGCGCGTGCGGCAGGAAGCCGATGGCCGGTTGGCCCTCTTCCCGCGCCAAGGCTCCGGCGTGCTGACTTCCTGCGCCTGGGCCGATGGCCTGGTCGAAAACCCGCCCGAAACGACGATCCAGCCCGGTGACACGGTGTGCTACCTGCCCTTTGCCGAACTGCCATGACCATCACCGTACTCTACTTCGCCGACCTGCGCGAGGCGATGAACTGCACCAGCGAAACGCTCGATTTGCCAGCCGAGATCAAAACCGTGGGCGAATTGCGTCGCTTCATCGCCGCTCGCGGTGCCGACCGGGCGCCGCTGGGCCAAATGGCCAATCTGCGTTGCGCAATCAATCAAAACATGGCCGACTGGAATGCCGCCATCGCCGATGATGACGAAGTGGCTTTCTTTCCTCCTGTGACCGGCGGCTGATCGGCAAAGCCGGCCCAAGGTAGCGCGGCGCGACCCCCTCCGCTTCAGACCGGCAGTTCTTCCCCCGCCCGCGCCGATCGATCGGCATAGCGCATCTCTTTCAGCGGAGATTTTCTCGCACCGCAGGCGCGGCGGAACAGTTCCACCCGGGTCGGACAGAAGCACACTGTGCCATAGATCGACGGTGCACAGTAACCGCACTTCGAGGCGCCCGCACCGGGCAAGACGACCCCGGCCGTCGTGCCGATCGTAAACAGCATCGTGCACATCGGCCCGTCATGACACTGCCCCTTCCGCATGCACGATTGACCGGATATGCATCGTTCGGAATGGGCACAGGCCCAGCGCATTGATTCATCCTGCATAGCGCCGAATGCCGGTCGGACACTGCTGGCTGTCGGGTCCATGTCGTCGTCCTCCTCGTCTTCCTCACAGCTGCCGCATCCGCGCAAGAGCGAGCACGACGGTCGAGCGCGAACCGCGCCGTCTGAACGGTCATGGCCGGTTTGCCCCCGGTCGATGGAACACCGGCGTTACCGACCAATGCTGTGTTCCCCGCTCCCAAGAAGGGCCGCCCCGAGTGTTTCTTTGCCCCTCAAGGGGAGGGGCGAGCGCAGCAAGTTTTTCGGGGTGGGCTCACATTAGGAACATTAGGCGAGCCGGGAAGAGCTTGTCAAATAAGACAGGAAAAATCCGCCTGTTTATGATTCTCGATGGCCTCTGCAGGCATGTCCAGAGCGCGTCCGTTGCGGTCCGCGCGCCATCGCGTCAGCCTCCGGCCCATTCGCCGCGCCGGGCGCGGGCCGAAGCGAACAAGGCCTGCAGACCCTCACCGTCGGCGGTAGCGAGCAGCACGCGCGCGCGCATCAGCGCCGCCATGAAGGCATCGAGTTCGGAGAGCAGCGCCCGCCGGTTGGCAATACAGATATCGCGCCACATCTCCGGATGGCTGGCGGCGATGCGCGTGAAATCGCGAAAGCCGCTGCCGGCAAACGAAAACAGTCGTTCCGCATCATCCCGCCGTGTGAGTTCATCGACCAGCGCAAAGGCGAGCAGATGGGGGAGATGGCTGACGGCGGCAAAGACGGCATCGTGCGTTTCGGCATCGAGCCGCTCGCAGTGCGCGCCACAATCGCGCCAGGCGGCTTCGACGCGCGCGATCGCCGTCTCGGAATTTTCCGCCAGCGGCGTGAGCACGACGCGCTTACCGTGAAAAAGTTCGGCGCGCGCCGCCGCCACACCGCTTTTCTCGCCGCCGGCGATCGGGTGTCCGGGCACGAACTGGGCGATTCTGTCGCCGAGTGCGGCGCGCGCGGCGGCAATGACATCGCTCTTCGTGCTGCCCGCGTCAGTGATGATCGTGCCTGAAGACAAATGCGGCACCATCGATCGCAATACGGCCCCGGTCTGGCCGACCGGCATGGCCAGCAGCACGAGATCGGCTTCGGCCAGGGCCGCGCCGACATCGGTGGCGATCTCGTCGATGACGCCGGCGGCGAGCGCTTCTTCGAGCGCGGCGCGCGTGCGCCCGAGACCGATGATGTGCGTTGCCTGATGCCGTCTTGAGCAGGCTGACTTTTGCGCCAGTGCGAACGAACCGCCGATGAGTCCGACGCCACAGACGACGAACCGTTGGGGTGCTTCGCTCATCGTCTAAAGCGCCTTCGCGAGCGCGGCGAGAAAGCGCGCGTTTTCTTCCGGCAAGCCGACGGTGACGCGCAGATGCTGCGGCAGACCATAACCAGCGATCGGCCGCACGATGATGCCTTGCGCGAGCAGTTTGCGATTGACCTCCGCCGCGTCGGGCACGGCGAAGCTGATGAAATTGCCCTGCGATGGAATGTGTTCGAGACCAAGGCGCTTCAGCCCATGCACCAGCAGTTCCATACCCTGCTGGTTCAGGCGATGACTGTCGGCGAGGAAAGGATGATCGTCGAGTGCCGCCACCGCCGCGGCGAGCGCGACGTGATTGACGTTGAACGGCTGACGCACGCGGTTGAGCAGATCGATCACCGCGGGCGACCCAAGGCCATAGCCGATGCGCAAACCGGCAAGCCCATGGATCTTCGAGAAGGTGCGCACGATGAGCAGATGATCGAACTCGCCGAGCCACGATTCGGTGGCCGTGCGCAAACCCGACGGCAGGTAATCGTCGTAGGCTTGATCGAGCACGACGAGCACGGTGCGCGGCAGATCGGCGATGAAGTCGTGGATCTCGCGCCAAGGCAGAAAGGTGCCGGTCGGATTGTTCGGATTGGCGATCCAGACGATGCGCGTCTCTTCGCGCACCAGCGCGCGCATCGCCACCAGATCATGGCCATACTGGCGCGCTGGCGCGATCAGCGATGCGGCGCCCATCGCCTGCGTCGCGAGCGAATAGACGGCGAACGCGTATTGCGCCAACACCGCCGAGGTGCCGGGCATCAAAAACGCGCGCGCCGCGAGATCGAGTACGTCGTTCGAACCATTGCCGAGCACGATCTGCGCGCTATCGACGCCGAGCTTTCTGGCAAGCAGCGCGAGCAATTCGTACTGGTCGGGGTAGCGATAGGCTTCCTGCAGCGCCGCTTCGGCGGCGAGGCGGGCGCGCGGACTCATACCGAGCGGGTTTTCGTTCGAAGCGAGCTTGATGATCGAAGACTCCGGCAACCCGAATTCGCGCGCGAGCGCGCCGATCGGTTTGCCGGGGACGTAAGGCGAGAGGGCGCGCACGTGCGCCGGGGAACATTCGATCAACGACATGACGAAAAGCCCCTCAGGCCAGGGCGCGCGGATACGCGCCGAGCAGTTTGAGAAACGAAACGCGGCCGCGCATCGCCTCGAGCGCCGCCGCGACCGGGGCATCGAGGCGATGCCCTTCGACATCGATGAAAAAGACGTATTCCCAGGGGCTTCCTTCGATCCCGCGCGCCGGACGTGATTCAAGACGGGTCATCGACACGCCATACTCTTTCAACGGTTCGAGCAAATCATGCACTGCACCCGGACGGTTCTGCGCCGAGCAGACGAGCGAAGTCTTGTCGAAGCCCGAGACGCCGGCATCGTGCGTCGCCAGGACGAGAAAGCGTGTCGTATTCCGTGGCTCGTCCTCGATGTTCGCCGCCAAGATTCCGAGACCGTAAAGGCCTGCTGCGCCCTCGCCGGCAATGGCAGCCACACCGTCTTCCGGAGCGGCCTGCGCCGCCAGCCGTGCTGCTTCGGCGTTGCTGCTCACCGGCAGGCGCGTTGCGGCCGGCAGATGGCGATTGAGCCATGCGTGGCACTGAGCGAGCGACTGGGCATGGGAATAGACCGTGCGCACGCCGTCGCAAGTGGCGGCGCGACTCATCAAATTCTGGCGAATGCGCAGCACGACCTCGCCACAGATCTGTAACGGCGAAGCCAGCATGAGATCGAGCGTGCGGCCAACGGCGCCTTCGCGCGAGTTCTCGACCGGCACGACGCCATAATCGGTCCGGCCGGACTCGACGGCGCGAAAGACGTCGTCGATGGTGGCGCACGGCTCAAAACTGGGCGCTGAGCCGAAATGCTTGTGCGCCGCCGCTTCGGTAAAGGTGCCTGCCGGCCCGAGATACGCAATGGTCAACGGCTGCTCGAGCGCAAGACAGGCGGACATGATCTCGCGGAAGATGCGTTGCACGGCCTCGACCGGCAGTGGTCCGCCGCCCAGCTCGGCCACGCGCCGCAACACCTGCGCCTCGCGCTCTGGCCGGTAGATGTTGCCCTGCTTGATCGCGCCGATGCGCTGCGCCAGAGAAGCGCGTTCGGCAAGCAGCGCCAGCACCTGCGCATCGAGGGCGTCGATACGTTCGCGCAGGCGGGAGAGTTCTTCGTGGTTGTCGGACATGGCGGTTCCGGCAGCGGAAAAGCCGCCCCGACGGCGTGCCGACGGAGCTGACTTTGGGCCGCGGTCGATCAAACGAGCGGCAGATAGCGCACCGCCAACACGCCATCGATGCGCCGCAGCGCATCGATCACCGCCGGCGGCACCTCACTGTCAACGTCGACCAGCGTGTAGGCGATCTCCCCTTTCGACTTGTTCATCATGTTGTGGATGTTCAGCTTCGCGCTGGCCATCGTCGTCGAAATCTGGCCGACCATGTTCGGCACATTGGCATTGGCGATGGCCAGACGATAGTTCGACTCGCGCGACATGACGACGGTCGGGAAGTTGACCGAATTGACGATGTTGCCATTGCACAGATAGTCACGCAGCTGATCGGCGACCATGATGGCGCAGTTCTCCTCCGCTTCGCGCGTCGAGGCGCCCAGATGAGGCAGGGCGATCACTTGCGGTGAAGCAAGGAGACGGGAGGTTGGAAAATCGCAGACATAGTAAGCGAGCTTTTTCCCGGCCAGCGCCGCCAGGACGGCCTCCTCATCGACCACGCCTTCGCGGGCGAAGTTGAGCAGGATCGCGCCATCGACGCATTGCGCGAGACGTTCCGCATCGATCATCTTGCGCGTCGCCTCGACGAGCGGCACGTGCAGGCTGATGAAATCGCTGTTTTTGAGCGCTTCGGCCAGCGAGTCGGCCCTCTTGACCAGCGCCGGCAGACTCCAGGCCGCATCGACGGTGATCTCCGGATCGTAGCCGATGACCTGCATGCCGAGCCGGATGGCAGCATCGGCGACGAGACAGCCGATCTTGCCCAACCCGATCACGCCCAGCGTGTGGCCGGCGAGCTCGAAACCGGCAAACGCCTTTTTGCCCTCCTCGACTTTCTTCTCCATCTCGCTATCCTGCGCATCGAACTCGGCGACGAACTTCATCGCCGCAGCCAGATTTCGTGCCGCCATCAGCATGCCGGCAATGACCAGCTCCTTGACGGCATTGGCGTTGGCCCCCGGTGCGTTGAACACCGGCACGCCGCGTTGCGACAGCGCCTTGACCGGGATGTTGTTCGTGCCCGAACCGGCGCGGCCGATGGCCTTGACCGAGGCAGGAATGTCTATCGCGTGCATGTCGGCCGAGCGCACCAGTACGCCATCCGGATCGAGGATGTCCTTGCCGCTGATGAAGCGATCGGCAGGCAGACGCGCCAAACCCTTGGCGGAGATGTTGTTCAGGATCAGGACCTTGAATGGATGAGTCATCGCTAAACACCTTCAACCATGGCGGGCGGCGAATTCGCGCATGTAATCGACGAGCGCCTGCACACCCTCGATCGGCATCGCGTTGTAAATCGAGGCGCGCATGCCACCGACCGAACGGTGGCCTTTGAGCTGCACGAGACCGCGTTCTTTCGCGCCGCGCAAAAACTCCTCGTCGAACGCAGCGTCCTTGAGCGTGAAAGGCACGTTCATCAGCGAGCGATCCTCGCGCCGCACCGGGTTGCGATAGAAGTCGGTGCTATCGAGATAGTCATAAAGCAGCTTGGCCTTGGCGATGTTCTTCTGCTCGATCGCCGCCACGCCGCCTTGCCGTTTCAGCCACTGAAAAACGAGCCCGGCGATGTAAATCGCGTAGGTCGGCGGCGTGTTGTACATCGACTCGGCATCGACGTGCGTCTTGTAATCGAGCATCGCCGGCGGCTTTGGTTGCGCCTGGCCGACGAGGTCCTCGCGCACGATGACGAGGGTCAAACCGGCCGGGCCGATGTTCTTCTGCGCGCCGGCGTAGATCAGGCCGTACTGGCTGACATCGATCGGTTTCGAAAGGATGTTCGACGACATGTCGCAGACCAGCGGCACTTCGCCGGTGTCGGGAATCCAGTGGAACTCGACGCCGCCGATGGTCTCGTTAGCCGTGTAATGCAGATAGGCGGCCTCGGGCGAGCACTTCCAGGTTTCCTGCGTCGGCGCGTAGCTGAAGTTCGCGTCCTCGCTGCTCGCCACGGTATTGACGTTACAAAAGTTCTTCGCCGCCCTGATTGCCTTCTTCGCCCACTCGCCGGTATGGACGTAATCGGCGACCGTCTTGCCGCGCAACAGGTTGATCGGCACCATCTCGAACTGCAACGAAGCGCCGCCCTGCAAAAACAGTACCTTGTAATTTTTCGGGATGGCCATCAGCTCACGCAGATCGGCTTCAGCCTGCCCGGCGATGCCGATGAATTCCTTGCCGCGGTGGCTCATTTCCATCACCGAGGTGCCGCAGCCATGCCAGTCGAGCATCTCCTCGGCGGCCTGTTTGAGCACCTCTTCGGGCAATACGGCCGGGCCGGCGCTGAAATTGAATACGCGCATCATCAGTCTTGTTGCTCCTCTTCGACGGTTTCGATCACTTTTTCGATGCCGGCCAAGCGTGTGCCTTCATCGAGGGCGATGAGCGTCACGCCCTGTGCCGCCCGGCTGGTCTCGCGCACATCGGCGACCAGCGTGCGGATCATCACGCCACTGGTGGAAATCAGCATCACCTCATCCTCGGGCCGGACGAGCACTGCACCGATCAGCCGGCCATTGCGCTCTGAGGTGCTGATCGCGATCATGCCCTTCGTGCCTCGACCGTGGCGCGTGTATTCGGTCAGCGGCGTGCGCTTGCCAAAGCCGTTTTCGGTGGCGGTGAGCACCTGCCAGGCAGAGTCTTCGGCCTCGCCACCGCAGGCGACGAGCATGGCGATCACGCTCTGCCCTTCCTCGAGCTGCATGCCGCGCACGCCACGCGCCGCGCGCCTCATCGGCCGCACATCGCTTTCGGCAAAGCGCACCGCCTTGCCGGCATCGGAAAACAGCATCACATCGCAGCGGCCATCGGTGATCGCCACGCCGATCAGGTGATCCCCCTCATCGAGCAGCGCGGCGATGATGCCGGCCTTGCGCGGGTTGGCAAATTCGGTCAGCGGCGTCTTCTTGACCGTCCCCAGCGCGGTCGCCATGAAGACGAAGTGGTCCTCGTCGAATTCCTTCACCGGTAAAACGGCGGTGATTTTTTCGCCCTCTTCGAGCGGGAAGAGATTGACGATCGGTTTGCCGCGACTGACGCGCGTGCCTTCCGGCACTTCATAGACCTTCAGCCAATAGACGCGACCACGGCTCGAGAAGCAGAGGATGTAATCGTGCGTGTTGGCAATGAACAGCCGGTCGACGAAATCGTCCTCCTTGATGTCGGCCGCCTTCTTGCCGCGTCCGCCGCGTTTCTGCGCCCGATAATCGTCGAGCGGCTGACGCTTGACGTAGCCACCATGCGAGAGTGTCACCACCATGTCGGCACGCGCGATCAGGTCTTCGAGCGCGATGTCCGCCTTCTGCAGGACGATTTCCGAGCGACGCACATCGCCATACTGTTGCTTGATCGCCGCGAGTTCCTCGCCGATGATCTGTGTCACGCGCTCGGGCCGGGCGAGGATGTCGAGCAGGTCGGCGATTCTCTCCATCACCTCGCGATATTCCTCGACGATCTTGTCCTGCTCGAGCGCGGTCAGCCTCTGCAGACGCAGCTCGAGGATGGCTTGGGCCTGCTCGTCCGACAGATGATAACCATCGGCATGCAGGCCGAATTCCGGCGCCAGTCCGGCCGGCCGGAACTCGCTCGCCGCCCGGCCGCCAAAGTCAGCCGCGCCGGCACGGCGCAGCATCTCGGCCACCAGCGGCGAATGCCACGGGCGAGCCATCAAGCCACGCTTGGCCTCGGCCGGCGTGGGCGCCGCCTTGATGAGGGCGATGATCTCATCGACGTTCGCTAAGGCCACCGCCAGCCCTTCGAGGATGTGGCCACGCTCGCGCGTTTTGCGCAGCTCATAGACCGTGCGCCGCGTGACCACCTCGCGCCGGTGGGAAAGAAAGCAGACGAGCAGCTGCTTGAGGTTCAAAAGCTGCGGCCGGCCATCGACCAGCGCCACCAGATTCATGCCGAAGGTATCCTGCAGCTGCGTCTGCTTGTAGAGGTTATTCAGCACGACCTCGGGAATCTCGCCCTTTTTCAGCTCGATGACCACGCGCATGCCCGACTTGTCCGACTCATCCTGGATGTGCGCGATGCCTTCGATCTTCTTTTCATTGACCAGCTCGGCGATCTTCTCCTGCAGCGTCTTCTTATTGACCTGGTAGGGCAGCTCATCGACGATGATCGCCTGCCGGCTTTCGAGCTCCTCGATGTGCGTGCGCGCACGCATGATCACCCGCCCGCGGCCGGTCAGATAGCCTTCGCGCACGCCGGCAAGGCCGTAGATCAGGCCGGCGGTCGGGAAATCGGGCGCCGGGATGATGTCGATCAATTCCTCGATCGTAATCTCGGGCCGCGCCAGCACGGCGAGACAAGCATCGACCACTTCGCCGAGGTTGTGCGGCGGAATGTTGGTCGCCATGCCGACGGCGATGCCTGATGAGCCGTTGATCAGCAGGTTGGGGATCTTCGCCGGCAGCACGAGCGGCTCGCGTTCGGAACCGTCGTAGTTCGGACCGAAATCGACCGTCTCCTTGTCGATGTCGGCGAGCAGCTCGTGGCCGATGCGCGCCATGCGCACTTCGGTGTAGCGCATCGCCGCGGCATTGTCGCCATCGACCGAGCCGAAGTTACCCTGGCCATCGATGAGCATGTAGCGCAGCGAAAAATCCTGCGCCATGCGCACGATGGTGTCGTAGACCGCCGTATCGCCGTGCGGATGATACTTACCGATCACATCGCCGACGATGCGCGCCGATTTCTTGTACGGCTTGTTCCAGTCGTTGCCGAGCTCGTGCATTGCATAGAGCACGCGCCGATGCACCGGCTTCAGACCATCACGCGCATCGGGCAGCGCGCGACCGACGATGACGCTCATCGCGTAATCGAGGTAGGAGTGACGCATCTCCTCCTCGAGGCTGATCGGCAGGGTTTCCTTGGCGAAAGTATGGGTCATGGAAAAGCAACGGCGGCCGGCGGGACGGCCCCAACGGAGGAGGGCGAAGCACGGCATGCGCCGCGTGCGACTAACATGCCAAAGGGTGCGAATGTTACCGTGGAACCGTAGCAGGCCGCTACCACCACGGTGCCCTGCAGTCCTCCGGCAACGAGCGCGACCGTCTTAGCACTTGATACCTGCGCCACGACATGGCCTCGCTGCCCTCGAAAGACGGCGAAGGAAAGCGGGCGAGCCGTCGCTGGTCGGGGCACCCGCAGTCGAGTGGGCATCGACGCCGTCTGCCGGCGCTCCGATCGACCTCACGCCGGGAGAATTGTTACGATACCAGCCCAGCCACGTTCCCCCGTCCCTACGATTTCATGATCATCACGGCCTCCCCGATCGCCGGCGCGTATCTCATTGACATCGAAGCGCAGCACGACGCGCGCGGCTTTTTCGCCCGCATCGTCTGCCGCGACGAATTCACCGCCCACGGCCTCGCCGCCAACTTCGTGCAACAAAGCCTGTCCTGGAATGCCAAACGCGCCACCTTGCGCGGTCTGCACTGGCAGGCGGCACCGCATGGCGAAGTAAAACTGGTGCGTGCCGTCCGTGGCGCCCTCTACGACGTCATCGTCGATCTCAGACCGGACTCCCCCGGCTACGGCCGGTGGTTCGGCGTCGAACTGAACGAGGAGAACCGGCGGGCGATTTATATCCCTCCCGGCTGTGCGCATGGTTTCCAGACCCTGCGCGACGATACCGAATTGCTCTATCAGATGACCGTTCCTTATTGCGCCGAAGCGGCGCGCGGCCTGCGCTGGAACGATGCGCATCTCGCCATCCGCTGGCCACTGGCGGACGAAGCCATCGTCTCGGCACGGGACGCCGCCCTGCCCTGCTGGCCGCCGAGCGCGACATGATCGACATCCATCCCACCGCCCGCGTCTCGCCGCTGGCCGACATCGAGGACTCGCTACGCGGCACACGCATCGTCATCGGCGCGCGCGTCGTCATCGACAGCTTCGTCAAGATCAAGCCGGCCGGCGGCAGCGGCGATCTGATCATCGGCGAGGACACGGTGATCAATTCCGGCTGCGTGCTCTACACCGGCAACGGCATCGTCATCGGCCGCGGCTGCGCCATCGCCGCCAACTGCACGTTCGCACCGGTCAATCACGAATACCGGCGCCGCGATCGCACGATCCGGACACAGGGTTTCGCTCCCAGTCGGGGCGGCATCGTGCTGGGCGACGACGTCTGGATCGGCGCCAACTGCGTGCTGCTCGACGGCAGCCAGATCGGCGAGGGTTGCGTCATCGGCGCCGGCTCGCTGGTGCGGGGCGCGACCGCCGCCTATGGCGTTTATGGCGGCCATCCGCTACGCAAGCTCGGCGAGCGTAGCTAGCTAGGGAAATGCTGAAAAAAGCCGCGAGCGGGATAGAGCTGTGCGCGCGGCGCGCAGCGAACGTGACATATCAAGTAGATCGGCGAGGGAGCGAGCACCGCGCAACGCCGCCCTAGCGCCCGCGCAGCAATTTATTCAGCGTTTCCCTAGAATGGAGAGATATGTTGACCGCTGCGAGACACGACGATGATCGCTGAAGCATCCGCCGACTCACACACAACCAGCCAGGAAGGTGAAGAGACCATCGCCAGCTACCAAGATCTGGTGCGCGTCTTTCACGCCCATCCGGACTGGTTGCAGCAATTCCGCCAGATGGTGCTTACCTACGACCTGATCGAACTGCCACGCCGATTCGAGGAATTCACGCGCCGCGAATTCGCGCCACTGAAGGCGACGATCGAAGAACAGGGCCGGCGACTGGAGCATGTCGAGGGCGATGTCGCCGTTCTCAAAGGCGACGTCAACGTCCTCAAGGCAGACGTCAACGAACTCAAGCAGGACGTCACCGTCCTCAAGGCAGACGTCAACGAACTCAAGCAGGACGTCACCGTGCTCAAGGCAGACGTCAGCGAGCTCAAGCAGGATGTCACCGTCCTCAAGGCAGACGTCAGCGAGCTCAAGCAAGACGTCACCGTGCTCAAGCAGGACGTCACCGTACTGAAGCAGGACGTCGCCGTACTGAAGCAGGACGTCGCCGTACTGAAGCAGGACGTCGCCGTACTGAAGCAGGACGTCGCCGTGCTCAAGCAGGATGTGGCGCAACTGAAGCGCGACGTGGCGATTTTGCAGGCGCGGGTCGATCGTATGGCCAATGAGCTGGCCGAGCTCAAAGGCAACGATTTCGAACGCTCGCTGCGCGAGAAAGCGCCCGCACGTTTCGCGCGCGTGTTACGCCGCTGTCGCGTCGTACATCACGAGCAGCTGGCCGAGCGCCTGGAGGACGCCCTCGAAGCCAGGAAAATCGATGAGGCGGCCTTCGAAGATGCGCTGACCATCGATCTGGTGGTCAGTGGGCAGATGAAGGAGGATCGCCGGCCGGTGATGTTGGCCATCGAAGCTTCGTTGACCGTCGATCGCGGCGATGTCGAACGCGCCGCCCGCCGTGCCAACATCATCGCTGCCGCAACCGGTTGCGAGGTAATCGGCGTCGCTTTCAGCAAAGAAACACTCACCGACGGCGCCCGATCTCTGGCTGCCGAATGCGGCGTGCTGCTGTTTTGAAGCCCACCTGCACCGTTCTCGGCGCGCGCGGCTTCATCGGCAGCGCGCTACTCGATCGGCTGCGTGCCGAAGACCACGAAGTCTTCGCCCCGGAGCGCGACGATGCGTCGATCTTCCGCCGGCCGCTCGGCCATGCCTTCTACTGCATCGGCCTGACTGCCGACTTTCGCAGCCGGCCGTTCGCCACCGTCGCGGCCCATGTCACGCTGCTGGCCGAACTGCTACAGAAAGCCGACTTCGACTCGCTGCTCTACCTCTCCTCGACGCGCGTCTATGCCGGTGCGCACGAGACCCACGAACAAGCCCCACTGAAGGTCGATCCGAACGACGCCTCCGACCTCTACAACCTGTCGAAGCTGATGGGCGAAGCGCTCTGCCTGCATGGCGGCCGCGCGAACGTGCGCGTCGCCCGCCTGTCGAACGTCGTCGGTCTCGATACCTCTTCCGAGAACTTCCTCAGCGCACTGATCCGCGAGGCACTGAGCGGACGCATCATGCTGCGCTCCGATCCGCGCGCCGCCAAAGACTACATTGCCCTCGACGAAGTCGTCTCGCTGCTGCCACGCATCGCCTTCGAAGGCCGAGAGCGGCTCTACAACGTCGCCAGCGGCCAGAACGTGCGCGCCGAAGAAATCGTCGCCCAGCTGCAGGCCCTCACCGGCTGCGCCGTCGAGTCGAACGCCGTGTCCAGCGGGCTGACTTTCGCGCCCATCGACAACACGCGCCTGAGAAAAGAATTCGCCTACCGTCCCTGCCCGCTGCGCACAATGCTGCCGGTGCTGCTCGAACGCTGGCGGACCGTTTTTCCCGGCACACCTCATTCACACACGGGAGTACACAAGTAAGTAACCCGCGACTGAAGTCGCGGGCTTTATTGTGAAACGCGGACATGGTTGCTTATATCCACATTCCCAACATCAGGCGTATTTACAGCCGCCCTTGGCGAAACGGCCGTCTCGCCAATCCGGGCAAGGTT
>OGCL01000852.1_pt1 | contig 29381 bp, 31 predicted proteins | sample 1570041 | NCBI WGS metagenome assembly OGCL01 (sample SAMN06266162, study PRJEB24511) | hot springs metagenome | isolation source: Hot spring water | place: South Africa: Limpopo | collected 2015-06-22 | reverse complement strand
ATCGTTGGGCAAGTTTATGCTTTCGGAATCATGTTTAAACCGGAATTAGCCCTGGCTTTCATCTTTATGGTCATGGCCGCGGTTCTCATCATACGTCCTTGGGGAATTTTTGGAAGGCCAGAAAGATAAAAAAGCTAAAATAATGGAACGGTGGAGTGCTGGAAAAATGGGTAAATGGGTAAAAGATTTATTTTTTGTTCAAATCCAATATTCCATGATTCCATCATTCCAATATTCCAATGGGAATGGTGATGCAGCATTCTGAAATAGCAGACAATAGTTCAGTCGTTAAAAAAGGCTGGTGGTTAGTTCTCTTCATTTTCGCCTTCCTGATCGCCCCTTTTATCCTCTCAAAATTCTATATCACCATCCTGTGCGAAGCCATGGTGATGAGCATCTTTGCTCTCAGTTTTAATCTCCTGTTCGGTTATATGGGGCAACTCTCTTTCGGCCAGGCTGCCTTTTATGGTCTGGGCGGATATACAGTGGCAATGCTCATTACAAAGCTACAATTTAACTTCTGGCTCAGCCTGGTGGCAGGAGTCGGACTGGCTGCCCTGGTTGGACTGATTGTAGGTTACTTTTGCGTACGATTGCGCGGGATTTACTTTGCGGTGTTAACCCTTGCTTTCGGCCAGCTTATTTTTGTGATCATCTTTAAATGGCATGATTTTACGGGCGGCGATGATGGCATTCAGGGGGTTTTCCCACCTGAATTTTTAAAGTCTATCGAAGCCTACTATTACCTCATCTTCATCGTCTTTGCCCTTTCTGCCTATCTCCTTTGGCGCATTGTGAATTCGCCCTTCGGTCATACTCTGAAGGCCATGCGGGAAAACCCTGAACGGACAGAATTCTTAGGGATTCATATCGCTCGATATCAACTCATCGCTTTTGTGATTTCAGCAGCCTTTGCTGGGTTGGCCGGAGCAATCTGGGTTCCCTTTTACCGCTCGGTCGCTCCATCCTACCTGACCTGGATTAAATCAGGCGAGCCGGTGATGGCAGCCATCCTCGGTGGAGCCAATACTTTTTTCGGTCCGGTTCTGGGGATGTTCATCATGACCTTTATCCACGCCTATATCCTTGGATTTACTCACTTCTGGCCTGTCATCATGGGAACGATCATTTTAATTATCATCTTCTTATTGCCAGGAGGGATTCTGGGATTCGCTCAGGAGAAGTTAAAGGAAAGAAAAGAAAGGGCTCAACAAGAAACTCAAAATTTAAAATGAAGTAACCCCTCCTCTCCTCCCCTTAAGTTAAGGGGAGGAGAGGAGGGGTTATGAAATCTGAAGTTGAAAAACTTATGTTTCTTCAAACGCAGAGCATCACAAAAGAATTCGGGAAACTTCGGGCAGTTAATCGGGTTAGCCTCGAAGTAAAAAAAGGCGACATCCATGCCATCATCGGCCCGAATGGAGCTGGAAAATCCACCTATTTTAACCTGATCACCGGGTACCATCAGGCAACCGAAGGCAAGGTTCTCTTTAAAGGAAAGGAAATCACCCATCTCCCTGCCTATCGCCGTTGTAAACAGGGAATTACGCGTTCTTTTCAGATCACCAGCATCTATCCAAAGCTAACTGTTTACGAAAGTGTTTTGATGGGTCTGCTCGCCCACCGGGGAGTAACGCTTAAGTTTCTTTATCCTGCCAAAAAATACTTCGGCGAACAGGTCTGGAAAATTTTGGAAGACGTCGGGCTTGCAAATCAGGCCCATGTTTCCGGGGATTCCATATCCCATGGCGATAAGAAGAGGCTTGAACTGGGAATCACCCTAGGAACAGAACCCGAGATCCTGCTTCTGGATGAACCGACCTGTGGCATGTCCCCTGAAGAGACGGAGAGCACCATGATCTTCATCCGCAGACTGGTGGAAGAAAAAGGATTGACGATTCTCTTCACTGAACATGACATGAGCGTCGTTTTTGGAATTGCCAAAAGAATCTCCGTGCTTCATCAGGGCACATTGATTGCAGATGGCTCTCCTCAGGAGGTCAGAAATAGCGAGGAGGTCCAGCGAGTTTATTTAGGTGGAGTGGCTTAATGCTTGATATAAAAGAGATTCATACCTATTATGGAACCAGCCATATCCTTTTCGGAATCTCTCTCTATGTCGAAAAAGGCGAAGCGGTCTGCCTTCTTGGAAGAAATGGAGCAGGGAAAACCACCACCTTTCGGAGCATTATTGGCCTGACCCCGCCCAAAACCGGGAGCATCAAATTCCAGGAGCAGGAAATTGTTGGGAAGCCGCCTTACCGTATTGCCCAGTTAGGAATTGGTTTTGTCCCTGACGATCGGAGGATATTTCCTGATCTGACTGTTCGTCAGAATATACTCGTTGCTCGGAAGGAGAAAGGAGGAAGTATCTGGAACCTTGACCGGATCTATGCGCTCTTTCCAAAATTAAAAGACCTCGAATCGCACATGGGCAACCAACTGAGCGGCGGGGAACAACAGATGCTCACCGTAGCCCGGACCCTGATGACCAATCCCCAGCTCATCTTATTAGACGAACCCGGCGAAGGGTTGGCCCCTCTGGTGGTAAAGGCCATGGGAGAACAGCTTGGTGAGATCAAAAAAACCGGCATCACCATGCTCATCTGTGAACATAATGTCGGTTTAGCAACGACTCTAAGTGATCGGGCCTATGTGATGGATAAGGGTACCATTCGCTATCAGGGGACCATTGAAGATTTGAAAAAGAACGAAGAAGTCAGAAAGAAATACTTAATGGTATAAGTTCCCTCTTTATCTCCAGAAGCAATCCTCTAAGACAATTTGAAAAAAATCATTAAGATAATCCCTTCATGATCTGATTCCAGCTTGCTTGGCAAAGAAAAACTTTTGATGTTTTGAAAGAAGGAGAGTTCCAATGAAAGAAGTCACCCATCCCATGTTCTCCCCCACCCCTCCAACCAAAACGAAAAGGGGAAAAATTGTTTCTGCAGAAGAGGCCGTTAGGGTGATTCGAGACGGCGATACCATCGCCACTGGAGGGTTTGTGGGAACGGGGTTTGCTGAGGAGATCGCTATCAAGCTCGAAGAGCAATTTCTTAAGACGGGAAAACCCAGGGATCTGACTCTGATTTATGCGGCGGGGCAGGGAGATGGGGGTGAAAAAGGATTGAATCATTTAGGTCATGAGGGCCTAATCAAAAGGGTGATTGGCGGGCATTGGGGACTGGCTCCAAAACTTCAAAAATTAGCCTTCGAAAATAAGATCATGGCCTATAACCTTCCGCAGGGAGTAATCTCTCACATGTATCGAGATATCGCGGCCCATAAACCCAGAACCATTACCGCAGTCGGTTTAGGGACCTTTGTCGACCCCCGACTTGGGGGCGGAAAAATCAATCAGATGACAACAGAGGACATCGTAGAATTAATGATCATTGATGGAAAGGAGTATCTTGCTTATAAAACCCTGCCCATTCATGTGGCTATCCTCCGGGGGACCACGGCCGATACCGAAGGAAACATCACGATGGAGAAAGAAGCATTGACGCTCGAATCCCTCTCCATTGCCATGGCGGCTAAGAATTCCGGTGGATTTGTGATTATCCAGGTTGAACGAATTGCTGAACATGGAACGTTAAATGCGAGACAGGTCAAAATTCCTGGCATCCTTGTTGACTGTGTCGTGGTCGCTCCTCCTGAACACCACTGGCAAACGTTTGCTGAATCCTATAATCCGGCTCTTAGTTGCGAAATTAAAATTCCAATGCAATTCATCCCTCCCATGGAAATGAATGAAAGAAAAATCATCGCCCGAAGGGCTGCTTTTGAACTGAAACTCAATAGTGTCGTCAATCTTGGAATTGGCGTCCCTGAGGGAATTGCCAATGTCGCGAATGAAGAAAAAATTATTGATTATCTTACCCTCACCACCGAGCCGGGTGTGGTAGGAGGAATTCCGTCAGGAGGTCTAAACTTCGGAACCGGAACCAACATGGATGCCCTTCTCGACCAACCCTATCAGTTCGATTTTTATGATGGCGGTGGATTGGACGTAGCCTTTTTAGGTCTGGCGCAGGCAGATCAAGAAGGAAACGTAAATGTCAGTAAATTCGGTCCAAAACTGGCCGGGGCAGGGGGATTTATTAACATCAGTCAAAATGCGAAGAAAATTGTCTTTGTGGGTACCTTTACCGCGGGAGACCTGAGGGTTTTGGTACAAGGTGGAAAACTCTGGATTGACCGGGAAGGAAAAATTAAAAAATTTATTAATCGGGTGGAGCATATCACTTTCAGTGGGAAATACGCCATCATCAAAAATCAACCCGTCCTCTACATCACAGAGCGATGCGTCTTTTCTTTAACCCGGGAGGGGATGGAATTGATTGAGATCGCTCCTGGCATCAATATCGAAAAAGATATTCTATCCTGGATGGACTTCAAACCCATCCTCAAAGTCCCTCCCCGGTTGATGGATGAAAGAATCTTCAGGCTCGAACCTATGGGATTAAAGGAGATTCTCTTGACGATTCCCCTCGAAGAACGTATGACCTACAATCCCTCGGAAAATCTCTTTTTTGTGAATTTTGAAGGACATTCGATTAAATCAAGGCAAGATATTCAAGAGGCAAAAGAGATGGTAGAAAAACTTCTGGCCCCCCTGGGCAAAAAAGTTCATACCATTGTCAATTACGATAATTTTACTATCCTGCCGGATTTGGTGGATGAATATACAGAAATGGTGCAATATCTTGTCAATCAATATTATTCCGATGTCACTCGATATACCACAAGTACCTTCCTTCGCATGAAACTTGGGGATGCACTTCAAAAGCGGGGGGTGAAACCCCACATTTACGAGAGTGGTGAAGAGGCCCGGGAAGCCCTTAAAAAAGGGTAGAGAGGAGCGTAGTATGCCTGAAGGAAAATCCATCCAAGAATTGAAAATTGGTGATTCAGCAGAGATTACAAAGACCATTACGGAATCGGACATCGAGCTGTTCGCAAAAGCCGTCGGAGACTTCAATCCCATCCACCTTGATCAGGCTTACGCAGAGAAGACTCCATTCAAAGGGAGAATTGCCCACGGAGCATTCTCTGTAGGCCTCTTTTCCAATGTCCTGGGAAATATTCTACCCGGCCATGGAACGATCTACCTTTCACATGAGGTTAAATTTCTTTCGCCAGTAAGAATCGGCGATACCCTCATCATCCGGGTCGAGGTCATCGAATTGATCATGGAGAAAAATCGTGCTAAATTCAGAACCACCTGCACCAATCAGGAGGGTAAATTAGTGGTGGACGGAGTGGCCTGGGCCATGCCTCCCCGAAAGGAGTGAAGATTGGAGCCTCTCATGACCCTTTCCCGGATAAGGAAAATCGGAGTCATCGGATCAGGAATCATGGGACACGGCATTGGCCAGACTTTCGCCCTCGCTGGATATGTGGTCATTCTAAACGACATCAGTGACGTCTTACTTGAGAAAGCCATCCAGCGCATCCGCTCGAACCTTGATACCTTCATCGAATTTGGAATTACAACCCCTGAGGCGGCAAAGAAGGCTTTCGGAAGGATCAAGACGAACAAGGACTTAAGAGCAACTGCCGAGATATCTGATTTCGTTGTGGAAGCCCTTCCAGAGGCGATGGATCTTAAAAAAAAGGGTTTTCAAAGAGCTGGATCGTTATTGCCGACCCCATACGATCATCGCAAGCAATACTTCTGGTTTAAGTTTGACGGAGATGGCTTATGGAATGGATCGCCCGGATCGAACCATCATCGCCCACTGGTGGAATCCTCCTCACATCATTCCTGTTGTAGAGGTGGTCAAAGGCCAGTATACTTCCGATCAAACGGTCGATCTGGTCTTCGAGCTTCTAAAATCCATCGGAAAGAAACCCGTAAAGATATTGAAAGAAGTCCCGGGTTTTCTGGGAAACCGCCTTCAGTTTGCCCTCTATCGAGAGGTACTATCCTGTCTCAAAGAGGGAGTGGCCTCCGCTGAGGATATCGATTCAGCCGTCAAAGGAACATTCGGTTTCCGCTTGCCCACGATCGGCCCATTGGAAACGAGCGACTTTGGAGGACTTGACACCTACCTCAACATTGCCGAATATCTGTTTAAGGAGATCGACCGGTCCACGGAGCCTCCTGAGATGCTAAGGGAAAAAGTAATCCAAGGGAAACTTGGCGTAAAGACTGGAGAATGGTTCTTCTCCTACCCTCCTGGAAAAGTTGAAGAAAAGATAAAAGAAAGAGACCGACAATTTCTTAAACGTTTGAAATGTCTCTACTTAAAATAACCTCACCTTGCCATGCTCCGAACAGGATGTTAATGATGATTGACAAATTTATTACAATTAATTTATAGATTTCAAAAATTAGTTGAGGTGGAGATAGATGTCGGGAAAGGTGATTGAGATCCTTGACGAAGGATCTGGTCAAATATACTCCAAGATCACACCTAATGAATTTCGTGAACACATGAGGGAGAAGGTAAAGAATGCCTGGCAGGACAAAAGAACGGATATCAAAACCGCGATTCAAAAATTTGTTCATGATGGAGACTACCTGACAATGGGAGGAGTGAGTTTTGTCAGGCTCTCGATGGCTGCTGTTCATGAAATGATACGCCAGAAGAAGAGGAATCTGAATCTGGCGGCGGGAACCCGGACATACGATTTTAATCTCATGTTAGATGCTGGATGCGTGAAAAATATCGATTGCGGTTATATTACGGGGATGGAGATTTTCGGTATTCCCTATAGGACCCGAAAAAATGCGGAAGAAATGATTTCAAGCGGTGAGATGGGAATCTCCGAGTATGATAATGCCAGCATGGCCTGGCGCCACAAAGCCGCGGCCATGGGCATTCCCTTTCTTCCGGTCAGGAATATGATGGGGGCGGATGGGTTTAAGCACAGTGCAGCCAAAAAGATCCGTTGCCCATTTACCGGCGAGGAGTTAATCCTTGTTCCCGCCATCTATGCGGATGTCTGTATCATCCATGTCCACCGATGCGATATCTATGGAAACGCCCAGATTGAAGGGGCACTGAATGAAGATCTCGGAAAATCAAAATCGGCAAAGCGCTTGATCATCACAACAGAAAAGATCATTGATACGGATGAGATCCGCGTTTCCCCGGACCGAACCCTGATCTCGTGTTTCTATGTGGATGCGGTTGTCCACATTCCCTATGGAGCACACCCGACGAACATGCCCGGGATGTATTACGTGGATATCGACCATATGAAGGAGTACTTGGCAGCGGCAAGAGATCGTTCCTTCCTTGAAGAATATTATGATAAATTTATCTTTGGTGTTAAGGATTTCGGGGAATACCTCGAGAAGATCGGTGGGAAGGAAAGGCTCCGCTATTTGGAGGATCTCGAACACCTGAGGGTGAGATGAATTGTGGGAAAGGTTTGTTATGAGGAACAGGGATTACAATATCATCGAATTGATGGCCATTATCGCGGCAAGAGAGATTGAGGATCGTGCCGTCCTCTATATCGGCACAGGTATTCCGATGCTGGCCGCCAGTTTAGCCCAGCATATGCACGCCCCCAACATCATCCCGGTTTTTGAGGCAGGAGGGGTGGCTCCTCAGATGCCGACCCTGCCGACCTCCGTAGGTTGTTCGAGGACTACCTACCGGGCGATTCGAACCTGCGACATGCCAGAGATATTTGAAATGGCCCAGTTGGGCATAGCCCATTATGCATTCTTAGGCGGAGCTCAGGTGGATAAATATGGGAACATCAATTCAACGGTGAAGGGCCAATATGAGGCGCCATCGGTGCGCTGGCCTGGCAGTGGAGGAGCCAATGCTTTTGGATCACTCTGCTGGCGTACTATGATTATCATCAACCATGAAAAGAGGAGGTTTATTGAGAAGGTCGATTTCATTACCACTCCGGGTTATATCGATGGACCTGGGGCAAGGGAGAAAGCAGGGCTTCCTCCCGGGACCGGACCTTATCGGGTTTTTACCGATAAGGCATTGCTCGATTTTGAAGAAAAGACGAAGAGGATGAGATTGATCGGACTCCTCCCGGGAATACGTCTGGACGATATCATCGAGAATACTGGATTTGAACTTTTGATCAAAGAGGATTTAAAACAACTTCCTCCACCTACGGATGAGGAATTGAAGGTTCTTCGTGAAAAAGTCGACCCTTTTCGTATCGTTTTAAGTCGGGGGGATAAAATGAATAATGAAGAAAATTGAAATGAGGACAAAAAAGGGGAAATTCATTTTATGAGGGAGGGGAAATCGATCGATCAACTTAAAGTGGGAGATTCAGCAGAACTTTCGAAGGTGATCACGGAGTTAGATATTCAGGAGTCCGCCAGAGTAATTGGAGATTGTAATCCTCTCCACTTCGATCAGGCTTATGCGGAGAAGACTATATTTAAGGGGAGGATTGCCCATGGCATATTCTCTCTCTGACTCCTCTCTAAAGTCTTGGGCAATATTCTCCCTGGTCACGGCACCATTTACCTTTCCCAGGAGGTCAAGTTCCTTGTCCCGGTGAGAATTGGGGATACGATCACAGCTAGGGTGGGAGTGATTGAACTTATCCCTGAAAAGAATAGAGTAAAATCAAAACCACCTGCACCAACCAAAATGGTCAGATCGTGATAGATGGAATCGCCTGGACAATGCCTCCCCAATCCTTAATAATCTCCTCACCACCCATGGCCTGCCTGAAAAAAAACCGACTCAATAAGGTTGGTTTCCATTTCTGGATTTGATGCATTTTGACAAACTTGATCATATTTAGTATCATAAGTTAAAATTTATTGTTATGTTTGTCCAGCCGTGTAATAAAGTGATAGTCAATTCATATCTTACATAATGGAGAATCTTTTCCGAAAGAGAGTCGGAGAGAAATAGGCTACCGAGTGTGAACTTCTATCGAGATTTTCAAAAAGAAGTGAAACTGCCTCTAACACCCAAAGGGAGATCTACCCGCATTTCCCTTCTTCACAATGCTCACACCCTTTTTAAAAAGAAGGGATATTATGCTTCATCCATTTCAGAGATATGCCATCGCTCCGGCCTAACGATAGGAGCCTTCTATAAATATTTCAAAAATAAGGAGGACATCTTTTCCCAACTCACCTATTCTATTATGCAAGATTTCAAAGATAAAATTGAAAAGATAGAAGTCTATCCCCGGGATTTTGAGGAAAGATTCAGACAAAATTTCTCCATTCTTTTTAACTATGTAAAGGAGAATTTCCATTTCCATAAGATTCTGGGAGAATCCGAGTTGGTCGATCGTGTGACGATTGCATACTATGAAAATATTGCTAAGTATTATAAGAAATATATCCAGAAAGAGATCCAGGAAGGAAAGATTAAAAATTTAGATCCCTTGGCTCTGGCCTATGGTCTGATCGGTATTTCTTATTTTAATGCTTTTGAATGGCTAAAATGGAAGAGGAAAAAGACAACCGAAAAGACTATCGATCTTCTTATAGATTTTATTATAAACGGGATCAATGGCTCCACACCACTAAAAAAGTCGATGACTATACCGTCCCCCTCCTCTCCTAATAAACTTCTTCAGCCACCAATTGGAAGGAAACTCAGCAGAGGGGATCAAACGAAAAGCAATCTATTACAGGCTGCCGAAGAGGTTTTTGGTCACTACGGTTTCAATCGGGCAAGTATCGTGGAGATCACTCGTAGAGCTAATGTAGCCTTAGGCACATTCTATATATATTTTAAAAGTAAGGAAGATATCTTGGAGTCCTTGGTCAAACATATCTGTCACCAAATGAGAAAGGAAATTCAGATGGCGGTCTTCTCCATTGAGGATCGTCGTGAAGCGGAAAGATTGGGGATCTTCAAATTCTTTGAATTTGCTCGAAAACATAGGGCCATTTATCGTTTAATTCCGGAAACAGAAATGGTCAATGCAGAGGTCGGAAACTGGTATTATCAAAAAATTGATAAGGGGTATATCAAAGGCTTAAAGAAGGGAATTCAGGCAGGTCAGATCAGGAAAATGAATCCTGAATTAATGGCCTATTCTCTTATGGGAATCACTCACTTTATCGCCCTTCGCTGGATCATTTGGAATCCCTTAGCCAAAGCGAAGGTTTCTTTTAAAATCTTTAATGATATCATGGAGTTCATTTTATATGGTCTCCGTAAATAATTTTTCATAATTTTTTTCTTGACAATTTTTTTTATTTTTATTATAAAAAGTAATAGGTGATTCATATCTTATATTATGAGAGTTAATTTCATTCCCTTTGCTGATTAGTACTACAGCGGCATTTTTTGTCATTCCCGTGGAAACGGGAATCCAGGATACCCTTGGAGTCTAAAATCCTACTGGATACCCGCTTTCGCGGGTATGACGGATAGGAAGAAGGAGCACTTTTTGTTGGTATATTGTCGGTTTTTCTAAAAGTGCCGCTGTAGATATTAGGATGAGGATAAATAGGCTATAGAAAGGAGGGATTAGGGCTAAGGATAGCAACGGAAATTTATATATCGCTGACATGGGGGAGCTTCCGGAATTATGAGAATAAATAAGTTTGCGAAGATTGAGAGTATTGGCATATATCTTCCCGAAAAGAAGATTAGCAATGAAGAATTAAGTGGGATAATGGAATACGATGTCGAGGGGTACCTTAGCGAGAAAGGAATAAAGGTGAGACATCTGGCAGCACCTGGTGAGTCGACATCGGACATGGCAGTGAAAGCTGCTCAAGAAGCACTGAATCGAGCAAATCTTAAGCCCGGAGAGATAGACCTCATTATCCTGGCCACGGATACACCGGACTATGTGACGCCTCCCACCTCTGCCATCATTCAACACAAACTCGGGGCAAAAAATGCTGGCTGCTTTGATTTAAATGCAGCTTGCGCTGATGAGACAATCGGTTTGGTCATAGGATCGCATTATATTATGCTCGATCAAGCTATAAACCATGTGCTGGTTATAGGAGCATATGGGATGACAAAATGGTTGGACTGGAGCAAATATTCAGACTCCTCTTCCAAGGTCTTGGGAATGCTCTTTGGAGATGGTGCTGGAGGAGTTATTTTGTCACGAAGTGAAGAACCCGGCTATCTGACATCAAAAATAGTCGGTAAAGGGGAATATTGGGACACTTATGGTATTTATCTCGGTACCGCTTCTCCAATCGACGAACGCATGATTCAAGAGAAAAGACATTATTTGAGATTCCATGAGAATCAGCACAAGGTTCCTCCGGATTTCAACACCTCCCTCTGGCCAAAGTTGATTCAGGAAACCACGGAGAAGGCCGGGCATAAAGTGGAGGAGCTGGACCTGGTACTTCTTAACCAGGTTGAACTGAATGTAGTCAAAGAAACACTAAAAAACCTAAACCTATCTTTGGAGAAAACCCACTGGGTGGCGGATAAATATGGGTATGCCGGTTCTGCTTCCGCTTTAATGGCTCTTCATGACGCCATAGAACTGAGAAAAATCAAAAGTGGTGACCTGATAATTTTTTGCACGTCTGGAGCTGGGTTTGTAGTCTCTTCTGCGCTATTCAGATGGGTAAAAATGGTCTGGTGAATCTAAGTAGAAAGGAGGTGCATCGCATAAAAATTCAAAAATATAAATTTGTAACAAGAGTCAGTGGTTTAAAAAACCTAAGAAGGGAGTGAGTGAAATGAAAGCCAAATGGGCAATATTAATTTATGTAGTCTGTGCATTGATAGTATTCATTGGATTTAGTGGCTGGGTAACAGCACAAAGGGCACCCACAGGAGAACCAATAAAATTGGGAGCAGTCCTTCCATTGGCCGATATCACTGGCGCCCAGGCAGCTAAAGCAATGAGATTAGCAGTTAAAGAAATCAATCTAAAAGGAGGAGTCTTGGGGCGTCCCCTTGAAGTGATGGTGATGGACGATGAAATGAAGCCCGCCACAGGCGCAACGGCTCTGGACAGGCTTGCTACTGTGGATAAAGTTGATGTCTTTATTGGTGGCATGGCGAGCGGCGTCCACCTGGGCCAAATACCCACACTCAAAAAGCATGCTAAGGTGACGGTATGGATAGGTGCGGCCTCCCATAAATGTGAGGAGGCAGTCGGCCCTGATATCGACTGGTATTTCCATATTCATCCGTGGGACTACTTGCAGGGGGAAAGCTATAGGGAAGGCTGGACAGCAATTAATAAAAAATATCCTCACGTCAAGATAGATAATTGGTTTATAGCATACGAGGAGGGAGCCTTTGGCACTGCTTCTTACAAAATGAGTCTGGATTTGTATAAAGATTGGATTAAGATAAAAGGAGAATCCTTTAAGAGTGCTTTGCTGGGAGGTGGAGATTACCGGGCTGTCCTGAGACATGCCAAAGAAGCCAATCCTGATGTCTTCCTTTGGCTCGGTTATGAGGCGGATGCTATGGGTTTCGCGGTACAGGCTAAGGAAATTGGATATGTCCCACCTCTATTCATAGGGTCGCCACCTGGATGGCCTCCTGGTTTCGGTAAGTCTCCCTTATCTGAGGCTGTCACACTATATGGCATGTGGGCGCCAGCCATAAAAGAGGTAAGCGATGTGAGTAAACATTTCTGGGAGGCGTATATAAAAGAATATAAGGAAGAACCAATCACCTACTTCTGTCCACTGGGATATGCGAATGTTTATGTGGTCACAGAGGCGATCAAGCGTGCTGGTACCATAGAGAAGGCAGCATTAATATCGGCTTTAAAAAAGACAGAATATAAATCGCCAATGGGGGAGATAATCACTTTCTCGCCCTCAAAGATTATTAAAAATCAAGGCATCAGGAAACAAAAGATAATCCAGTATCAGGGTGGCGAGCAACAGGTGATCTGGCCGTTTGAGTTTGCCACGGCTACACTCAAATACCCATTCCCGAGTTGGGAGAGGCGATAAGAAATGAATAACCAGCGGTGCGGGAGTTTTGAATACCCCGCACCGCTGGTATATTTGGGTTTAAAGTTGATAAGTAAACTCTTCCATAAAAAATACCAAATTGCTGTAACCCTTGTAATTGGTGGGGTCCTTTTAGCCCTGTGGAAGCCTTTTGTGCTTATTGAAGGTCTCCAGGTGGCTGGCTTATATGCTGCGATTGCTCTTCCTATGGCCCTCATCTTGGGAATTGTCGGTATTATCAACTTGGCTCATGGTGATTTTATGATGTTGGGGGCCTATCTTGCCTACCGGTTTACTGTTTACACGGGAGCAGATCCTTTGGTTGCCATATTCCCTGTGTCTCTGGGTCTGTTTTTAATCGGGATGGCGACCTACAGGAGCACCATTAAGTATATGCACGGGGCTCCGGAATTAATTCAACTTCTACTCACTTTTGGGATTGCAATCATATTGCAACAGTTAGCTAACCTTTTGTGGACCTCACATCCCGTCAGCATACATGTGGGTTACGCCTCGGCCTCAGCAACTATCGGTTCTTTTACTTTTGGCACATACGGATTTGTTTATGTAGCTGCCGCTATCCTTGTGTTCATCGGTCTCTTCCATTTCTTAAGACGCACGAGAATCGGGCAAGCTGCTCTGGCTACAGGACAAAACCCGATAGGGGCTAAGCTTGTGGGAATAAACATAGACCGGATTTATCTCCTGATCTTCAGTATCTCAATCGCCCTTGTGGGCGCCATGAGTGTCCTCTTCCTCACCCGGCATTCAATCTTCCCCCATGTTGGAGGAATCTTTACCTTGAAATCTTTCTGCCTCGCGGCCATGGCTGGTTTAGGAAACCTGACAGGGATATTATGGGCCAGCTTAATTCTTGGCCTTGCCGAGAGCTTTATTAAGTCCTTTATGGGGTATGCCGGATGGGCGGATATAATATTCTTTTTGCTGATCATCGTTGTGATAATGGTTGGGTCATATCGAAGGCGGGTTACATGAAAAATTGGAGATACATTATTTACACTTTTATCACTGCCATAGCCATACTCTTTCCCTTTTACACGGGGACATATTTACAACATACGGCAAGTACAATCTTAATCTATTTATCCTTAGCATTGAGCTGGGATATGTTATTAAGGGCCGGCCAGATTTCCTTCGGAATAGCCGGTTTCTTTGGAATTGGTGGCTATGCCGCTGCCCTCACCCACCTCAGGTGGGGGATAGACCCATTCTTAAGTATCATTTTAGGGGGTTTGGCTGCATTTTTTATAGCTTTCCTTTTAGGACTTGTGGTATTGCACCTGAGAGGACTCTACTTTGCCATTGTGACTTTAGCTATAGCTGAAATTTTCAGGGTAATTGTGAGAAATTTGCACAGTCTCACAGGGGGGCCTGAGGGTTCAGTGCTTCCCTCTGCCATCTTCAACGGAGACCCTTCCAAAGTATATTGGCTTGTTTTAACCCTTGCTATCATTACGATTATAGTTTCAGAGGTATTTCAAAGGACGAGGATTCACTTTGCCACTACAACCATCCGTAATGACGAACTTGTTGCCAAATCAAGTGGCATTAATATATTTAAATACCTTGTATTCATATTCGCTATTACCTCGGCTCTTCAAGGGATGATCGGTGCTTCCTATACCCATCAATATGCATTTGTTACTCCCGAGGAAACCTTTCACATACACTTCACTTTACTCCCTATAGCCATGTGTCTTTTAGGAGGGATGTATACAACCATTGGTCCGGTCGTAGGAGCATTAGTCTTAGGAACGATAGCAGACTACTTGAAATTGCAGCTACCATATGGCCATCTGCTTGTTTATGGTATAGTTATAGTGGTGGTCATACTATTTGCGCCCAAAGGGATAGTAGGAACATTAAGAGAACGTTTAGAAAAAGGGAAATAAGCTTTTTGAATATCATAAGGGGTAAACGGTGGCCATCCTGGAGACCAAATCTTTAACCAAGGGGTTCGGAGGACTGATTGCACTAAAGGAAGTAAGTTTTGAACTCTTTGAAAAAGAAATCTTAGGAATTATAGGTCCCAATGGCGCAGGAAAGACAACCCTGACAAATGTGATTTCAGGGATCTACTTGCCAAGTAGTGGGAAGATCGTTTTTAATGGAATGGATATTTCGGAACTTCCCACCCATACGAGGTCTAAATTGGGCATAGGCAGAACTTTTCAGATCGCCCGTCCACTTCAGGGTCTTAGCGTATTACAAAATGTCATGCTTGGATCCCTTTTCGGACGCGGAAATAGTCTGAAGGTAGCTCGCAAAGAGGCGAAAGAGATATGTGACTTTTTAGGTCTTGGGCAAATCGAGAGAGGCATTACAAAACTTACAGTATTAGAAATTAAGAAAATGGAGATCGCCCGCGCTCTGGCCATACAACCTAAGATTTTATTCTTAGATGAGGTGATGGCGGGCTTAAATATAGATGAAACAAAAGAGATGATCGAATCGGTACAAAAAATTCGTGCCCAAGGGATATCCATCTGTGTCATCGAACATGTCATGAGTGTCATAAGAGAATTGACCGAGAGGGTCATCGTTCTCGACAGGGGAGAGAAAATAGCAGAAGGCCCGTATGAAAAAGTATCTGAAAATCCCCATGTCATTAGTGCCTACTTAGGTGAGGAGGAATAATGCTTGGGGTCAAGGAAATAAATAACTACTACGGTAAATTACACGTTCTGAGAGATTTATCCATAAAAGTGGGAAAGGAATCGGTGGGTTTGTTTGGACCGAATGGAGCCGGAAAGACCACTCTAATAAATGCTATTATAGGATTAGCTAAACCATCAAGTGGAGAGATTACTTTCGAAGATAAATCTCTACTCCCTTTGGAAACATATCAAATAATTCGGCAGGGGATCGCTTTAGTTCCTCAAAGCAGAGAACTTTTCCCTCTCATGTCTGTCCGAGGGAACCTGGAATCGGGAGCTTCTTACGTTCCTGGAGCGAAAGAAAAAATGGCCCAGACTATGGAGTTCATCTTTGAGATATTTCCTGTTCTAAAGGATCGATTAAATCAGCTTGCCGGGACTTTGAGTGGAGGAGAACAGCGAATGCTAGCAATTGGGCGTGCCCTCATGGCGACTCCAAAACTCATCATACTGGATGAACCATCATTAGGATTGCAGCCTTCCTTGGTGGCCCACCTTTTCCATAGGCTGAAAGAGATTAAAAAGGGAGTTTCCATCCTCCTGGCAGAACAAAACGTTCGCCAGAGTTTAAAAGCGGTTGATAGGGGATATGTAATCGAGAATGGCAAAATTGTCTTGGAAGACGATTCGAAAGTCTTGACTAATAATGAACATGTGAAGAAATCTTATCTTGGCTTATGATTTTTATAAAAAGGAGGGGCATTTATGTTGGTCGAGCATCCTAAAAACACAGCGTATCCAGGGCCCGACACTGTCTATAATATAGCAAATATAATTGCCCGAAACGCCACATTATCTGGTTTTCCGGACAAGGTTGCAGTGATAGCTTCAGATATGGAGGGAGATAAAGAATTTTCCTACTCCCAGCTCAATTCTCGCGTCAACAGGTTAGCTCATGCCTTAATAAAATCCGATATCCACAAAGGAGATAGGGCCTTTGTTCTGCTTCCAAATAAAATTGAGACTTTGGACATCCTCCTCGCATGTCTAAAGATTGGCGCCATCTATACTCCTGCAAATTTCAGACTTTCCAGCGAGGAGATAAGATTCTTAATAGATGATGTGGAACCCAAAATCCTAATATACGATAGTAACTATAGTGAAAGGGTGAATGAAGTGATTAAAGATCGAAAAAAGCCTCTTTCTCTTATCGAGGTTGGTCCCCACAGACTGAGCGACGCAAAGACTTTTGACAATTTCGTAAGGGAGATGCCTGAGCAAGAACCTGGAGTGGTTACGGAGCCTAAAGAAGAGTGCATGATCCTGTTTACTGCTGGAACAACTGGTAGACCTAAAGGTGTAAAGCATACACATCGAAGCACCTTTTTTGCCTGCCTCAGTAATGGGCTTTCCGCTTCGCTCACCCGCGACGATGTATATCTGGGTGCTCCTCCTATGTTTCACTCAGGCGGACTTACATGTTTCCAGCTTTACATGCTGATGATCAATGGAACCATAATCCTTCAAACCGCATGGACTCCTAAGGAAGCCCTGGAGCTAATTAAGAAATACGGAGTAACTTACCACTTTGGCATAGCCACCCAGCTAAAGATGATGACTCAAATTGAAGGCTGGGAGAATTATGTGGGTTCTCTGAAAGTGGTTAATGGAGGAGGTGAACCTCAGCCAGCAGAATTAAAAAAAGCATTCATCGAAAGAGGTATTAAATATATGAGCGGATATGGTTTGACAGAGACGGGTGCAACAGGATTCAACTGGCCGGCGGTAAGCAAAGATGACCCTATGTTAAGTAAGGCAAGCGAATGTATGGGAAAACCTCCAGCACTTATTGAGGCAAAAATTGTTGACCAGAGCGGTATGGAAGTAAAAACAGAAAAGATTGGAGAGATAGTGATCCGGAGGGAACCTACCGGAGCAGCGGGATATTGGAACAGACCCGAGGATGAGTCTGAGAAATTCAGAGGGGACTGGATTTTTACTGGAGACTTAGGAAAAGTAGATGAGGAGGGTTACTTCTATGTGCTGGGAAGGATGGACGACATGATTATAAGCGGAGGGGAGAACATTTACCCAGCCGAAATAGAGAGGGTTATCTACAGCCATCCGAAGGTTGCTGATGTCGTGGTTGTAAGAGGGCATCATCCTACCTGGGGTCAAACTCCAAAAGCCATAATCATCTCCAAGAAAGGGGAAAATATAACCGAAGAAGAGATCACAGAATATGTTACAAAACACTTAGCCCCGTTCAAAAGGCCGAGAAAGATAGTACTCGCAGAATCACTACCAAAATCCGAAACGGGAAAGATTGACAAAAAAAAGATAAAAGAACTCTACCAAGAAATATAAAATGACATTCACCCTGTCCTCCCCTCTTTAGGGGGAGGGGAGGACAGGGTTTACCAAGGAAATGAGAATATGCCTTTTTTAAAAATGAAAGATGGTGCAGAACTTTATTACGAAGTATATGGAGAAGGAGAGCCTATTATCTTCTTAAATGGCATCATGACGAGTACATTAAGTTGGGCAGGCCTGATTCCAGCAGTCTCAAAGAAGTTTAAGTTGATTCTATTTGATTTCAGGGATCAGGGTAATTCCTCTAAGATGAAAGAGCCTTACGAATTGGATATTCACGTTGGCGACTTAATAAACCTGATAGACCGTTTGCACATCTCAAAAATTCACTTGATGGGACTATCTTATGGGGGGCTGGTTGCTTTAAAATTTGCATTACTTCATCAAAACCGGCTCAATAGTCTTATCCTTCCTAATACAATCAGTTTCATTACCAATCATCTTCAAGAAATAGGTAAAGCTTGGGAGACAGCTGCAGAATTAAACGATGGAGAAAAGTTTCTTCAACTTGCCAGGCCATTCATATACTCTGGAACGTTTTACCAAAAACATATGGATTTGATTCGTAAATACCAAGAAATGCTTAAAACAATTCTAACAAAAGAATGGTTTGAAGCCTTCATGAGACTATCCAGAAGCACAAGAAATTACTACATATCGCCTGAGGAATTAAAAAAGATAAACACCCCCACACTCCTTATAGGAGGTGAATATGATATTATAGCTCCAATAAAAGAGATGATGACAATATACGAAAATATTAACGGTTGTGAATTCATTACCATACCTCAAGCAGGACACGGAGCTTATTTGGAGAAGACAAATGAGTTCATAACGATTGTGATGGGTTTTATTTCTAAATACTCTGGATAATGGAAAATTGAGTAGAGCAAGGCTTCAGCCTTGCATCGGGCGGGCCTAAAGGCCTGTCCTACAGGATATGAAAGAGGTTAACCATTGTCTCGAAACCTGAGAGTAAATCAACCAGTCACTCATCGAGGTCGGCAAACAAGGCAAAGAATCTTGGATGCTACTGAAGAACTTTTCGGGGAAAAAGGATACGAACAAACTGGAATTGTTGAGATATGCCAACGGGCTGGAGTAGCCCAAGGTACATTTTATATTTACTTTGCCGACAAGAAGGCGGCCTTTGTTGAGCTGGTAAAGGAACTAAACCATTCTCTACGCCGGGAAATCGCCGAAGCGGTAAAAGGTATTTCAGACCGCATTGAGATTGAGAGAGTGGGATTTCGCACCTTCTTTGACTTTGTCACCAAGCATCGCAATCTTTATCGCATTGTTCGTCAAGCAGAGTTTGTGGATGAAGAAGTCTTCCGTTGGTATTATCGTCGATGGATGCAGGGATACTCGCTTGGCTTAACCAAGGCCATGAGAGCAAAACAGATTCGATCCCTTGCTCCTGAATGTTTAGCCTATTGTCTCATGGGGATCGGTGATTATTTAGGTATGCGCTGGGTGATTTGGGAAGATAGGGTTCCACCACAAAAAATTTTCAAAGACATAATGACTTTTATTCAATATGGGTTGTCCACTACAAATTCTTTAGAGCAAGAGCACAAAGAAAAAAGAGAGTCGAATATAAACCAAAATGAAATCATTAAAAGGTAAGGTTGTTATCATTACAGGGGCAAGTTCTGGCATTGGTGCTTCTCTAGCCAAAGCATTTTTGCAAAGGGAAGCGCAGGTTGTCTTAACTGCTCGTCGTTTTGAAAAACTTCAGGAGGTGGCAAGACATTGCCCGAATGAAACCTTGTGTATTAAATGCGATGTGACTGACACCAAAGACAGACAAAATCTGATAAACCAAACCCTAAACCGATGGAAAAGGATCGACATCCTGGTCAATAATGCTGGTTCTGGCATGTATGGAACGCTCGAATCTATTGAAGAAAATGAGATTAGGAATCTATTTGAAGTCAATATTCTAAGTATCATTTTTTTAACTCAGATGGTCCTGCCGATTATGAAGAGACAAGGCCAAGGACTCATCATAAATATCAGTTCTATAGCTGGATTGGTAGCCCATTCGGATAAGGTAGTCCCTTACATATCGGCCAAGCATGCAGTGATCGGGTTTTCAAGAGGATTGGCCATGGATCTTCATGGGACAAAAATTAGGGTCAATGTGGTCTGCCCCTACTTAACTTCAACCAATTTTTTTGATTCATCGGTTGGTGCTCATGAAATGTCTGATATAATTGAACGGCTTCGTCCGCAAATGGATTCCCCAGACCAGGTGGCCCAGGGTATTATCGAACAGATCTTTTCGGATAGGATCATTATTTTCCCGACGGAAATGTCTGAAAAGGCTTATCATAAATTCCGAGATCTTTAAATCCATCAAGACCAGAACCGATGCAAACCAGAGAGACGAAAACTGCACTGATTACTGGCGGGGCTTCGGGTATCGGCAAGGCAATCGCACAAAGGCTCTCCCAATCTGAGATATCGGTCTACATCTCCGATATAAATATCTCCCAGGCCAATGCAGTAGCAGAGGCCATTACCCAGAGAGGTGGAAAAGGGAAAGCATTTCATGTGGACATCTCGAATAGTACCATGGTGGAAGATCTTTTCAGGCAACTCCGGCAGGAGGCCGAAAGATTGGATCTTTTGGTCAACGCCGCCGCTATCCTCGATCAGACTATCTTTATCGAAGAGATGACCGATGAGCAGTGGAGGCGGATGATCACCGTTAACCTTGACGGAACCTTCTACTGTTGCAGAGAGGCTGTTCGTTGGATGAAAGGGCATCATAGCGGTCGAATCATCAATTTCAGTTCGGTGGCTGGCCTCACCCCTACCCCTGGGGCACTTCATTATAGCGTGGCTAAAGGGGCCATCATTCAATTGACTCGGACTCTGGCTAAGGAGGTAGCTCGGTACAATATTCGTGTCAACGCCATTGCACCAGGATATATTCAGACCCCTATGTTGGATAAAATAGAGACTGATTTTAAAGAATTCATCTTGAAAAACACGCCCCTAAAAAGGTTTGGCACGGTTGAAGAGATTGCCACTCTCGTAACTTTTCTTGCCACTCCAGAAGCTGACTTTTTCACCGGTCAAATCTTCAGCCCGAACGGAGGTCTTGTCATCTAATCCACCCGTTTCCCCTCTCCCTTGTGGGAGAGGGTCAGGGTGAGGGAACGCAGGAGAATTGAACATGTCAAATGATTTTCTCCATCTAATCATCCATCAGATCGAAGATGTAAGCTGGGTCCAGATTAATCGGCCGGGAGATCGGAATTCTCTCAATTCAGAGCTAATTGCAGAGCTGATCAGGCTTATTGAATCGACTGAAGGAACCTCTATTAGAGCCATTGTCTTCCGCGGTATGGGTGAAACCTATTTTATCGGAGGGGCGGATGGCGTTGAGATGCATCTATTTTCCCCCCCTGAAGCAAGGGCATTCTCTATAAGTATTCAAAATTTATTTAATCGAATGGAGGCCAGTCCACTGCTGATGGTGGCAGCCATAAATGGGCTCTGCTTCGGCGGTGGATATGAATTTGCATTAGCCTGTGACTTTCGAGTAGCAAGCAAACGGGCTCGGATCGGCCTACCCGAGGTTAAGGTGGGCATCATTCCTGGTGGAGGAGGCACCCAGCGACTTTCCAGGTTGGTTGGGATGGGGAAGGCCCTAAAAATAATTCTCAGTGGTCACCTCTATAGTGGTGAGGAGGCCCTCGAACTGGGATTAGTCCATTATCTGGTTGAAGATCAAGAACTCGAAAAAAAAACCGTGGAAATTCTTAGAAAGATATTTGCTATTCCTCAGCATGCACTCTCTTCGGCAAAAAAGGCCATATATGCCTCACAATATCTCCCTTTTGATCAGGGGTTAAAAGTGGAGACAGAAGAATTTGGAAAATGCTTTACCTATGATATTTTTAGTAAATTGATAAAAGAACAGCTCAAGGACGGTCGCCTGAAGACGACCTTGCGATGGCAATGAAAACCCAAAGAGGTAGGGAGGAATGATGAAGGCCATAGGGATCGCTGGTAGCTTTCGGGAAAACAGTAATACAGAGTTCTATGTAAATAAGGTTTTAGAGACCCTTAAGGATAGGAAGATCGAAACAGAATTAATCAGTTTAAGGGAGAAGATGATCAAGCCTTGCACAGGGTGTTACGATTGTGTGAAGCTGAATAAATGTACTATTGAAGGGGATGACTTTGACGGAATATTTGAGAAAATGAAAGACGCCGATGGAATCGTTATAGGTTCTCCTGTCTATTTCAGTTCTGTGGTTCCTCAATTGATGTCACTCCTTGATCGAGCGGGATTTGTAGCCCTCTGGTCTGGAAAGTTTTTCACCCGTAAGGTTGGAGGCCCTATCACTGTGGCTCGTCGTGCAGGCCACAATCTTGCCTTTTCTCAGCTCCTTTTATGGTTTTTTATCAACGGGATGATTGTTCCTGGCTCAACTTACTGGAATGTCGGGGTAGCGGGTGCTCGTGGGGCTCGAAATGCTCAGGAGGACGAAGAAGGGATTCAGACGGTGATCCAATTTGCTGAGAATATGGCTTGGTTAATGGAAAAGGTGAAGTGTTAGAGGTTGACTCAAATTATATGGGAGATTCGTCTTGATGATTGAAGGGAAAACGATTGACGAGCTTAAGGTCGGAGATTCCGCCCAGATCTCGAAGACCATTACGGAAGAGATCGTCAATGACTTTGCCAGGGTCATCGGAGATTTTAATCCCATCCACACGGATCAAGCCTACGCCGAAACCACTCCGTTCAAAGTAAAGATCACCCATGGAGTCCTTTCGATCGGGTTCCTTTCCAATGTCATTGGCAACATCCTCCCAGGGCACGACGATCTACCTCTCTCACGAGATCAAATTTCTTGTACCGGTGAGAATCGGGGATACCCTTACCGTTAAAGTGGAGGTGGTTGAACTTATTCCGGAGAAGAACCGGGTGAGATTGAGTACCACCTGTATCAATCAGAACGGGCAGATTGTGGTGGATGGAATGGCCTGGGCCATGCCCCTGAAACCCTGACCACCTCTCTTCCTGTCTATTTCTTGTGAATCAACTCCGCATCTATCTCCTCTCCAAAATCAGCAGAAAGGGCTCTCTGCAAATTTTTCAAATCTTCCATCTTCTCAAATTCAACCACCAGATCTCTATCATCCAGCACCTTCAGTCTTCCAAAGCGATTCACAATTTCAATCACTTTTGAGGGATTAACGGTCACCCAACCCTTCATCCGGCGGACCAGCTCTTCGCCATTGAAGGCCCGTTCGATATGAAGGTCTACCCTTCTCTTTTTTGCCTCCCAGCCGATCAAGGCGGGTTGGACGATGATGGGAGTAACCGGGTCATGCATGGCCGCACATCGAAACCACAACTTAGCACGTATCATCTGCCTTCCTCCTTAGACGGATAGTCTTGGAAATCGCTTCATCCATGGCCTGGCTAACTCGAGTTGAGCTGCCAGACGAAAGAGCGTTGCCTCGTCCCCGAATCGACCAATAAAATGGACACCCACTGGAAGTCCTTCCTCATTCCAGTAAAGGGGAACGGACATAGCAGGCTGTCCGGTGGCGTTGCAGATCGGAGTGAACGGAACAAAAGCTTCCGCACGGCGAAGGCCCTGCAAGGGGTTCTCCGGAGGTGAATCGAACGTTCCTAATGGAACTGGCGGCTCTGCAAGCGTCGGAGTGAGTAAGACATCATATTTCTGAAAAAATTGGGCAATCATTCTGGCGATGCGTTGGAGGAAACTCAAAGAGAGCAAATAAGTTGAAGCGCTCTGCTGACGTCCCATCTCGTAGAGAGCCCATGTGAGTGGTTCAAACCGTTCTGGCTGAGGACGTCTGCCAGTTGCCAAGCTGATCCCGTCGATGGTCCAGGCACAGCCAGACGACCAGATTACCATGAAGGCATGGGTCACCATCTCTCCATTCATTTCTGGGAAAGCCTCTACCAATTCATGTCCGAGGTCGCTACACAGATTGACCGCATCCCGTACGGCAGCGACACAATCGTCATGAACCTTTACTCCCGTAGGTGTCTGGGTGGTAAAGGCGATGCGAAGTCTTCCTGGGTCAGCGCCCACTTCTTGGAGAAACGGCCGAACCGGAGGGGGTGCCCAGTAAGGGTCTCCGACATCAGGGCCTGAAGTGGCATCAAGAAGGGCGGCGCTATCCCGCACGGAGAGGGTCAGAGCATGATCGACTACCAGTCCACTAAAAATATCACCAAAATCAGGACCGAGAGGGTTTCGCGCCCTCGTGGGTTTCATTCCAAACACCCCACAGCAGGAAGCGGGGATCCGAATTGATCCACCTCCATCATTTCCATGCGCCATCGGGACGAATCGTGCCGCAACGGCTGCTGCTCCCCCTCCGCTTGATCCGCCAGCTGTCCGATCAAGATTCCACGGATTCCGGCATGGGCCGAATAGTTTGGGTTCCGTAGTCGGAAGAATACCTAACTCCGGAGTATTTGTCTTACCGGTGATGATTAAACCAGCCCGTTTCAATCTCGCCACCAGTTCACTATCATGATCGGGGACAAATTCCTGCATAAAAGCGGATCCCATGGTCATGCGCGCTCCCACACATGGGGCTCCGAGGTCTTTGAGTAAAAAGGGAACTCCGTAAAAAGGGGCATGGAACGGCCTTTGGGTTATCTCTGTTCGAGCCTGTTCGAACATCGGCGTCACCACTGCGTTAAGCGTAGGATTGATGCGCTCAATACGTTCAATGCAGGCATTGATCAGCTCGACAGCTTGGATCTGTTTCTGCCTTACCAATTCGGCAAGTCCCATTGCATCATAGGTCAGCAATTCGTCCATTTTCACCATTCTTCCACCTCCTAGCCCTCTGACATTTAAACGCTTTCGGTCTGCTTCAATCTACAGACAAGTAACGACTTGAAAATAACGGCGGTTTCGTTTAATGTCAAGTATCTGATATCATTCATAAGGAGTCAGTCATGGACCTCATTAAGGCCTTCCAGGAGAGAAAAAGTTTCAGATCATTCCGACCAGATCCGATCCCTAAAGAGACGATTCAAGAGATTTTAAAATTGGCCACCCTCTCCCCATCGGCCATCAATCTTCAGCCCTGGGAATTTGTCATTGTAACCGGAGAAGAAAGAGAGCGATTGAGCCGGAGGCTCATCAAGGCCTATAAAGAGAAACAGATCTCCTGCGGACCCGGAAATGTTAAACCCATGCCAAAAGCTGTAACTAAACGAGGTGCCAAAACCCTTGAGCAGATGAATCCTCTCTTCGAGGAGATGGGTGTGAACCCTGATCAATTTATCAATGAAGGAAGCTGTAACTTCTATGGAGCTCCCGTAGCCATCCTGATCTGCCTCGACGATTCCTTTCCAAAATCCCGTCTGGTGGACATCGGCCTGATCCTGGGATACCTACTTCTCGCGGCGCATGAATATGGGTTGGCGACATGTCCCATCGGTTTAATCACTGCCTATGAGGATGAAATTAAAGACACGCTCAATATCCTGGAGGATAAAAACGTGGTAATCGGAGTTGCTTTGGGACATCCCGACTTTTCGAACCCCATCAATCGCTTCAAATCCCAAAGAGATGGCATTGAAAATTTCATCCGATGGATCGATTAACCCTATTCTTTCATCCGGTCTGCAATTTCTGGATGGACAAATGATAAACTGTACCTATAAATGCGATCGCATTTATAGGTACAAAGCTCTATACCTTCTATGACGAGCATCCCTAAAAAAGCAGCAACCATTATCCTTCTGAGAGACAGAAATACCAAAGGTTTTGAAGTCTTTCTTCTTAGACGCCACGAAAAGTCCAGTTTTATGGGCGGAAATTATGTTTTCCCAGGAGGCAGGGTGGACCAAGAGGATGGGGCTCAGGAAATATGCGCTTTAACCAAAGGAATCACTCCTGAAGAAGCCTACAGCAAGTTCGGAGAATTGCTTTCTCCGGAAGAGAGTCTGGCCCACTGGGTCGCAGGAATTCGAGAGCTTTTTGAAGAAGCGGGAATTCTTCTCGCTTATGATCAAAATGGCAATCTCTTTCAATTAAAAAATCCAGCCGACCGGGTTCGTTTTGCAAACTACCGAACCCACCTCCAAAAAGGGCAACGAACAATCTGGCAGATAGCCCGAGACGAAAGACTTCTTTTGGCCGTGGATCAACTCCACTACTATGCGCACTGGATTACCCCGGAGGCGCGTCGTGAACGATTTGACACCCGGTTCTTTCTTGCTTGCTTACCCGCAGGACAGGAACCAAGTTTTGATCAAAAGGAAACTATTGCAGAGGTCTGGCTAACCCCCCGCGAGGCTTTTGAGGAAAATGTAAAAGGAAATATCGCCCTGAGCCCCCCTACCCTGCAAATCATGGAGGATCTCTCCCGATTTAATAGTGCTGAGGATGTTTTGAATTCCTTACGGGGAAAGGGGATACGACCGATCCTCCCCATTTTAAAAAATCTTGGAGGAGAGATCCTTATCTATCCTTGGGACCCGGAATATGCGGTCTTCAAAAGAGGCGATATCCCCGCCACAATGAATCACGGAAGGCCTTCCCAACCCGGTGACCGAACCTCTCGCCTCCTTCTTAAAGGTGGCATCTGGTATCCCTATTGCCTCAAATGATAGTCAAGTAAACTACTACCGGCTGAAGCCGGTAGTAGTTTACTTCCTTTGATAACGATCATAGGTTTACTCTTAATCCTTTTGCCTGAAGATATTCCTTGACTTCCCCTATCCTGAAGATCCGGTAGTGAAAAACGGAAGCGGCTAATAAAATTTGAGCCCCTCCTTTAACCACGGCATCATAAAAATGTTCAAGTTTGCCAGCTCCTCCGGAGGCAACCACCGGTAAATGGACTGCTTCTGAAATAGCCTTCGTAAATTCAAGATCATAGCCTGCCTGTGTCCCATCTCCATCCATACTGGTCGGCAGAATTACCCCTGCCCCCAATTCCTCGCACTGCCTTGCCCACTCCACAGCATCTCTTCCAACAGGTTTAGTGCCACCCGATACTACCAGCTCGAATCCTGACGGCATGGCTCGATTTCTTCTCGCATCAATCGCTATGGTTATCTTCTGCTGACCAAATAGTCTGGAGGCTTCCCTGATCAGTTCAGGGTTTTTCACTGCGGCACTGTTCATGGAGACCTTATTCGCACCGGCTTTAAAGACCATCTCGATATCTTCAAGGGTGGAGATGCCGCCTCCAACAGTTAATGGAATTTTAATGACAGATGAGACATTATTTACCCATTCGAGTCTGGTTTTACGATTTTCCAAGGTTGCTGCAATGTCGAGCATTGCCAGTTCATCGGCCCCTTCGTTTTCGTAAAAGGCTGCATTCTCAACAGGATCGCCTGCATCTTTAATATCCACAAAGTGAATCCCTTTGACCACCCGTCCTTCTTTCATATCAAGGCATGGCATGATTTTTATAGCGTCCATAATTCCCCTTTCTAATGGAATGTCATCTCATTCTATTTTCAAAACGGCCCAAAGTCAATATACCCCAACCTTTCCAATATTTGATATTTAGGTGATTTTAACTTATATCTGACTTGAGCATTGTTCTATTTCATGGTAACGTAACCTCTCACACACTTCTCCTATCTTGGGCAGGCAAGGCTTAAGCCTTGCACTAAATTTCGCCCTTGGGGTGATTTAAAATATGAGGTTTTCCATGAAACCTCGAAAACCATCCTTCAGTTTTAAGTCCTTTAAGGAATTGGAGCTTATTCTCGATACAAAGTCTCTTCCGGAATATCATCCCATCCCCTCAAATAGTTCCAATGAGGAGTTTGATCCTGAATATGAAGCAACGCTGTTTCAAAACGCCATGGATGGTGTCAAACCGGTCATGGGGAAGGAACGGGTTGAAAAGGTCTCCAAAATCGAATTGCCAGAGGGGTTCAAGAAGAGAGAGGATGCGGAAGCTTTAAAGAGACTTAAGGATCTTGTCCATTATGGGGTTGGGTTTAAAGTCTCGGATACACCTGAATATATCGAGGGTACTGGATACCATGTCCATCCGGAAATAGCAAAGCGACTTCATCGGGGGGATTTTTCCATCCAGGCTCATCTCGATCTCCATGGCCTCATCGTGGAGGAAGCGAAAGAAATCTTTGATCAGTTTATGAAATGGGCAATAAAGTTTGGAAAGACTGGCCTTTTGGTGACTCATGGTCGTGGTCTTTCTTCACCTAAAGAACCCGTACTGAAGAAAAAAGTTGAACAATGGCTCATCCGTGGTTCATGGCGAAAATGGGTTATTGCCTATTCAAGCGCCAGAAAATGTGATGGGGGAGCCGGTGCAACGTATGTTCTTCTCAGGACTCGTCCGGTTTCGAAACGATTGAAGAAGAGGCGGATTGCCCTCAAACAAGCCTGATAGGGAAGAAGAGCATGCCCAGGTACCCTCAGTAGATGAAGGAGTTTCTTGAAAACAGAGAACAGGATGACCATTTATCCTGTAAGAACGCTCGATACCCACAACCCCCAACAGAATCCATTGGCCTGTCCATCGAAATGAAAAAGCAAGAATTTCCAAGATGATATCATTGAAATTCATCTTTGCATTTGGTCTTATCATCATTATAGAATCGCTTAAAAACGAATACGAGCTTTTGACTTTAATAAGGTAAATTTGTATCTTGTATGTAAGTGGGGTTCTAATGAACTGCAGAAACCATACGGATCGTAATGCCATTGCAACCTGTCAAAAATATGAGACAGGTTTCTGTGAGGAATGCTGTGAGTGCCTCAACATTGACCACTGCTGTGAATGCATGGATCCAGAAGTTTACTGTAAATTCCGAACCCACTGCCTGATCTGGGAGATGTCAAAGGATAGAAGGAAGGAAAGAATCAAAGGTTAAGGCTGAAAAAAAACCACGCCTCTTACTCGTCCCCTTATTTAAGCCACCCTCTCCACCCAGCCTCCCCTTATTTTAAGGGGAGGCTGGGTGGGGTTATTCATTAGGGTCTGTTTATAAACCAATCGCTTCAAAAAGTTGTCATTCCGGCGAAGGCTGGAATCCAGTCTTTTTAAGACCTTTTGGATGCCGGATCAAGTCCGGCATGACGGAAAAGGTGCATTTATAAACAGAATCTCATTACTTCCTAAATCTTCTCCTCACAATCCCTGCAATCCCAATCAGCCCCGAGCCCAGAAGCAGGAGGGTCGAAGGCACAGGAACGACCTTGAGTGAAACGTCGTTTGAACCATAGTCAATAATCGATAATCCGGTGGGCTAGTTAGTAGAAGCAAACATGCCGGATACACCGTTGTCAGCATGCAATATATTAAAGATGTCACCTAATTTCGGACTAAATCCACCCCACAATTGAATCAATATGAGGTTATACTGTTTTTAGTTGAAAATTGAAATGTGGCTCCCTCCGTGGAATAATCCACGGAACGCAAAACTCTTTTAAAGAAAGGAGCCACGATGAGATTAAACACGATTCAAAGGAGAAAAGCAAGAGGAGGATTTGAGCAGGCTG
>OGCL01000850.1_pt1 | contig 29407 bp, 19 predicted proteins | sample 1570041 | NCBI WGS metagenome assembly OGCL01 (sample SAMN06266162, study PRJEB24511) | hot springs metagenome | isolation source: Hot spring water | place: South Africa: Limpopo | collected 2015-06-22 | reverse complement strand
GAAGCGATTTCAGGCGTTGTGCTGCCCAGCGTGGCAATCCACAATCCAAAATCTAAAATCCAAAATGGTATTAAACCAGCCAGGGGTTGACCTGGCGCCTCCCCCATCACCGGCATGGCGGGGCAGTGATTGCCGGGCGGGTAGGGGGAATATCCAGGGGGGCGGTGGCGGCCCACGCCGGGTTGACGGGCAGGGCGGTCAGATGCAACTCGCTCAGCGAGAGGCTCAGGCGCCGGCCATCGGCTACCTCCTCCGCCAGGCTCTCCAGCGCCAGGGTTGTCTGGCCGGGAGGCAGGATCAGCCGCAGGGCGATGCTGCGGTCATAGGGGGCGGCGGGCACCGTCAGCTCGATCAGGCGCCGATCATCCAGCCACAGCCGCAAGGGCCGCGGCGCGCCGTAGGCCGTGGCGCGCCAGTTCAGCGTCACGACCGCTTGTTCCCGCGCCAGCAGCAGCAGTTCGGCCCGCTGGCCCATCCAGCGCCAGCGCCGCGCCCCCTCCCGCTCCGCTTCGTACCAGCCTGCGCCAGGCACCACCACCGGACGGGCCGCTCCCGGGTCCACCGCGTAGATCTCCCGCGTGTCGCTTGCGCTGAAGCGGCTGATGCCGGGAACAGCGAGTTGCTCGCGCAGCCGCCGCTGGTCCACCCGCGGCAGTTGGGTCAGGTCGAGCACCACGAAGCGCGTGCCCAGGCTGGCCAGTTCGGCAGCGGGGTCGAGGGGCGTGATGTCGGGGGGAGGTTCGGAGGCCAGCCACAAGCCGCGGGTGGCCGAGGCGGCGGCGACGATGGGGTAAAAGGGGATACGGGCCAGGTAGCCGCCCATGATCGGCCGTCCGTGGCAGATCTGGTTGAGCAGGCCGACGCTGTCGTTGAGGCGCGGCGGCAGATCGAGCACCGCGCCGGGCAGGGGATCGGCGTTGAGGGCCAGGCTCTCCGGCGCGGCGCGCAGGCGCATCAGCGGCCATGGCGCAACCAGACTTTCGATGAGCACCAGCGCCGCCAGGAAAGGCGCCCAGGGAAACCCGCCGTTCCCTGCGCGCTCTGGCGCTGGCACGCGCAGGGCTGCCATCCCCTCTGCGACCAGGGCCGCGACGGGGATGAGCATGAGGGCGATGAAGATCGCCGGACGGCTGCTGTTGCGAAAGGGGCCGAAGAGGTCGAGAAGCAGGAACGGCCCCGGCACGGCGCTTTCGGCGGCCGTGGCGCGCAGTTGCGGCCCCATCGCCAGCAGCAGCATCAGCAGGGCCAGCAGCGCCCAGGGCCAGGCCCGGCGCCAGCGACGCCAGAGGGCCACCCCGGCGAGGATTGCCACCCCCAATCCCAACCCGGCGCCCGCTTCCGGGCCAAAGGGGTGGCGCCGGCCCAGCCACGCCTCCGCCGCGCTGCCCCAGAGGGGATGGCGCACATTCGGACTCAGCAGATCCACCAGCGCCACCGAATGGTAGACCTGGCGCGCATACCAGTCTTCCAGCACAGCCACGCCCAGGCCGCCGGCCCAGAGCAGCAGCGGGAGCAGCAGGGCCACCCACAGGGCGCCGATGGCGGCGCCACTGAGAAAGGTAGACCAGCGCGCCGCGCGCGGCGCGAGCAGGGCGGCGAGGGTCACGTGAAAAGCCGTGTATACAGCGGCATAGAGACCGTAATACTGGCTGGCGAGGGTGGTTGCCACGAGCGCCAGGGCCGCGCCGCCCACACTGGCGGGCGTGCGTCGAGCCAGGGCGCGCGCCAGTAGCACTGCGTAGAGCGCCAACCAGTGGGTGGCGATCAGCTCCATCGGCCCGCTCCAGACCCGCTGCACGTGGTAGGGCGTGAAGACAAACACGAAGCCCGCCACCAGCGCCGCGAAACGGTCGAGGGTGAGGGCGCGGGCCAGACGGTAAGCCCAGTACCCGCCCAGACCGAACGACAGCAGCACCACCGTGTTGAATGCGGCCACCGGCCCGACCGCGAGCAATACCGGCAGTGTCAGAAGCGCATTCGGCAGGCTCAAGGTCTGGTAGACCAGGTTGAGCGTCGCGGGATGGAAGAGCATCCGGGTGACGAAAGGGTTCTCGCCAGCCAGGAGCGCGCTGCGCGTCCACCACAGGTTCCAGACACCCTGCGCGGCGTCCACCGGCAGGTCGCCTTTCTGGATGACGCTATCGTGCAGGTGCACGGCCAGGGGCCAGGTGAAGAGTACGCCGAGCAACAGGTAGCCCAGCAGCACCCCGAGGCGCCAGCGCCATCCCTCCGGGGGCGCGACGCCGGCCAGCGGAGGGGGAGGGAGCGATGAGGTTGGAACTGAACGTCTCAAGCTTCTGATAGTGAATATGGGCAAACCGGGTTTCCCTGGCCCCCTGCCCGGCGGTAAAGGATTGGGAAAGCGCAGCCGCACCGGGTTTCGCTATAACCCTTCTCCCACCTGCCGTAAGGCCCGCCGGGCGATCAGCCGGTCGTAGAGCGCTTCAAGGTGGACGGCCAGCGTGTCGGCGCTGTACCGGGCAAAGGCTTCGGAGCGCCCTGCGGCGGCAAGGCGCGCGCCGAGGGCGCGGTCGCGCAACAGGCGGATGATCGCCGCTGCCAGCGCTTCCACATTGCCGTAGGGCACCAGCAGGCCCGTGTGTTCGTGGCTGATGATCTCATTGCCGGCCATCACATCGGTGGTGACGACCGGCGCGCCAGCGGCCATGGCCTCGATCAGGGGAATGCCGAAGCCTTCGTAGCGGCTCGGCGCAGCCATGACCGCGGCTGCGTGCAGCAGGCGGATCTTCTCGGCCTCACTCACCGATCCGGCAATCGTCAGCCGGTCGGCCACGCCGCCTTCGGCAGCGATACGGCGCAACTCGGTTTCGCCGCTGCGGTTGTGGCTCACGAAAACGAACTGCGTCTCCGGAACAGCCCGCGCCACCAGCGGCATGGCCCGCGCCAGCAGGTCGAAGCCTTTGCGCGGCACCATCTGCCCGATGAACAGCACCAGCGGCGGGCGCGCATCCACCGCTGGCGGCGCGTCTCCATAGGCGCACAGCTCGACCGCGTTGGGCAGCACACTGATACGCAGCGGGTCCAGCCCCAGGCGGGCCAGCAGGTCACGCTCGGCGCGCGACAACGCGATGACGTGATCAACCCACAGCAGCGGCGCGTGAATGAGGTAGTTGCGCACGGCCCGGCGCGGGTGCCCGCCCCGCGCAAGGCGCGCCGCCAGCCGGCCGGGCGTGGTGAGCACATCGGCATAGCGCAACGGTGCTTCGAGTGGACGCTCGCGGTCAACCACCAGGTCTCCGTCGTGCAACAGGCCGTGGATGGTGAGCACGGTGGGGATGCCCAGGCGCCGCGCGGCCACTACCGTCTGGAAGCCCAGCAGGTTGCGCAGGTGGTGCAGGTGGATCACCTCGGGCCGATCCGCGCCATGCAAGCGCAGCAGCGCCTCGGGAGCAAAAAAGCCCAGCATGGCCGGGCGATGCACCGGCACAGCGCCGGGCAGCCATTCGTGACGGTGGGACTGGCCCGGGTAGCGCGGGTCGAGGTATTCGTGGGCAACCACAGCGTGGCCGCGCGCGGCCAGCGCCCGCGCCTGGAGCTGCTCAGGCCGGCTCGGAAAGGCCGGATCGAAGCCGTAGGTGGTGGTGATGAGGATGCGCATGCCTGATGTGAAAATACGGGGAAACCGGGTTTCCCCACCTGCGGTGAGCCTGTCGAACCGTACCCCTGCCTATGGAGCGCCAGCCGCTCCCAACAGCGGTTGGGAAATGGGGAAACCGGGTTTCCCCACCCCCCTCCCTGGTGGGAGGGTTTGGATGACTGGTATGAGAATCCCACGCGGCAGCGCCGCACAACGACACGGTGACCATCAGGGTTTGTTCCAGCGAGGGCTGCGTCCTCTACGGCCCGAACCCGGAGACCGCCCAGGCCACTTCGGCCAGGCGGGCCTGCCCGCGCGCCGAGAGGTGGAAGTAGTCGTAGGGCGAGACATCGGCAGGCTCGAGCCGGGTGTTGAACACTGCGCCACCGTCGTGGCGACACTGGGAGTAGCGGGCGCACACCTCGGCGAGTTGCCGGTTGTAGTCCGCCACTCGCTGGCGCACCCGCTCGCGCCGCGCCGCATCTTCGGGCGCATCGGAGCGGGGCCGGGCCAGGGCAGTAGGGCAGACGTCGAAGAGGGTCCAGATCGCCACGGCGGAGCGGTTGTCGCGGTATAGCGCCCAGAGTTGTATGGGGTCGGGGATGCTCAGCACCAGGACGCGGGCGCCCGGCGAGCCTTCAGCCAGGCGGGCCAGGGCGGTGTCAAACTGCTGGCGAAAGGTCTCCACCGGCGTCATTGCCGCCTCGGCGGGCGCGCAGGCATCGTTGCCGCCCACCAGAATAGCCACGTACTCGGCTTTAATCGCGTTGACCGTGCCCATCTGCGCTGAAAGATCGCCCATGCGCGCGCCCATACGCGCCAGGTTGTAGACGTTGCCGCTCAGCGCCGGGTTGCGTGTGGCCAGCCGCAGAGCCAGGCTGTTGACCGCCGGGTTGGAGCCGGTAGCCCAGGAATAGCCGGTGTTGTCGGCGAAGTAGCGCGGGCCGCTGCCCATCGCGCTGGTGAGCGAATCGCCAGCGGCGGCCATGGAGTTGGGCAGGGGCGCCTGCGCCCGAACTGGATTGGTGTTGCCGGGCAAGAGCATCCATGCCAGCAACAGGCAGCATAGCGCGATGTGGAGGTGTGGAGGTGTTCGCATACTGTGGAAAGGAGATTATACCAATTACCATTGATGATACCGCATTGCTTAAAGCGGTTTTCGGCGTTGTGCTGCCCAGCGTGGCAATCCACAATCTAAAACCAAAAATGGTATGAGTCTGTCACCAGCGTCGCGCGGCGCGCCACTTCATCGTACACCGACTCGATGCGATCCGCCACTGCCGACCAACTGAACTGCGCGGCCCAGGCAGGCGCGGCGGCCGCCATCGCGGCGCGGCGCTGCGGGTCATCGAGCAGCGTATTCACAGCGGCGGCCAGAGCCAGCGGGTCGCGCGGCGGGACGAGCAGGCCGGTGCGGCCCGCGTCAATCACTTCGGGAAAACCGCCGAAGCGCGTGGCCACCACCGGCAGGCCGCAGGCCTGGGCCTCCACCAGCCCGATGCCGAAGGTCTCACTGGCGTGGCTGGTGGCCACCAGCAGGTCGGCGCTCCGGTAGAGGTGCGGCAACACCTGCCGCTCCACCGTGCCCAGGAACCGCACCCGCCCGGCCAGACCGCTCTCAGCGGCGAGGCGCTCCAGGCGCGGGCGATCCTCACCATCGCCGACAATGGCAAGCCGGGCTCGGGGCGCGTGCGCCAGGGCGTGGATGGCCGTCTCGACGCCTTTCCAGGGTTGCAGGCGCCCGACGAAGAGCAGGAGCGGCGTCCGGTCATCGGCGCCTGCCGCGGCGCGCCAGGCGGGATCGGGCGGGCCAGGGCTGAAGAGGCCGGTGTCAATGCCATTGAAGACCACCCGGGGCGCAAAGCCGTAGCGCCGGGCCACCGTTGCGGCATTGAAGCGCGAGCACGAAACAGCGGCATCCACGCGGGGCGCGAGGAGGGTGTCACCGGGGTAAAAATCTTCGCCGTGGCAGCCCAGGATCACCCTGGCCCCGCCGAGGCGCCGGGCCAGCAGCGCCGGCCCCAGATCGTAGGGCTTCTGGATGTGGATGACATCGTACCCCCCGCGGGCCAGTTCAGGCAGCGCCGCCACGGCCAGGCTGAGCCGTTCGAGCAACTTAGCCTCGGCGTAGGCCCGGCGCAACACGGGCAGACCCTGCCAGAAGCGCCGTGACACGAAGGGAAAGGTCAACACCCGCACGCCGGGGGCATGCTCGCGCCGCGGCCCCACGCCGCCAATGATCGTCACCCAACGGCCTCGCGCGGCCAGCTCTCGCCCCAGATCCCACACAAAGCTCTCGACGCCGCCGTACCTGGTGGTGGTGGTGAGGTTGTACAGACAGATGTGCATACATCATTCTACAACACGCGGAGCCACCAGCGCTTCAGCGGCAGGCGCAACCGGGCGAGCTGGGCGCGGTCCTGCTCCTCCAGGCCCCCCAACAGGCGCAGCGCGGCGAAGAAGGTGACCGCACCGACCAGGGCCAGGCCCAGCAACCAGGCCGCCTCGCGCAGCCGGTCGGCCAGGGTAACCACGTCCGGCAGGGGTGGCAGCAGGCCCCGTACCCCCAGCAGCGCCAGGGCCAGAAGGGCCGAGGCCCCCAGCACCCGCCCGGTGAAGCGCCAGGGCCAGCGCAGGCCGATCAGGCGCACGCCGCTCCCCGTCACCCACAGCCCGGCGGCCACACGCGCCAGTCCGAAGGCCAGGGCCACGCCCACCAGTCCGTAGCGCGGCGGCAGCAGCCAGGCCAGCGGCGCCACCACCAGCAGGGTGATCAGCCGCGAGACGATGATCGTGCCCAGGCGCTCGTAGACGATCAGGGCATTGTGGGCCGTGGTGAGTAGTGACTCGAGGAACAGGCAGGGCACCAGCACCCAGACAATCGTTGCAGCGGCCAGGTACTGCGGCCCCACCACGACCAGGGCCGGTTCAGCCAGCAGCATCAGCCCGACCCCGCCGGGCACGAACAGCAGGAGTTGCAGGCGCACCAGCGACTGGTAGGCCCCATTGAGCGTGCCTCCCTCCCCCTGCCGCACCCGCGTGAACAGCGGCACCTGCACCCCCACCATCGGCGTGTAGAGATAGCTCAGGGCCATCCGCGCCAGCGCCGCGCCCGCCATCAGCACCGCCGCATCGCTCACCCCGCCCGCCAGGTAGATCGCAAACGACGCGCTGGCCAGAAAGTCGGTCAGCGTCATGAGGAACGAGACTCCGGTGTAGGGCACGAAGCCCGGCGGCAGCCAGGGGACGCCGGACACAGGTGTGGGCGCAGCCGGCTCCAGCGCCCAGGTGCGCTGTTCGAGCCACAGGCGAGCCACCTGCCATCCCGCCAGGGCCACGGCGATGGCCGGGGCCAGCACCGAGGCTACCAGCACGCCGATGATGTCCCACCCATCGGGCAGGAGCAGAATGGCGGCCACGCTGAACAGTTGTGGCAGCAACCCGGCGGCCAGGGCAATACTGTTCCAGGCCCGTTGCTTGAAGAAGCTATTCAGGTAGGCCATGAACATGTCGTAGCACACGCCCAGGAAGAGCAAGGCCACAATCGCGCCGATCACCAGCCAGCCAGAGGCGCCGAGCAGCCCCAGCAGGCCCGCCTGGTCGGCAGGACTGAGTTGCGGATCCTCCAGCACCCGCCGCCGCAGCGCATCCAGGTAGGGTTCGCGGTAGAGGGTTGCCAGCCCGGTGGCGAGCACGGCAAGCACGACCATCTGGAGCGCGAAGACCGCCGTAAGCAGACGCAGCACTGCCCGGGGGCCGCCGAGGCGACTGACCTCGGGGATGTACTTCGGCAGCGCCCGCGCCGTGCCCATGTCCACCACCGTTCCCAGGCCGTTGTTGGCCCCGCTGATCAGCGCCAGCAGCCCGTAGCCGGCCTGGGTGAGAAAGTTCAGCTTGACAATGGTTGCCAGCACCTCAGCGGCCATGCGCAGGGGCACAAAGACCGTGTTCCAGACCACGGCTTTCGAGACCTGCGCGGCGAGGGAGGGATTGCTGGCCCCGGTGGAAGACAAGGCCGTTCACTCCTGGCGGCCCCAGCGCACATCGAGGGCGCTGAAAACCACACTGATCGGGCGGGCAGAGGAGGCGGCCTCGGGTTCGGCAGGGGCGCGCAGGTTCAAGCGGTGGACGCCGGGTGGCGCCAGCAGTCGCAACGCCAGCCGCGTATCGGCGGACTGCACCGTCAGGCGCGCAACGGGCGCTCCGTCCAGGTCCAGGTGCAACGCTCGTGGCTGCCGGTAGCTGGCCACGGTGCAGCTCACCACCACCGGCAGGGGCGCAGTAGTGGGATTGACCAGCACAATCACCCCTGTGTCGGCCATCCAGCTCCAGACGCGGTCGGCATCGCGCTCCGGCGGGTACCAGCCGGAGCGGATAAAGGCAAACGGCGCATCCGGCCCTTCGGGTACCGGGTACACCCGCAGCGTTTCATCGGCGTACTCAGGCTCAACGCCGGGAAGCAGCCCGGCGATCACGCCCTCCAGGGCGCTTTCTGCGCCGCTCTCAAGGAGCGACCGCTCCACCACGATATGGCTGACGCCATAGTAGCGCAGGGCGGCGCGTCCCTGTTCGGGCGATGCCGCGAGCAGGGGCGGCCGGGTATCGCGCGGCGCCCAGAGCTGACGCACGCCGGGGGCGAACGGCGGATCGTAGGGAGGGGTTCGGGCGAGGAAACCGCCGAGGATGGGACGCTGGTGGCGCATCTGGGCCACCAGCGCCCGGCTGTCCTCCACTGGCGGCGGGAGCACCAGCAGCGCGCCGGGGGCGTTGGCCAGCGTAGCGTAGTAGGGATGCGCCGACGGCTCCCACAGCGACCAGCGCGGGGGAAAAAACTCGACCCCGATAGCCAGCAGCGCCACGATGGGCAGCCAGACGCGCCAGACGGCGTTGGCGCGGGTCGTGAGCGCCTGCACCCCCAGACCGGCCAGCACCGCCAGGGCGATCACGCCGATGACAACGAAGTGGCTCGGCCGGTGGGCCAGATTGCCGCCGGGCAGCGCCGCCAGCACAGCGTAGGGCAGGGGTACGCCGGTGTGCCAGGGACCGACCCGTAACGAGGGGCCGAGGGCCAGCACACCCGCGGCAAGCCCCAGCACCGCCCAGCGCCAGGCCGCGCCGGGGTTCAGGCGCAGGGCCGCCAGGGCCAGCAGCAGCGGCGTAAGGCCCAGAGCCACATTCCAGGCAGCGATGTAGGGATGCCAGCTCGCGCCCAGGGCACGCACGGCTTCGCCCCAGAGGGGGTGCAGGTTACTTGGCAGCCAGAAGTCCACCAGGTTTGCCGAACGGTCGCCGAGCAGGGCCATACCCGGCGCGGGGCCGCTCTGGCCCAGCGCCCCGCGCACCAGGGGCGGCAGGAGCGGCGCCAGCAGTAGCGCCGCCAGCCCGGCTACTGCTACAAGGCGCAGGCCGGCCCCGCCCAGCGCGCGCGGCCCGGCGCGGTAGGGCAGCCAGAGGGCAGCGATGAGCAGGCTGGCGATCCCCGCAAAAAAGAAGTAGTACCAGCTCGTATAGCCGATCAACCCGAGCAAGGCCCCGGCCAGCGCCGTATCGCCCCACGAACCCTCCGGCGCGGCGCTGCGGAGCAGGAAGAGCACGTACCAGGGCAGCCACTGCAACGCCGCCAGTTCGAGTTGCCCGTCCCAGACCTTGGTCATGTGGAAGGGAGCGAAGGCAAACACGCAACCGGCGATGAAGGCCGACACCGGCTGCCGGGTAACGTGCAGCGTCAGGGCAAAGCCCCCCAGGCCGGCCAGCGCGAAGGAGAGCAGGATGGCGGCATTGTAGCCGGCGATGGGGCCAGCGAGCACCGTGACCGGCAGCATCAGCAGGCCATTGCTACTGGTAAAGGTCTGCGTCGCCAGCGTTGCGCCGGTGGGATGGAAGAGCAGATCGGTGAAAAACGGGTTCTGGCCGGCGCTCACAGCTCGGTGGAACCACCACAGGTTCCAGACGTTTTGCCAACCGTCCACATCAGCGACCGGGCCGCCAGGGATGGCCGTCGCAAACCGCGGCAGCACCGGGGCGAGGACGAGCAGGGTCAGGCCCAGATAGCCCAGGGTGGCCGCCAGCCAGACCGACCCCAGCGCCCGCAGTGGCAGTGCCAGCCGTCCGGCGTGGTTCATACGCCCACCCTGGTCAGCGCCAGTTCGAACATCCCCACGTACCAGCGCCGCTGGGCGCGATAGGCCGTTTCCTCAAGGCCCACACCTCGCAGAAGGGCGCGCACAGCTCGCCGCCCGGCCTTGCGGCTCATCAGGCGCCCGGCGCGCAACTGCTCCTCGCGCAGATCGCGCACGCGGAAACCGAGCGTCTCGCAGAGCCGCACCAGGTCGTGGTAGAAAAAATAGTGCATCTCACTGAGGCGCTGCATATCACGGAAGGCGGCCCCGGCCTTGCTGCGCCCGCGGATAGCGATGATCGCCTCGGCTACCGGCCGGGGTAACCAGTTGATGCCCCGCAGATGGTAGTGCGGGTCCACCCAGGCCCGTCGGTTGATCGCAGTGATCAGGGCGTGGCCGCCGGGCCGCAACACCCGCCAGATCTCTCCCAGCACCGCCCGCGGGTTGCGCACGTGTTCCAGCACATCCCAGGCCGTCAACACATCAAAGCGCGCGCCGGGGAGAGGCAGGGCCTCGCCGGCGGCATTGACGACCGGCAGGCGCAATCCGTGGCGCGCGGCGCGCAACTCAATGATCCGGCAGTAAGCCGGATTGTACTCACAGGCCGTTACCTGCGCGCCGCGCAACGCGGCAGCCACCGCAAAGCCACCCATGCCCGCTCCCAGGTCGAGCAGGCGCAGCCCGGCGAGCGGCCCGGCCACCTGAGTGAGCAGGGCCAGGCGCTCATCCTGGTACTGCTCCTGGTAGATACGGCGCTCGCGCCAGCGCGCAAAATCGCGTCGCCAGGCCATGTGTTGCAGCCAGGGATCAATCGCTTGTTCGAGCGTCGCCAGGTCGGTTGTTGTGGATGTTTCCGTCATGCGGTGGTCCGATGTGAACATACGGGGAAACCGGGTTTCCCCATTCCCCTGCCTGCGGGGGCGCCAGCCGCTCCCAACCGCGGTTGGGAAGTTGGGAAACCGGGTTTCCCCACCTGCGGTGAGCCTGTCGAACCGCACCCCTGCCTGCGGGGGCGCCAGCCGCTCCCAACCGCGGTTGGGAAAGGGGGAAACCGGGTTTCCCCACCTGCGGTGAGCCTGTCGAACCGCACCCCTGCCTGCGGGGTCACCGGGCGCCCCCACCACCGGTTGGGAGAGGGGGAAACCGGGTTTCCCCATTCCCCCTCCCTGAGGCGTTGTGCGCCATGCGCATGATCGTCTAACGTGAACACGTGGGGAAACCGGGTTTCCCCAGCATCCCTCATCATTTCCCCTGCCTCGCCGCTACCGCCCGCACGGCGAAGCCCACCTCGCGATTACTGGCCGGGTCGCGCGCGGCCGGGGTCACCAACTCCAGGCGGCTCTGGCCTGGCGGGGCCAGCACTGCCATCCGGTAGCGCCGCAGGGGCCGGGCAAGCTGCACCTCGGCGACCGGGCGACCGGCGTGCCGGATCGTCAGGGGCTGGCCCTCTTCGCGGCCCTCGGCCAGCAGTTCGAGCATTACCACCCGCGGTTGGGCCTCCGGGTTGACCAGGTACACCTCACTGCGCCCGGTGCTCCAGCGCCAGACCAGCTCGCCCTGCACCTCGCGGTCGTTCCAGCCCGCGCCGGGAAAGACGAACGGCGCGCAGCGGCCGGTGTGCAGGGGCAGCCGGTAGGCGCGGAAGCGCGCATCAGTATACCAGGGTTCGGGCGCCGCGCCGCTCAGCCGCGCCGCCACTGCCAGCACCGCCGCCTCCTGGTCCGCCGTCAATTCCGCCGGCTCCAGCACCAGGTAGCGCAGTCGGTAGTAGCACTGCATCGTGGCCAGAGCCTGCGGGTCGAGGGCAATGATATCATCTTCCGACCAGACGCGCATCTGGGCGAGTTGGGCCGGCAGCGGGCTATGGTCCAGAGTGGGATACGCGGGCGGGCGGGCCACATAGCCGCGCAGGATCGGTTGCCCGTGGACCAGTTGATGGATCAGGGTGCGGCTGTCGGTGCCCTGCTCCAGCGGCAGATCCACCACCACACCCGGCTCGCTGGCGGCGATCCGGGCGAACACCTCCGGGCGCGCAAGGGCATTGGGCACCCGCGCCGGCGGCCACAGCTCAAACAAACCCAGGGCAACGAAGAACGCCAGGACCAGCGCAAAGCGTCGCGGCGCCAGGCGCGCGCGCAGGTGGGCCAGGGCCAGCGCAGCAAACACCGCCGCAACCGTAATCGTGATGACCCCGAAGAGATTGGGCCGGCGTGCCGTGCCCAGCAAAGGCAGGGTCTGAAACAGCCGATAGGGCATCGGCAGGCCGGTATCGTGGCCCAGCACGTGCAGGGTTGGCCCCACCGCCAGCAGCCAGGCCAGCAGGGCCACCACCAGCAAGCGCCAGTGCGTCCGGCCATACCAGAGCGCGCCGGGAACCGCCAGGGCCAGCAGGGTCCACCCCGCGGCGGTGTAGGACCCCTCGGTGATCGAGAGCGGCGCGACACTCACCAGGAAGCGTTCGGCGGGCACAGCCCAGAGGGGATGGCGCGCCGCAGGGAAGAACAGTCCCAGCGCGTCGGCGGAGTAGCCCAGGGTGTAGGCCATCCACATCTCACCGGGCTCCCGCGGCAGGTCGCCGCGCGCCGCGCTTGCCGCAATCAGCAGCGGCAACGCCAGCGCGACGCTGAGGGCGCCGAAAGCCAGGAAGCGCGCCAGCAGCACCCGCGGGCGGGCTGCGCCGATCAGGCTCAGCCCGGCCCACCCGGCGGCAAAAGCTGCGCCCACCAGCGCCCAGTACCAGTCGGTGTAGAGCACCGCGCCGTAGGCCAGCGCCGCCAGCGCCGGCCCCCACCAACCCTCGACACGGCACATCTGGACAAAGGCCAGCATGAACAACACCAGCCATTGCATGGTCACGAAGTTCAACTGGCCCGAGTCGAGCTTGGCGATGTGAAACGGCGCAGCGGTGAGCAGCGCCCCGGCCAGGAACGGCCCGGCCACCCCGGGGGCGAAGGCGCGCGCCAGGCCAAAGCCGGCGTAGCCGGTGAGAGCCACGGCCACAATCGCGGTCAGGTTATAGGCCGCCGTGGGGCCAGCGGTCAGCGTGACGGGCAGCGCCAGTGCCACCGCGAGGGGGTTAAGGGTTTGCAGGGCCATCTGCACGCCCTCGGGGTAGTAGAGCCGGTCGGCGAACCACAGACTGCGGCCCTCACTCAGAGCGCGGGCGGCCCACCAGAAGTTCCAGATGTTCTGCGGCGCATCGGGCGTTGTGGGGAAGAAAAAGATATTCTCGCCGCCAGTGAAGTAGTACCTGCCCGGACTGAGAGCCGCCGGCCAGGTCAGCCAGAGGGCTAGCCCCAGGTAGGCCAGGAGCACCAGCAGGTGCGCCCGCACTCCCAGTCGGCCCGGCGTGGGCGCCCGGGCACGGGAAGGTAAAAGAGAAAGGGTAAAAGGAAACAGGCGGGTTTTCACACGCACCCTGCCGACCTGGTGGAGAGAGGCGTGGGGAACCCGGGGTTCCCCACCTCCTTCGATGTTAAGGGCGGACAGCACATCCGAGCCAACGTGGCTTGTACCGCATTGGAACGCGCCCGCGCGCGGCTCTGGTCTCTCCGCTTCGCAGGCTTAGCGCAGGCTCTCCAGCGAAGCTGGAGAGACCCGCCCCTTCGGGCTGAGCCTCAGGGCGAAGCCTGTCGAAGGGGGCCGGGGGTGCGGACCAACCAGCGCATCCCAACCCCACAACGCCCGTCGGCGCCCATATATTCCGCCCCCTCTCCCAATCAGGGAGCGGGAGGCCGGGGGTGTGAGGAGGAGGAGCCGTGGCGCACCTTGCGAAACAGAACCAGATCATCCTCCTCGTGAACGACTGTCCAGGCCGGGTCGGCGCGTAGACGCGCGACAATGTCGTTGCCCCGCGCCGCCTCGGCCCGCAGGCCACTGGCGCGCAGGTCAATAAAGGCATACTCGGCCTCATCTACGTGGTGGTGCATCTTGCCGCCGGGAATAAAGTAGATCGCCTGGCGTGGCAGCAGGTGAGGAGCCAGGAACGATGTCGCCGCCACCACCGCATCGGGAGGGATGCGGGCCTTCATACGCTCCATCAGCGCCACACGCTCGGGGCGCTCCGGGTTGCGCAGGGCCGAAATGACGGGGTTCTTCAGCGGCAGGTTCACCAGCGCCACCAGCGCAACCAGGGTGAGCAGAGCGCCGGTCGCCAGCCGAGGCGCATCGGGCCGATGCTGCCCAACGCGCGCCCAGAGCCACGCCGCGCCGTAGATCGCCGCAATCACCAGGCCCGGAATGGCCAGGATCTGGTACTGCTCGGTGATCACGTACTGGTAGACCCGGTTGGAGAGCAGGTTGATCGCCAGGATCGGCGCGGCCAGCAGCGCCTCGCGCGGCGCGAACAGCGGCAACAGCAGCAGCCCGGCAACCATCAGGCCCAGGTACGCCAGCTTCGCCGGCTGGAACATAAAGAACAGAACCTCAATCGGATGGGTCAGAATGTTTCTGGCTATTGCCGGCAGGCTGCCCCCCAGGTGCAGGTAGTAACAGGCCTGCGGGCTGACCCCGCACGGCCACATCTCGTTATAATCGCGGTTCAGATCAAAGGGCACCTCGACCCGCACCGGCTGGAACTCGGGACTGTAAAAGCGTGGCGTGACGTAGGTGATCGCCACGTAGAAGTAGAGCAGACCCACCAGCGCTGGCGCCACGCTGTAGCTCCACGGCAGGCGCCGCAGCGCGGCGTAGATCCCGAAGGCCACCACCACCAGCGCCGCGTCGGTGCGAGTGAGCATGGCCAGCCCCAGCAGCAGCAGATACAGCCACAGGCGCCGTTGCTCCAGGAACCAGAAGGCCCAGAAGAACGCCACCAACCCCGGGATGCGCGGCTGGAACGGCGCGGCCATGGCCATGAACTGGGTGGTGGGGTAGAGCAAATACAGCGCCGCAAAGCCCACTCCCGCCCAGGGGTGGCCCAGCCGGTCACGGGCAATCAGGTAGACCGGCACCGCCGCCGAGGCCAGCAGCAGGGTCTGCACCACGACCAGGGTGTAGGCCGAGGGCGCCAGAGCGTAGAACGGAATCGCTGGCAGGAAACCCAGCGCCACGTCCAACCCCATAAACGTGTCGGTAAAATTGTAGCGCGAGACCAGCAAAAAACGCCCCTGGAGCGTACCCCAGATGGGCATGTGAAAGTCCACCATATCAAAGCCGTGGCCCCAGTAGGCGTACTTGTAGGCCCCTGCGCCGATAATCACCGCGCTGAACACAAGCAGCAGCGCTGCCAGCGCGCGCCCGGGGCCGAGCCACGCCTGGAGCGCCGCGGCTCGAGACGGGCTGGGGATGCTCTGGTCGCGTAGCATATCCGTCGTTGCGTCACCTGCACTATTCATCACCCCGCCACCGGCGACGTGGCGATCCGCAGCACCCACTGGTCCAGCGCGGCATACAGGGTGTAGAGCAGCACCGCGATCACCGCCCAGCGCCCCCAGGCCCACCGTTCCCAGATCCGGTCGGCGTAGAGCGCCCAGCAGACGCACATCACCGGGAGCATGTAGAACAGTTGCTTGTCCACCATCGAGATCCGGTAACCGGCGAACATGAACAGGGTCGCTACACTCAGCCAGGCGGCGAACATCAGCCAGGGCAGCGATTCGCGGCGCAGAGCGAAGAACCCGGGAATGGTGAACAGCATCGGGATAGCGATCCCGTAGTAGAGGTAATCACCCGGCCAGATACGGTAATCGAGATGGGGCACGTAACTCCACATGTACTGCCCGAAGGGCGGACGCACCACACCCACACTCTCTGGCCCCTGGGTAAAGACCGTCTTCATGTATGGTACCGTCTGGGCAACGATCAGCGGAATGTACTGACCGTAGTAGATCACCACTGCCAGGGCCAGCGCCACACCCGCCGCAATCCACAGCGGCTTGAGCTGGCCCCGCAGCGCGGCCCACGCCCCGCCCCGCAGCCCGTTCAGCCACACCAGCAGCGTCAACCCCGCCAGGAACACCCCCATGAACACCCCGGTGACGGTATACATCAGGAAGGTGAGCAGCAATAGCACCGAGAGCGTCACCATCACGCGGCGCTCGTGCAGCCGCTCCCACCACACAAAGATGATCGTGTTGCACACCAGGGTCAGCCACAGGCCGAAGGTGGTGGGGATATTGCCCCAGGAGTGCAGCAGGAAGGCCACGGGGAGCACGGCGTAGGTCGCCCCGGCGATCAGCGAGCCGCGGCGGGTCAGGCCGGCCTTGAGGGCAATCAGGGCGATCAGAATAATGCGTGTGCTGTCGATCAGAATGCTGAACATGTTCGCCGCCATGTCCATCCCCATCGGCGTGAAGGCGAAGACCGTGGCGAACATGTGGAACCAGGGTGAGTAGGGGATGACCGGACGGTTCTCGCCCCACTCAGCGGTGGGCATGGTCGTCTCATTCAACGGGCTGCTGGTGCCGTAGAGCAACGGTAGGCGCCCGTCAAGGATCCACTGGGCGCGGGTCATGTGCCAGTTGACATCAATGGCGACGAAGAAGGGGTGCAGCGCGCCGATGGCCTTGAGCCAGTAACTGAGCATCACAAACAGCAGCAACAGGCTGAGGTAGCGCTGTCCGGCCAGGGCCGCGACCGCATCGCCGCTTCGCAGAGGAAAGCCCGCCACGCGGAAGAGCCAGCCCGTCAGCGGGCGCAGGGCCAGGGCAAGCGCCACGCTCCAGAGCGCCAGCCAGGCCAGTCGTGGCAGCATAAAGCTACTCGGAAAGCGATGGGCCATGAGCGCCCAGGCGCCGGCCAGGGCTGCCAGGCCCACCCCCAGGGCCACCCAGAGATACGGCGGCATGCGTCGCTTATCCTCGGGCCACCCCCTGCCAACGATCAGCCGCAGTGAGGCAAACGCCCCCAGCACCGTCACCAGGGCCAGCCCCAGGCCGCCGAAGGGCGGCACGGCTGTGGCGAGGCCCGCGTTGCCCGCAGGGGCCACCGTAACCTCCGACACCAGCACCCCCAGCGGGCGCGGGTCGGCATAGGTATTCGAGCGCAGCGTCACCTCCAGCGTGCCGTCGCGCACCAGACGCGCCGGCGCCAGCAGACGCACCCGCCGCGGCGCCGGGCTGTCGGGCAGCCGGACCAGGAGCGTGTCGTTCACGAGCACCTCCGCGTTCACCGGCTGGCCGTTAGGGTGCGCCGTGACCACCGCCAGATCCAGCGTCCAGGCCCCTCGCCCCAGATTGGGCAGCACAATGCTGGACTCGCCACTCGACCAGCGGTAGGTCCGCGCAGGGGCCAGCGTCACCTCGCCGACCAGGCCGGGCGGCGGGTCGGGGTCGCCAACCAGGGGCGACACCAGGCTGAAGCTCAGGGTCTCAGCGGTGCTCAGTTCTGCTGGCACCTTGGCAATAATGAAATCGGGGCCGCGGCGGGGCATATCCACCCGCTCGCCATTCACCGCTACCGCCGCCTCACGCAGGATGCCGGCCGGCTGGCCCGGAGCGGCGCGCAGCGTAGCAATCCAGACCCCCTCGCGGCGACCCGGCACACTCAAGGCGCGGGCGTCGCGCGGCCAGCCCGCCGTCTCCCCTGCCCCGATGGCATCAATCTCACGCCCGTGGAAGCCGCGCAGAAAGATCGCATCGTGATCGCCGCCGAGGTCAATCCGCACCACCGGACGGGCCGCATAGGCCACCGTCAGCGCCAGCACGGTCAACAGCGCCAGCCAGAGGTAGGGACGCAGATCGTCAACGCGCGGTATCGTCAGAGCCGAGCCAGCGCCACGTTCCCGCGACAACGCCTCGCCCGGAGCGGAACTGGTCATAGATCTCCTCAATCGTAGCAGTATGGAAGTATGGAGATGTAGAGCTGGAGACGTGTCGAGGCGTGACAGGAAACATCATCGTTGCCACTACATTATGACAAGCGAAAATACCTCCACACCTCCACCCCTTCAACCTCACCATGCCTCCTCGTCCGGGGGATTGTACCAGAAGCGCAGCGAACACGCACACCAGCCCGTCTGAGCACGTGTTCAGCGTGGGGGCAACGGCGCGCCCGGGAAAAGGGTCAACCCATACTACCGGCTTCGGATTTGTCCGTCCCCCACCGACGGGGTATACTAGTTTCCAGGGGCTCGAGGAAACCCGGTTTCCCCATCACGCATAGTAGACTCTCCTGGGAGGGCGGAACCCTCCCAGACCCTCCCGGTAGGGAAGGCTGACCACCCCCGTGGGCAGGGGGTTGGGGAAACCCGGTTTCCCCATCTCTCAACCAGTGCGGGGGGCGCTTGACACCCGGAAAGGAGACACTCCGATGATCTACGACCAACTCGACCGCCTGCGCCGCGCGCGCGGGCGCTGGCTCGATATGGGCGGCCTCGCCCCGGTTGAAACGCCGTCGCGGGTGGTGTTTGCATCGCCTCCCGTGACGCTCAAGGCCTACGCCGATCCCGGCGCGTCCGGGCCAGTCTTGCTGATCGTCCCCGCGCCAATCAAACGCGCCTATCTCTGGGATCTTGTGCCCGAAATCAGCGTTGTACGCCGCTGTCTTCAGCACGGTGTGCGCCCCTACTTGATCCAGTGGGAGCGTCCCGGTCCTGATGACCACAGCCTGGGACTGGCCGAGTATGCCGACGAGTACATCCACGCCTGCCAGCAAGCCATCGCCGCCGAGACCGGCGCACAGGCGACCTTCGTGGCGGGTCACTCCCTCGGCGGGGTGCTGGCGGTCATCTTCGCGGCTCTGCACCCCGAGAACGTGCGCGGGCTGATCCTCCTCAGCGCGCCGCTGCGCTTCGGTTCTGGCACGGGCGCCTTTGCCCCCGTGGTGGCGCGCGCCCCGCACGCTGCCACGCTCACCGCGCTTATGCCGGAGAACGTTCCAGGCTCCTTTCTCAACACGGTGAGCATCCTGACCTCCCCCGGCACCTTCGAGGGCGAACGCCTGACCGACTGGTGGCGCAGCCTGGCTGACCCCCAGGCGCTGAACGTCCACCTGCGGGTCATGCGCTGGACCCTCGACGAACAACCGCTGCCCCGTCGCCTGTTCGAGGAGGTTGTGGAGTTACTCTATCGGGAGAATCGCTTTATGGAGGGAACCCTGACGGTGAGCGGGCAACCGGCGCATCCGGCGGCACTGACGATGCCCATCATCAGCGTCGTTGAGCCGCACTCGGCGCTCATTCCGCCCGAAGCGGTGCTGCCGTTCCATGCCGCAGCGGGTAGCAGTGACACCCGCGTGCTCTGGTATCAGGGCGATGTGGGGGTAGTGCTGCAACACCTGGGGATGCTGGTGGGACGCCGTGCCCATCAGGAGCTCTGGCCGGAGATTCTGGCGTGGATGCATGCGCACGCTGCCGACGCTTGAGTAGCGCGCGCTAAACGAGGGGAGGGTCCGGGAAGGCCAGGTCCTCCCGGAAACCTGTCCACCGGCGCGTGAATGACGGCCCCTCCCCTCTTTCGCCATCCTGGTGGCGTGTGTTTACCTCCGCCCCTATCTACCGGGCCACATACACCAGACAAGCCTGGTGCGGAGACTCGGGAGCGCTATCCTGACGCACCTCCAGGACCCGAGCGCCAAGGGACCGCAGGTGGGAAAGAATCACCGATTGTGGAATGAAATGTACCGATTGGGGGTACAATTTGAGCCGATTGTACAGAATATGATCAGGAACGTTCAACTTTTTCAGTAGCGCATACACCCGCCGGCGAGGTTGTAGACGATAAAGCCGTTTGATGTGGTACACGGCGCTGAAAATCAACAACCCATCCTGCCGGAGCACCCGCACAAACTCGCCAAGAAGCCGCAGTACAACGGCCCGCTCGGGAACATGCTGCAATACACCCCAGCAGTACACCAGATCGAAACGCTCGTCCGGCAGACTCAGCCTGTCGCCGACGCTTACCGCAAAGTGCGCACGGGGCAAATGCGCATGAAACGCTCGCGCCTTCGCGATGAGACTGTCCGAAATATCCAGACCGACGTATTCATTGAACTGGGCCTGAAATGCGCGGGTCAAACGACCGACCCCGCAGCCGAAATCGAGCACGGCTTCTCGACCCGCGGGGCGGCCAATGCGCTCAATGTCGCGCATCACGCCGGCCACCTGCTGATCGCCGGTCCGAAAAAACAGTTCCTCGTCCCAGCCGCCGTGCCTGTTGGTGCCGGTCATCGCCCACAGAGGATCCACTTCGCCAAGAGTATCCCACTGGCGTTTATTCTCTTTGAGCGCTGAAATGTTGGCAGGTGTTGAATACATACGTGCCGCACCTCATACGTACTATGCTGTTTACTGAATGTTCGACGGCGCGGTAATATCACTCCACGTTGCTAAAATACATTAGCGCTCGAGATCCCAGAAGAGGAATATCTTCCGTTGTGGATAGACAATATTCCCCGCCTTTCCAGGATTGACATTTGTCTGTTACCATAACCTGTCTCTGTCTCAGCGGAGGGTTCGGGGCCTGCGGCGCCCACAACATACCCCTGTCCGGCACGACGGCGCCGCGCTGCACCAGACAGGGTTGGTGGAGAGGCTTCGCCCCTCTCCACCAGGAACCGTGTGGCTCTGGCCTGTGCCTCAGGGTATCGAATACTCGACCAGCTCCATCCCCGCGTTGTCCATCCCGCCGATCTCATCAATAAGGACATACCCGATGCCACGCGCCAGGGTCGAGGTGCTGGTGACAGCCGTGGTGTTCGCCGGCACTCCCGCGCTTACACCGCCGATAGTGATGTTTATCGTAATCTCGGTCTCCTGCTGCAACTTCAGGCCGTCATATGTCGCGCCGACAAAGGTCACCGGTAGCGCCTCGGCGACGGTGTAGGCCACTCGCGTCTCGCTCGTGCCTCCCATGTCCCCGATCCCCGGCCCGCCGGCGCCATCGGGCAGGACCATCCTGATTGTGCTGCGCGAGGTAAGGTTCCAGCTCTGCCCCGGCGTCAGCCGCGCGACAGGTGGCAACATGACCCCTTCGCCCTCGTTCTCGACAATCTCAAATCGAAATTCAGTTGAGCTACGGTTCGCGTTCGTGAGCGAGACGTAGTCAAATGAGACGATGCCCTCCTCGGCGCTGCACCGCCAGGTGTACTCCAGGCGCGTGTTCTCGCCCATAGACGGATCGGGGACCTCGACCAGGGCCTCCATGCGCGCCGTGGCCGTTTGCCGATCGCCCTCCACGTCGGTCACCGTCCAGCGCACGGTGTACCGCTGCGCGCGTTCACGGTAGGTCCAGGTTGCGCCGGGGCGCAGGGGAAAGTAGGGGTGATCACAGGCAGTTTGTGGCTCTGTGCTCGCCACGGGGCCAGGCTGTGCTTCAGAGGTGGCCGGCGCCGGAGTGGGCTGGGGCGGCACGGGGGTTGGCTCTACGACCACTGCCGTTGCCGTCGCCGCCGCTGGCGCAGCGGTAGGCGTCGTCTCGCCTACCTGGCTGCCTGAACCGCATGCTCCTAGCATCAATGAGAACCCGAGCAAGAGGCTGAGTAGCAGGGAGTATTTCATACGATGAACAGTGCCTCCACGTGTGTAGCGAAGGTTACCAGCAGCGGCGCTGCCAGCTTCAGGTGTCCGGCAACCCTTTCTGAGGCCGTGCCTGGAACAGCGTAGCTTATTCGGCCAGGCTCCAGCTCAAAGGCGCCCATGAGAAATTCCCCGGCCACGCGGCCCGCAGCCGAGTCAGGCATATCCCCGGTGATCTGCCGCTGAAATGCCAGCAGCTCGCTCCGCAACTCCGGCGTCAGCAGTCGCGCCGCCGTCTCTGCGTCCGTGCTGGTAACGCGAAAGACGCGGTCGAATTCCGCATCACCGGTTGGTATGTATGGCTGGTCATTGCCAAAGAAGGCCAGCATTTGTCCGAGGCGCGCCGGCTGGATCCGTAACCTCAGTTCGCCCGATAGCCCCAGTGGCATTGCCAGCACCGTTGCCAGCGCTTGTCGCTTGCGACTGCGATAGTAGACGATCCGGCTCCAGACCTCAGCCCGCCGACCTTCGATGTTGCCGATCATAATCAGTCGCTGGTACTGGCGACCCAGGACCGGGTCCGGTCTACGTTCTTCAGCGCCCTGCGCCACGACCTCGAAGCCCAGAGCGCTGGCCATGCGCTGCTGCGCCTGGTTGTTCGAACGCCAGAGCCAGTACCATCCCCCGGCGATAGCAGCGATTCCAACGATGAAGATGAACGCTTCCATCAAACCTTCCTGCCTCAGGTCTGGTTCACGCTCGCGCGATACTCCGGGCTTCAGCTTCACCGTTCCACGATCCATCTTAGAGGATGAGAATTACCAGCACGAGCGCCAGGGCCAGCACGGCGACCATCCCCACGGTCAAAGGCAGCGCCCCCGGATAGCGGTGTCGGCGCTGTCTGCCACGTCCCAGGTATGGGTCGAGATCAACGCCGAGCAGGGCGCTGTAGGACCGCAAGGCATGGCGCAGTTCGTCGTGTGGCACATAGCTGAATTGCTCGCGCTCGATGGCTTGCAGAAACTCCCAGCGTACCCCGCACACCTCGCCGGCATCGTGCAGGCTCAGGCGCCGCTGTCGCCGCGCCTCGGCCAGCAGCGGGCCGAGCCGGGGGGGCCGCTCAACCACAGGCGCGCTCGCGGTTGCTGTGGGCCGCGGGCCGGCTACGGGCGCTTCACGGCCCGCGGCCGGTTCCGCCGCAGGCATCGGCGCTGACACGACACGAAGCGCAGCAGGGGTCGGCCCTGGCTGCCGCGGGCCGCGCAGGCCCCGGCTGCGCCGCAGCACCGCCTCGATCCGCGCGATCAGCGTGTCGGCGCTGAAGGGCTTGCCTACGTAGTCGTCGGCGCCGCTCATCAGGCCGGTAACGATGTCATCGTCATCGTTTTTTGCCGTCAGCATGATGATTGGCACCGTCGAACCGGCGCGGATCTCGCGGCACAGGTCCCAGCCGCTGATCCCCGGCATCATGACGTCGAGCAGGATCAGGTCCGGGGCTTCACCGGCCAGCGCCAGCAGCGCATCGTGGCCCCGTTGGTACGACGTGACCTGATACCCTGCGCCTCCGAGCTGGTATTCAATCAACCGGCAGATCACCGGTTCGTCGTCAATCACGAGAATGCGAGTTGCCACGACGCGCTCCTTCGCTTCCCTACGTGAGCCGGATCAGCATCTCGCCCGCCCAGTAGCCGTGTTCCGCCGGATGGTGGGGCGCTTCAGCCAGAGCGCCGAGGCGCTCCAGCGCCGCGGGCGCGGCGGCATCGTTCTCTCGGGCCAGCGCCGCCAGGGTTTCGATGCAACGCCGGCGCAGCAGGGGCGGGGCCGACACCTGGTCAGGCTCATTCGCAAGGACCACAGCGAGCGCTGTGAGGGCAGTCGGTCCGCCGCGCACCAGTGCCGCGGCGGCAGCCAGGCGGATCTGGGGCTCTTCGTGGGCGCAGGTCAGGGCCGCTTCCAGCGCGGGCGCGGCGGGATCGTGGCTGGCAAGGTGCGCCAGGGCCTGGAGCCGGAGCGCCAGTGGGGCCTGCGAGTCACTCAGGGGCTCGCCGAGCCGCGGATCGTCGGGGCAGGTCGCGGCAAGAGCGGCGTGGGCGCGCAGGCGCAAGGGGGGGGCTGCGCCGGTCAGGTACTCGCGGAGCAGGGTCAGGTGCGCCGGGCCGCAGAGGCGCAACAGCGCAGCGACCGCGGCAAGCCGTACCGCCGGGGTAGCCACGTGGCTCTGGCTCACCGCGACCAGCACCGGCTCGATGCTGTCATCACCCATCTCAGCCAGTGCTTCGAGGCTCGCGATGGCCGCAGCGCCGGCTTCGCTGCGCGCCAGCCGGAGCAGGATCGGCAGCGCCTCGCGCTCGCCAGCGCGGGCCAGCGCCCGCGCCAGGGCCACTTCCACCTCCTCCGGCTGCCGGGCGACACGCAGGGCGCGGTAGAGGGCCGCCCGTTCATCGGTGGAGAGGGTAGGCGGCAGCCCGGCCGTAGCCAGGGTTCGGATGTCGGCGGAAACACCGGCATCGGCGGCCAGCGCCACCAGGGTCGCGCTGACTTCAGCGGCGGGGAAGCGCCCCAGGGCCGCGACGGCGGCGCGCCGCAGGTGCGGGTCGCTCTCGCCATCGCGCGCCAGGCGGCGGATGATCGGCAGGGCAGCCTCGTGACCCTGGCGGGCCAGGAGCGTCACCATCGCCGCCCGTAGAAAGGGGTCGCCGCTGTGCAAGCGGCGGGTGAGCGTCTCGCGGGCGGGTGCCAGCCGGCCCAGATGCTCCAGGGCCAGCCACCTGACAGGCGGCGGCGCCATCTCATCATCGAGCAGCGCCTCCAGCTCCACGGCAGGGTTGCTACAATGGGCCAGACAGTCGAGGGTGGCGCGCACAACCGCCGGGCGGGCATCGCTGGTGAGCGTCTGGCGCAGGGCGACGCGCACCGCCGGCTGGAGATCGGGGCGCGCGCGGGCCAGGTCGCCAAGCCCCAGCGCCGCGGCTTCCGCGACCCGCTCGGCCTGCCGGGCGCAGAACCCGGCCAGGGAGGAGGGCTGGTCGGCCAGGGTCTCCCCCTCGGCGAAGCCCTCCATCAGCACCACACGCATCTCGGCTGGGAGCGCGAGCGCGGGCCAGGCGCGCGCCGGGCGGACGGCCAGTTCGGGAACGCGCCGCTCCCAGGCCAGACGCAGCAGATCGGCCAGCGCCGGCGCGAGCAGGGAACGGAGCGCGGGCAACGCGGCATTGGCGCCGCTGCGCCCCAGCCCGCGGGCAATCGCGACCATCAGAGTTGCGTCCACCCCGGCCCGGCGCAGCCCGGTGATCAAGGCAGCAGCCACCTGGTCGGCCCGCTCCGCGTGGCCTCCCAGGGCGCCGAGCGCTTCCGCAGCGCTCCGGCGCAACAGGGGTGGCGCGTCGCCTTCGAGCAGGTTGCGCAGCAAGGGCAAGGCCCCGCCGTCCTCCAGCCGCCCCAGGTGCGCGGCAGCGGCGGCTCGCAGCGCCACAGGCAGCCCGGTTGCCAGCAGCACCTGACGGAGCAGGTGGGTTCCGGCCCGCCCACGCGAGGCGAGCAACCTCAGCGCCCGCAGCCGCGTCGCCAGGCCGAACTGCGCACCGAGAAGCGCGCGGACGAGCAAAGCCGTTGCGCCGGGGTGCTCAATCGCTGCCAGGGTATCGAGGGCCTCACCGCGGGTGACAAGCGTGGCCGCGGGGTCATTGAGCGCCCCCGCCAGCATGGTCACAGCGACCGTCGGCTCCTCCTCGCGGAGGGCCGCCAGCGCCGCCCGGCGCAACACGGGCACGGGCGAGCACAGGGCCTGCTCGAGCATCGCGCGGTCGCCGATCAGCGCCAGGGCGCGGAGATCATCGGGCAGGCTCTCATCGGCGAGGATGGCCCGCGCCACGACCAGGCGGCGCTCGCCTGCCGAAGCATCGCCGAGCAAGGCCACAGCGCCTGCCCGCAGCGGCGGCGTCGCCAGCAGCGCCGCGCTCCCGGCAACGGCGCGCGCCACCAGAAAAGCGCGCGCCTGTAAGGCCAGCGGGTCCGGGGCCTCAGGAACCGTCGTCACCAGTTCCTGATCCAGCGTCTCACTCGCCAGCACGTCAGCGGCGGCCCATCGCAGAGCGGCAGGCGCCGCCGGGTGATCCACCAGCGGCAGCCAGCGCCCCGCCTCGGGCGGCAGCGCGGCATCGGCAGCACGCAGGGCCGCGCAGGCGCGCTCAACCTCACGGGCGGTAGCAAAAACACGCGGCAGCGCGGGGGCCAGCGCAACCAGCGCCGCCCGCTCCTCAGCGTTCGCCTCCGGGCGCGCCAGATGCTCGACCAGCCGCAGACCCCGGTCAGCAGCCTGATCGGGCGCCTCCAGGATGGCGGCCACACTCGCGGCAAGACTCGCCCCTGCGGGAGCGTCATCGGCCCACAGGGTAGCCAGCACCGGCGCCGGAGTGCCCAGCAATCCCGTGGCTAGCGCCGCCACAGCCGGGCGCTCGAGCGGTGGCAGGCTCGCCAGCCCGCCGATGTCGGCGCTGCCGGCGAAAGCGCGCGCCAGTTGGTAATGGCGGAGCAGCGCCCGACCCAGCGCCGGGTGCAGCAGCGACTCGGAACCTTCACGCTCCAGACCCGGGCGGAGCAGGTCGTAGGCCCGCGCGTACAAGGCAGCGCGCGAGCCGGGCAGGCCGTGGTCGGGCAGGGTGAGCGCGAGGAGCGCCAGGTCGGCCAGACCCGGGGGCGCGCTGCCGCTTCCGGCGCGCAGCGCTGCGAGCAGCGGCGCCGGGTCCTCGCCTGGCAGCAGGCGCCGGAGCCAGACGGCGTGGCTCGCCGTATCGGCGGGCACACGCAGGGTCCGGTAACCCGGCCAGTTCTCGCCCTCCGGCAGCGCAATCACCACTCGCAGGGCGCGCCATTCCCGCGCGGTCGTGGTGAGAAAGGCGCGCCACGCCAACCGGCGATCGGCTGGCAGCGTCTCCCAGTCGTCAACGAGCGCAATTCCCGGACGCGCGCCCTCAGCGAAAACCGCGGGTAGCCCGGCCTGCTGCACCGCGCTAGCGATAATCGCCCGTGGCGGCAGATCGGGCGCATCGCCGGCGACCAGTGACAGATAGACCACCGGGGCGCCCGCTCCCGTCGCGCACCGGCGCGCGGCGACCTGGAGCAACGCCAGTGTGCGCCCCGAAGCCGGCGGCCCGCAAACGGCCAGATGCGACGAACCATCGAGGATCGCCGCCGGATCGGGCAACGGATCAAGCCCCAGGGGCAGGTCGAGCAACCCCGGCAACGCCTGCAGGCCTGGCTCACGCGCCAGAAATGCCTCGAGCGCCTCGCGGGAGCGACGCGCGGCGCGGTTGGCTGAAAGAAACGTAAACCGTTCGCTTGATAGCACAGGCTACCCTGCTGTCAGGCATAGTTCAAACCCGCTCGCCTATCCACTTCTCCACCGCACGACAGATCGGTTCTGTGGAGCTGTGGCGCTGTGGAGCTGCGGAGCAACAGCGAGCAGAGTTGCCTGACGCTGAAGCCTATGCAGGGCCCGGGGTCACCCTGCGTAGCAGATGGCCTTCACGGCGCCACTTTTACCAGATGGAACTGAAGCCACCGCATTGTCCGGTTCAGCTCCACAGCTCCACAGAGGGCTTCGTGGGGCTGTGGAGCTGATCCAGTGCGATGCCATCAAGCAGAATTGGTATGCCACAGATCCACAGACCAATCACGGGGCAGGTTCGGAGCAGCGGACGCCGGCTTGAGAATGGCGCCACAGCGAATGGTACCCGCCCATCGCAGCTCCGTACAAGTTTCGCAGATTACAGTGTCATGACAGAGGTTAAGAACTGGTTAAGATAAGATCCTGAAAGGGCGCGGCCCTGCCGACCCTTCCGGGAGGCAAGGGGCAAGGTGCGATTGCAGATGTGTGATGGGAGATCGGGCGAGGCGCATCGGGACACAGTCAACATTGCGCCTACGTGTTCACATTTGAGGTAAGGCGTCACCCCGGGTGCGCAGGCATTCCATTTCCCCAATACTCTAATCTTCCTCTTACACTGCGCTAATCCTGGTCTTACACTGCCTGCATATATGGCTACTGAGTGAAAACAGGGGAAACCAGGTTTCCCCATCCCCCTGCCGGTGGGGGCGGCAAGCCCACCCCACCGGGAGGGTTTGGGAGGGCTGCACCCTCCCAGAAACAACCCGCCAGCGGGGAGGGTTTGGGAGGGCTGCGCCCTCTCAAGAATAGTTATTTTCATGCCGGCGTTGTGCGGCGCAGCCGCATAGAGGACTGAGTGAAAAATATGGGGAAACCAGGTTTCCCCATCCCCCTGCCGGCGGGGGCGCCGGGTGATCCCGACAACGGTCAGAGTTTGGGGAAGCCCGGTTTTCCCATGTAGGTGGCACGGTCCCATGGTAAGCTACTGATGTGAACATAGGGGGAAACCGGGTTTCCCCACCTGCGGTGAGCTTGTCGAACCGCACCCCTGCCGGGGTGGCAGGCGCTGCCAGCCGCGGTTGGGGGATGGGGAAACCCGGTTTCCCCATCCCCCTGCCTGTGGGGGCGGCAAGCCCTCCCCACCGGGAGGGTTTGGGAGGGCGCAGACCTCCCAGAAAAAGGGCAGCGAGGCGTAGCCGAAGGAGCGCCTACCGGGTCGCGGTCATAGCGCTCTCGGCGGCGGCGCGGAAGGCCGCCGTAGCGGCGTCGATCACCGCCGTCGGATTGGCGCCGGCCGAACGCACGATCTGCTCCAGGCTCTCGCCATCGCGCAGGCGCGTGAGGATGTCGCTGGCGCTCAGCCCGGTGGCATCACTGGCCGCCTGCACCAGCGCCGCAGTAACGGCCCGATCCTGGCGATTCGTCGCGCGGGTGTCGATTTTCTGACCAAGCGTCGTATCATTGACCAGCTCAGTGGCCCGCGTGGTCACCGTGGCCAGGCGCTCGTCTGCCTGAGCCTGAGTCAGGCGCCCGGCGGCCACCAGGCGGTCCAGGCGCTCTTTGATCCGCGCCACCACTGCCTGCACCACAGCATCGCCGCTGCTCCCGTTGGCCGCGGCGATCTGGGCCAGGCTCTTACCCGCACGCAACTCATCGAGCACCTGCTGGCCGGTAAGACCGGTCAGCTCACTGGTGGACCGGATCAGCGCGGCGGCCAGCCCGCCGCCGCCGCGGAACGCCTCCTGCTGCGCCGCAACCGGCGCGTTGGCCGGCGCAGGCGCGGCCTGCGCAACAATCGGAACGGCTGCGATGAGGGCGAGGACCAGGGCTGTGGTGAGACCGAGGCCTGTCAGCGCCAGGCGTACAAAACTTCGCATACGCTCAACCTCCTGTGCATAGCATCCTGGCTCGTGCGTGAAACTTCACGCGCCGGTCGTCCCTTGTGGAGAACGACGGCCCGAGTCTAGCCGGCGCCTGTGAACCAGTTGTGAAGACAGCGTGGGACTCTTGTGAATGATGTGGCGCGAGCCGCGCAACAATCATGCGCGCCGGTCGTCGTATGGGCGGGAAACAATCGGCGCCACCTGGCGTGGCCCGCAAACAAAAAGGAGAACCCCGTGGAGACTCGACTGGCGCGGAGCAAGAGCGATCGGATCATCGGTGGCGTGTGTGGCGGCCTGGCCCGCTACTTCGGAATCGACGCCACAATTGTCCGGCTGGTGTTTGTCCTGGCAGTACTGAGCGGCCTGAGCCCGTTGATCTACATCATCCTCTGGATCATCATGCCCATGGAAGGCGCGCCAGCGCCGCAGCCCGACGCAAACCTGCTCACACCCCGTCAGGCCGGCGTTGACCCCACCGGCGAGTGGCGGTTTGACCCGTATACCGGCCAGCCGCTCAAGAAGTAAGAACAACCCCTTTGTTCGGGCAGGTTTAAGGGCGGACAGAACATCCGGGCCAACGTGGCCTGGACCGCATAGGAACTTCCCCGCGCATAGCTCTGGTCTCCCCGCTTCGACAGGCTCAGCGCAGGCGCTCCAGCGAAGCTGGAGAAGGGTCGGGGGTGAGGACCAACCAGTGCATCCCAGTGCTATCACGCCCGTCGGCGCCCATACGTTCTGTCCGCCCCTGAAGTTCGGGCAGGAAGGGGGTGGGAGGGGCTGACTCTCCGGCGTTCGCCCTCAAGTGGGAGGCTGCTGCGATTGCAAATTGCAGAGCAGACGCCCGCGCGGCTGCGCCGCACCACGGGGCGGTGCACGCAGGCGCCGCTGGGAGGGCGCAGCCCTCCTGGCCCTTCTCGTGCGCGGGCTACCGTGAGGCATGCCTGGCATACCGGTAGCCCGATCTTCTCCCGGGGTGAACCGTTCTTTGCGTACACGCGCCGCTTGCCGGCGTATACTCACCCTACG
>OGCL01000849.1_pt1 | contig 29416 bp, 29 predicted proteins | sample 1570041 | NCBI WGS metagenome assembly OGCL01 (sample SAMN06266162, study PRJEB24511) | hot springs metagenome | isolation source: Hot spring water | place: South Africa: Limpopo | collected 2015-06-22 | reverse complement strand
GTCTGGCACGCAATTCTTCGCAAATGTTTGGGAGAGAAGGGATGCCTATATCTTGGGGCTCTTCGGTCTTTTCTTTTATAATGGCAGTCCTCACAGGAGTTCATGGTGTTGTCAAGGTCATCCCTGACCGTCTGTTGAAGTGATTTGCCTTTGGCAAAGTGATGCTCCTTATCTCCGGGATGACAGGAGATACAATTCATGCCTCTGGCCTTGTGAATATCTGTTTGGAGAGTCCAGTCGTACCCCTTTTTTCTTTCAGCGTAGAGGCTGTGACAGGACCAGCAGTTCTCATCGTGGGGTCGCCTGACGATCTGCAGATGGAGATTTTCAAAATCGGCAACTTCCTTTTTTGTGTAGTCGATCTCAATCTCTTCAGCAACAGGATTTTTGGATTGATCTTCTGATAGCTTCAGGGTGGCCCATCCAGCTCCAACCGTGGGCCCATATCTGAAGAAACGTCCCCTGAGAACTGCTCCCCTCTCTTTCCATTGATATCCCTTGAGATGGCAGATGAGGCAATCCGCTTCACTTACCCCACTTTGGTCCCAGGCCGCTCCGTATTTCTCATCTCCTGCGTTGAAAGGAGAGTAATCTCCATCCAGCAGAGGGTTGTCTCTCGATAGCTCATAGCCAAACTTTTTTGTCTTTTCATTGTAGTAAGGATTTCCGTTCCGGTCGAACTCTCCCCACCCTCCACCAGGATGGCAGGCCCCACAGTTTCGCACAAAGTAGAAAGGGGATTTATCCATTTCGGAGAAATGTCGGTTTACTTTCCGTGCCAGCTGGCTTGAATCCATAGAAAGAGGAGAATGTTTCCCAAACAATCCTGAAGAAAGGTTCCAGGGATACTTCGAGTCGTAATTATCACTTATAACTATTTTACCGGTGCTGTCAGTACGTCCCTGCTGAAAGTGATAACCCCTGGTGATGAGATCATAGTCGTGGCATGTTCCACAGGTCTTTTTGGGGCTATAAGGAACTTTGCTTTCGAGGGTGAGAGGGGTTCCATCAAAACCTCTCAATACGATCCGGTCATGGGAGGGCCCCTGGGAAGAGATCAGGGTGGGGTAAAATCCCGAGAGAAGGCTTAAAAAAGCGGTTAAAAAAAGAAAGAATCCTAACCTGTTCACGGAGAGCACCTCTAAGGATTTTCCATCATAGTATATTCTGAACTAAGGAATAGGGCAAGGGGCGATGGTGGATTTATTGGCAGATGCTTGAGATCCGGTATTCGGTCTTTCTCTTTTTTATCTCTTTTTGAGCTATCTCTCTGGCTGTTTTGGTCAGAAACCATTGGGCGATGACCTTCTCCAGATAGTCAAGATAGGAAGAAGGTTGCATATTAAACCGTTCTAAATCAATAGCCACTCCCTTTCGGGAATACCTCCATAATTTGTCCGCGTCCTTAACAATTCGGTCATCGCCTGAGATGGCTTTTTTCCTCGTATCATGGCCGCGGATGATCTGACGGATCTTCTTTATCTTTTCGGAAGAATAACCCTGCTGGGTTAGTATGGTTTCGGCAATCCTGGCTCCTTCTGATTCGTGAGCCTTTGTCAATCTAAGATTGGATAGGTTTGGACCGAAGGCAGTCAGTTGCAGTTTTTCCGGGATGGTGTTCCAACCCACGTCATGGAGAAGGATCGCAGGGATGACAATATCTTCATCCCCTTGTTCCGATTCGAGAAGTTTAAAGGCATATCGGAGTGCGATCCGGGTATGTATGAGATTCTTTCGGGTCCTAAGGTAAGGTCTTGCATTTTTAAAAATCTTCTGATGAATCGGTTTGATTTGAAACAAGTCTCTCTCCCAATCCGTTTATATCAAGTTGACGAAAAAGTCTCTTTAAGTCTTTTTCCGGATTATGTTAAGATAAATCGGACAGAGCATCAAGGGGAGGCGTTGCTCCCCACCTATCGGCAGAAGGATGATCCATGAGGCGAATTTATCTGGACAAAAGGGTCTGGAGGGATACAAAAGAGAACTGGGTCAGTTTTGAGAGTGATCCGAAACTCCGAGTCACCAAGGCAAATATCTATGGCCGTTGTGTGCCCTGCATCTCCAACCTCTATCAGCAGTTACAGGAGGGGAAAGAGGAGATCGAGTTGAAGGAGGCATTCCACTGCTGGAAAGTTGTTGCGGTTCTCAAAGACCGAGAGGAGTGTTTGGAAGTGCTGGCAAAGTATGAGGATCGATTCCTTGGAACTCATGATGTGAGGGGGAAGTTCGGTTCAAGTCAACCTTCCAAGACCTCGAAGGTCTTAATGTTTCATGTGGAGCAAGAGGAGGAGAGGGATCGGATTTTCAAAGAACTTCAGGCCTGTGTTCAGGAGGTGAATCCCGAGGCAGAGGTCTTTTATCAGAGGGCGTGTGCCAACCTCTATTATGAGCTTCTTGGAGATTGGAGAGACTGGAAAGAAGTGACAAAAATAAAAAACCCGGCTATTCGAACCATGCTCATTGAAAGGATTAAAAGGTTACTTTATTGGGAAAGAGAGGGGTGAAAAGAGGCCATTTTTATCATGAAGGAAGATGATCCATCAAAAGCAAATGACGAGAAATCTTTGAAACTTACCGTCTGTAAACCCGAAGACCAAGCCTTTCAGAGACTGCATCTCTGTAAGTACCTAAGCGAATTATACGAATCTGCCGAAGAAGAAAACAAATCTTCGGTGGAGAAAAAGAAAGCCTAAAGGCTCTCCCTGCCAATACGTATTAATCACATTATTAAATTCATCAAAATAGTCCATTGGAAGATTTAAAGATTACCGAGGATATTATGAGGAGTGTCCAGCCAAATCCAATTGAACACTACATAGGAAGTATAGTTCGTAATGGCATTGGTTTTATTTGAGCCTTTCAAAGAGGCTGGACATGACGCGAACTGTGCGATGGATTTCATAAAAGGTTGGATAACCTACTTCCTCAAGGGGTAATCGGGTTTCGTCTCGGATCTTTTCCGGGCCTATTAACCAGAAAAGTATCGGTTTTCTTGGTCCTTTGATGCCTGAAAGAATCTCCTTTGCGTTAAGTAGCCAGATTCCATGTCCGGCATAGATGTGAACAATGATTCCGTCAATCCCAGGGTCGTCATGGAGGGCTGAAATGGCCTCTTTGTAGGCAAGGGCAGGACCGGATTTTTCCATGGCAGGCCAGTAATCTACAGGATTTTTAATGGGCATCCAATCAGGAGAAAGTTTTTCCAATCGTTTTTTGGTTCGAGGGGCTAAGTGTGCCAAGATTAGGCCATACTTCTCCATATGGTCTGTGGTGACGATCCCTGCGGCACCACTATAAGTCAGGATTGCCATCTTTGCTTTTCCCTCAGGATGGCATTGGAGATGGAAGTTCTTTTCAAGTGTTCTGGCAATGTCCATCATTTCAAAAAAATCGTCAGCCTGAATAACACGGGCCTGTCTTAAAATTCCCTTGATCAGATCTGGATTTCCAGCCAGAGAGGCGGTATGGCTGAACGAAGCCTTTGCTCCAGAGGGTGTCTTTCCTCCCTTTAGCACCACTATCGGTTTTTTGGAGGAAGCCGCCAGCTCAAAAAACTGACGTCCATTGATGAACGATTCAAGGTAGAAACAGATGACTTTGGTTGCAGGATCGTTAAGGAAATAGTTTAGGAATTCATTTTCAGCCACATCGGATTTGTTGCCGATGGAGCAGACCTTTGCCAGGCCGAGGGTCTTATTGCCCATGAGGGTGATGATAAATCCTCCAGAGAGAAGGCCACTCTGCACCACAAGAGAGATATGACCTGGGCGAATGGCCTCATTCATATCTTTTGGAATGACGAAGGAGAAGATGTAGCGCTTCTCCGTATCAATCAATCCCATGCAGTTGGGTCCCCATATCCGGATTCCACCTTTTCTGGCAATGGCAAGGCATTGGTCTTGGAGTGCTTTTCCTTCTGGGCCCACTTCTGCAAAACCACCCGATTCGATCATGACACCGCGGACCCCTTTTGCCACGCAATCCTCGAGAACATGGGGAACGGTTTTTGCGGGAACAAAGATGATGCAGAGATCGAGGGGGCCGCTGATCTCCGATACCCGGGGATAAGATTTTAATCCAAGAATTTCGTCATATTTGGGATTGACTGGATAGATTGGGCCTTTATAACCAGAGATGAGATTGATGAGCAGATTCCTACCGCCGCTATGGGGTTCAGGGGTAGCGCCTACGAATGCAATTCCATTGGGTTCGAAGAAGTAATCCATCGGGGTCTTGTCTTAACCTATTCTATTGATATAGGCAAGGAGGAGTGGTGAAAGCGTCGAGTTTCTTTATATCAATAACAGAGTTTGGTCCTATAAAGCAGACCATATCTAACACCGTGGGTGCTGACCATGAGGGAAGGGCAAATAGAGACCTCCATGATGAGATAGAGAATCGTCCCACCGGCGAGGATGACATCAGCACGGGAAGGTGGAAGGCCTCTTATCTTTTTTCTTTCTTCGATTGTCTTCGAACGATAGAGCGACAATTGGTTTTTAAGGGCCTCCTTTGTCAGAACAAACCGGTGAATCTTTTCAGGTATAAATCCCTCAAGCCCGAGTTCCACAGAGGCCAATGCGGTTCCTGTTCCTCCTATCGAGATCATCGAAAAGGGTTGTTTGGGAAAAGAGAAATCTGAAAGCTGTTTATGGATCTCTTCTGCCATGGCACTCCATTCAGACTCTTTGACCGGATCTGATAGAAGAAATCTTTCTGAGAATCGGACGATCCCGATAGGAAGACTGGTCCACTGATGAACGACATTGCCACTTCCATGGATGAGCTCGGTGCTTCCGCCTCCAACATCCACAACCAGGAGAGGCATCACCCTTTCATTCAAATCTTCAGCGACCGCCAAAAAAGAGAGCTGGGCTTCCTCTTCGCCGGAGATGACCTCAATCGAAAGGTTGTAGTCCTCTTTAACCCTTTGGAGAAAAGAGAGAGAATTTTTAGCCTCTCTTAGAGCGCTTGTTCCTACGGCAAAGATTTTTTGGACATTCATCTCCTCACACTTTTTCAGATAGGCTTTCAGCGTTTGAAGTCCTCTCGCCATTGCCCCTTCTGAGAGGACTCCATTTTTATGAACTCCCTCACCCAGTCGAACGATGGTCTCCGTATCAAAAAGAGGATTTATTTTTCCCTGGTGAACTTCGGCAATGAGTAGAAGGATGGTATTGGTTCCGATATCAATGGAAGCCACCCTTTCAGGAAAAATAGGGTCGGATTTCACGACAGAGCACCTCGGGGTAGATGTTTGTGGTGAGTTCGGATTGGAGAACTTCAAAAGAAGTCCAATCATTCAGATAATAAGGTTGGATCGGGGTTCTGGAGATGATCCGGAGGAGAAGCTGGTGGGAGTCTTCCTCTGAGATGGAGTAGATTGCAAAATTGAAACTATTGAGATCTTTATCATAGTAATATCTCAGAGTGGAGACGATACCCCTCGCCAGAGACGAAATCTCCTCTTGATCAAGCGTGGTGAGGGAAGAGTGTCCTTCCACAACCGCACAAATCTCATTGAACCCAATGGGAGCAAAAGAGACAAACCAGTGAACTTTTCCGAAGGTAGCGATATACCTCTCTCCAAACTTCTCTTCGGTCTGCACAAGATCGCTCCAGTAGAGGGACCTTTTTCTCTCAGAGTAGGAAGTGCAGGCATCAATCAGATATTCCATCTCATTAGTGGGAATGGGATCGCCAATGACCTGAAGATGGGGATGAAGGATGCTGCTTCCACCGGGTAGGAGGAAGTTTTGACAGATTTGCCAGAAGCGGGCATTGGGATCGTAATTCATTGTCTTCCGAATAATCTCGATAGCAACGGAAAATCCCTCTTCGTAGATTTGAACAGTAAATTGATGGAGGTTTAAGAAATGTTCTTCGCAGAGTACGACGACACTTCCGTAGGTGCCGGCTGGAAAGAGGTTAGGGAAGCCGACCGCCTTTCCAATGGAGATCCGTCCTTCCGGTGCGATCTCCTTTATAAATTTAGGTGTTTTCTGAAGGACATTCTCGGGGCAGAAGATACACCCTTTTGACTCTTCGACCATTTGAGAAAAGTCAAACTTTCCTTTGGTGGGGAGAGACCAGGTGATGATCCGGCTTCTCCTTTTGGTCAAGGGATCGATCCGGACCTCAGTAGGGACTGAGACCAATTGAAACCCATTCAGAGAGGAATAAAAGTCAGATTGGAGATGGTACCGCTCAAATTTGATTTCCATGGTTATCCACACGAATAACACGAATGGTATCGAATGAATCGAATTTCCACTCTATTCGTGTCATTCGTAATATTTATTACCTATTTTCAGCAATAAATCTCCTGATGGAGCGGTCGTAAGTCTTCTCTCCTTGCGGAGTAAAGAAACACCCTGGAAGTTGCTTCATACTCCAGTGGTAAGAGATGCACTCACAGCATTTCCCTTTTCGGTCACAGGGTTCATAGGTGCAGGTGCATTTAAGCTTATTCTTCTCGACATGACATTCAAGCATCGGTAAAATTCCTCCACTTCATCTGTTTTAAGTTTCAAGTTGAAAGTTCTCACCCAAAAAATGAAATGGCGTTATATTAAACCTTAAACTTTAGACTTCATTTATTTTTTCGATGACTGCGGCGGCCAGAAGTGGAAACATCAATTCATGATGGCCGATTAAAGTATAGCCCTTTCCTCCTTTTAGAGTTGGCCTTTTGACGACATTGAGAGAGGCCCGATATTGATGAATAAAGTCCATATTCACTGTGGTGATGTTCATAAGCGGATGCCCTAAATTTCTGGCAAGAGCAAAGGCCTTTAAAAAGACTTCCGGAAGGATGACGGCCGACCCAAGATTGAGGAATACTCCCTTCTCCATTTTCGAAACAAGCGAAGCAAAGGTTTGAAAGTCCTGAAGGCTTCCCTGTCCGAGGGCTGAACCATCGGCAGATGGTCCCATATGATTAATATCCGTACCAATTGCAATATGTGCCGTAATTGGAATTCCAAGTCTTTGGCCGGCGGCGAGAAGGGAGAGGCGTTTATATGGAAATTTTCCATCAAGGATTGTCCGACCAATGGATTCACCGACCCCCAAACCTTTTTGAACTCCATCTCGGATGGCGTTATTAATAATTTCGTGAGTCTCCTTGACCATCCCGAAGGTTCCTTTATTCAATTCCTCATCAACCTCCTCAGAGGTGTGGCCCACCATGGCAATCTCCACATCATGGACGAGGCAAGCGCCGTTGACAGCGATTCCACCCAGGATTCCTTTCTCCATTAGGTCAATGATAATGGGGCTGAGTCCCACCTTGATAGGGTGGGCTCCCATCCCCAGGAGGACCAACTTTTTCTGTCGGACAGCTTTTGCTATCCGTTCGACTACCTCTCTGAACTCTTTTCCGGCGAGAATCTCCGGAAGAGAGTTGATGAGGTCAGTTAATGATCCACCACTTCTCCAGGGAGAGGCAAAAAGGGCTTTTCCAACTTTATGCCTCTTACGCTTGAGCGAGGAGTATGTGACTTGATTCAGATCTAAACCCCTTTCCTTCCGCTTCATGATTGTCCTTTCAGCTACGGAATTATCTGGACGTCTCTCCGCTAGAAATGGCAGGATTATGGAGAAAGAGGTAATGTTCCACCAGTTCGCAGAGGATGTGTCCGATGAGGATGTGGACCTCCTGGATGCGTGGAGTACTGGAGGAGGGGACGATAAGAGAGTAGTCGGCCACCTTTGCCAGAGCACCTCCGTCGTTTCCGGTCAGGGTAACGGTCTTCATTCCCATCTCTTTGGCTACTTCAAAGGCTTTAATGATATTGGGTGAGGTTCCACTGGTGCTGATGCCGACGGCAATGTCCCCTTCTTTGCCCAGAGCCTTGAGTTGTTTGGCAAAGACTTCGCTAAAGGAAAAATCGTTCGCAACGCTGGTGAGAATCGAAGCATCTGTGGTCAGGGCAATGGCAGGCAGGGGAGGGCGATCCATAATATAGCGATTGACGAACTCTGCAGCCAGATGCTGAGCATCGGCTGCACTTCCACCATTTCCGAAAAAAAAGAGTTTGTTACCCATCTCGAAACAATGGGAGATCAGTTTAACCACATCGAGAAGCCTGGGAAGGTTCTCTTTGAGAAAACGGTTTTTGACCTCGATGCTTTCTTTGAATCGTTTCTGAATGATATTTTCCATAGTGTCCAAATATTATACTTCCCACTCCTTCCTGTCAAGAAAAGCTTTTCTTGTCCCTTTCTCTCTTTCCACGTCATCTTATAGGTATTTGTCTAACCGACGATCCGACTAATGACTATGGAACTTTTTATCTTTCGGTGTTTTCCAGCGACGGTTAAGCCATGACCACTGACTCGGGTATTGTCTTACGATCTCTTCAATGACGTTTGTAAATTTTATGGTCAGCGTTTCTATATCCTTCTCCAGATGGTTTGTCCTTTCGATGTTAATGGGAGGCCTGATGATCAATCTCTGTGAAATATTTTTTTCTCTTATGATGAACATCGGTAAAATCGGGGCGCCTGTTTTTAGGGAAAGGAGGGCTGGGCCGGTAGGGGTGAAGGCCGTCCGGCCAAAAAAGGGAATAGGAATACCTCCACGCCTCTGTTGCTCATCCGCAACGAGATAGAGAATCTCGTTGCGGCGTAAAGCGTTTAGAGATTTTTTGAGAGATGTGGTGATTGGTTTCATGGGGAATGGATTCTGTCCAAGACGCCGTTGATAGTCTCCAAGCCTATTCCAGAGTTTTGGATAGTTCCCTTCGTTATACATGAGATTGAATCGGTAACCTTGTAAGGCAAGCCTCCCCCCAACCAGTGTGAACGGTCCCAAATGGAGACCCAGAGCGATGACCCCTTTTTTGTTGGCGAGGGCCGATTGCAGGCATTCTTCTCCAGAGATTTTAATTTTAAGAAGAAATCGTTCAAAAGGGTTGACGTAGGCATAGACTGATTCGAGAGGAGTGAGGATGAAGTTAAAAAAGACTTCTCTGGCAATCCGGGTAATCTCTTTAGGCTCCTTTTCCTTTCCAAAGGCAAGAGTGAGATGATTGATTACCCTTTCTCTATATTTTCTAATCAGTCGAAAAAGGATAACACCAAGGAATTTCGAAAGAAAAATCAAAGCTTTGGGAGGCAGACAACGAAACGGAACAATCATGCAGGTGGCAACTCCATTGATCAGAATATCTCCCACCCAATGCCTTATTTTTGAACGGCCCTTTTTCATAGGAAGCTGTTACACAATAGAATTGCGATATGCTATCAACGATAGATGATTTCTGTCAGGATTTCAACTGATATTGTATTAGGGCTGGTTCCCAGAGCTTTAATTCTTCAAACCGATTTGATTATTGTCCTTTTCTATCACAAAATATCATTTTGAGAACAGGTAATCTATGTAGGATTGATCATGAGAAGGCATTTAAATGGCTTTACTATCTTCCTCCAGAAAATTTTCAACTCCAACAATTCATCCTTTACTTTTTTAATCTGCGTGTTCGTATTGATCCTCTTTTATCGGATTCAACTAACGTGGGCACTTTTTACCCATTCGATCAGACCTTTTGATTTCAATCCTTCCACCCATCCCATATGGTTTATGGGAAGATATTTCCTCTCCGATCTTGTTCTGATTCTTTTTTGTTTTCTCTTTTTATGGCTGGCTTCACATCTTTCTAAATTTATAAAAGAGAAACGGACCCGAACCCTCCTCACCATTTCGGGTTATTTCTTATTGCATCTCATTTTTATCTCTTTGTTTATCATCCATGGTGCACATACCCGCCTTCTCTTCGAAACACAGACTGGGCTAAACGCTTTTGTCATCCAGGAGCTCTTTCTCAATGTCTCGTGGGCCGAACTCATTAAATTCGTTGATTGGAAGGATGGGGTATTTTTACTGATACCCGTCGGGCTCTTTTGGGGGATCCGGCTTCTACCAATCGCATTCCGAGTGAGGATCTTGAAAGTAGGCATTGGACTGATCATTCTTCTTACTTTCTTTTCAATCATTGGGATCCCTTCAAAAAAGAGCGATCTGCCGCCGGAGATCCGCTTAAACCCGGCTGTCTTTCTTATCAGCGATATTGTTGAAACGGTCGTTTGTAAGACTTCTTCCGAGAAGGTATATCTACCGATCAGGAAGGGGAATGATCTACGAGTCCAGCCTGACGGAACAGATTACCAGGATCGCTTTAAGGCATTGACGTTTCTTCCTCCTAAGAAAGAACATCCATGGAATATCGTCTTCTTCATCATGGAGTCCGTGGGTAGTCGATATATCTTTGATACAAGTCAGGGCCATGGTATGCCCATGCCCTTTCTTTATGGGTTGGCAAAGGAAAGTTGGCATCTCAAAAAACATTATACTTCCTCCAACATCAGTACGAAAGCCATCTTCTCATTGCTCAGCGGACTTTACGATTTCTTCAATCAGGAGACTTTTGGGATCCGTCCCGATGCCCATGTCCCATCCATCTGTAACTTTTTATCCAAAGATTATGAAGGATTTTTAGTAACCCCTTCCCCGATCCAGTGGTATTTTCCAACAGCCTTTGTCAAAAACAGTGGACTTAAGGAAATCCATCACTTTGAAAACTTGAACCTTAAGGTAAGAGAGGAGAAACATTCCTTTGGGCGTTATATTGGAAGGGATGAGGTTCAGACCATAGACTTTTTTAATCGGAGGATCAATCAAGCCAAAGAGCCTTTCATCGGGATCTATCTCAGTTTTACAGCTCATCTTCCCTATTTTGATTATGGTTCGGATTATCATATCGTCACACCGGATGATCGCATGATCAGCCGTTATTACAATAACCTCAACCTCTTAGACAACATGTTAAAGCGTGTCTATGAGAATCTGAAAAAGAAAGGGCTTCTGGAACGAACGATTCTCGTTATTGCAGGAGATCATGGCCAGGCCTTTGGTCAACACCAACCCGACAATTATATGCACCACCGGTATAGTTACAATGAAAACATCGAGACACCTGTGATTATCTATCAACCAGCCCTCTTTAAGCCGCGGCAGTTTGACATTCCAACAAGCCATGTGGATATTCTGCCCACTCTTTTAGATGCGATGAGGATTCCTTATCGGGCCGAATTGCTCAATGGGGAATCGTTATTTCATCATCGTTTGGGTCGAAAATACATCTTCGTTTATGGATATGAAGGGACTATTTCTTCTATTGATCAACGAGGGATTAAAGTCCAGTACTCTTTGAAGAAAGGAAAGTGTTGGGCCTTTGATTTGAAGCTTGACCCAGAAGAGAAGCATCCTCTGGATTGTGCATCCTATGAGAGCCAGCGAAAGGCCCTTTTGGGGTTTCCAGATCTCCACCAAGCCAACCTGACGAGATATAATGAATGGCTAAAAAACCACTGAGATGGGGTGGAAAATATTTTTCTATCCATGTTTCTATCCATGCGAAATTTAAAACCGCAAGAAGGAAATAATGACAATCTTTCACTAATCGGTCTTCCCATGGGAGGAGCATCTTTATGAATTTGTCTAAAAAACTGGCTGAAAGGGCAGACAACGGCAAACCGCTAAGAGTTGTTCTCATTGGGGCTGGCAAATTCGGCTCCATGTTTCTTGCACAGGCTCGTCGGACACCTGGTATCCATGTGGCTGGCATTGCTGATTTAAATCCGTCGAGGGCAAGAGATTCGTTGACTCGTGCAGGCTGGCCTAATGAACAATATTCTTCTGTCTCATATGCTGAGGCGATTAAAAGTAGCGGTACTTTTATCACTGATGATTCAATGGCATTGATTGCCACGGACCCGGTTGATGTCGTGATTGATGCCACGGGTAGCCCGGATGCGGGCATTAGGCATGTCCTGGCTTGCTGCCGATATCAGAAACATGTGGTCATGGTGAATGTAGAGGCTGATGCATTGGCCGGTCCGCTGCTTGCCCGTAAGGCGGAGGAGTCGGGCATTGTCTATTCACTTGCCTATGGCGATCAACCTGCTTTGATCTGCGAATTGGTAGATTGGGCACGCACCGCTGGCTTCGAAGTGATTGCAGCAGGAAAAGGAACCAAATATCTGCCTGCCTATCATTTCTCAACACCCGATACGGTCTGGACTCATTACGGATTCTCTCTCGAAGTAGTTGCCAGAGGAAACTTCAACCCCCAGATGTTCAACTCCTTTCTTGACGGCACAAAGTCGGCTATCGAGATGGCGGCTGTTGCCAATGCGACTGGCCTGACGCCGGCTCCGGAGGGACTCACTTTTCCTCCATGCGGTGTAGATGATCTTCCTCGTGTGCTAAAACCACGAGCTGAGGGAGGGCAATTAGACCATCGAGGGCAGGTGGAGGTGGTTTCAAGCTTAGAACGAGATGGCCGTCCAGTCTATCGAGATCTGAGATGGGGTGTCTACGCCACCTTCGCTGCGGACAGCGACTACGTCCGCCACTGCTTTCACGAATACGGTCTGGTAACCGACGATAGCGGTAACTATTCAGCCCTATATAGGCCGTTTCATTTGATCGGGCTCGAACTGGGTATCAGTATTGCTTTTGCTGGTTTGTTGGGTGAGCCCACAGGCGCCCCAACAGATTTCATAGGCGATGTGGTGGCGACGGCAAAAAAGAACCTCAGGGCAGGCGAAATCCTTGATGGAGAAGGAGGATATTCCGTTTATGGAAGATTGATGCCAGCGGCTGATTCACTGGCGGTGGGTGGACTTCCGATAGGGCTTGCTCATGGGGTGAAGCTGAAGAAAGAAGTGGCTTCAGGACAGCTTATCTTATGGGAAGATGTTGAGGTGGTAGAGAATGAAGCAGTTACTTTCAGTAAGGAAATGGAAGAGGTCTTTCGCCACCAGTGGGCTTCCAAAGGCTTCGACCGATAGCGGCCTCCTGCTGTGAGTGGAACCCTTGCTATCCAAAAGAAGAGATTGATCTCAGCCCGCTTCCTTTTTTTTATCGTCTAATTTTTGAATCTCTTTCTGGACATCCATCCACATATGGCCATGGAGGGTTAGGGTGAGGCTACAGAATGGACAAGTGAGAACCGCCCCTTCGAATAGTTCACTAAGAGGATAATCTTTTTTTCGACCGCAGACCGGATAGGTAAAGGGTAGTTTTTTCATGCCCAGATACCTAACGAAGTGGGAGCGCAATCCATCAATCGGGTAGTCCTGACTCCGAAAATCTTATCAAGCGGATCATTTGAAAAGATGGTTGGCAAAGGTTACCTTTCATTATTCCAGCATAACCCATATAGGGTTTAGGACATCTTTGTAGTCAAGCAACAAGCTAAGGTTTCCGCTCTAAAATTTTCAGCGACATGAGTCTCCGATCGCCGGGAAATTTCAAGAGAAGACAGGTCCATTATTAATGATTCATGCCCAGATGCCAGGAATCGGTTTTCCGCAAAATTTGCACTTTCCAGCCTTGAGATTGACCTCTCCAACCATATATCCTGTACGCTGAATAATTCTCTTTTTACATTTCGGGCAATAGGTATGTTCTGCCTCATGGCCAGGGATATTTCCAATATAGACATACTTAAGTCCCACATCCGAAGCCACTGCCCGCGCCTTTTCGAGGGTTGAGATAGGGGTCGGTGGAAGAGTCCTCAGCTTATATAAAGGGTAGAACCTTGAGAAATGGATTGGAGTTTCCGGTCCCAATTCTTTCTTAATCCAAATGCACATCTCTCTGACCATCGAGATCTCATCATTCTTTGTCGGGATTACGAGATTCGTAATCTCCAGATGGACTTTTTCTGTTTTTAAAATCTTCAATGCCTCAAGCACTGGGAGAAGATCTCCGCCACAGAGTTCACGGTAAAAGGATTCTGAAAAGCCTTTTAAGTCAATATTGGCCGCATCGAGCACCTTGCTTAGATTCCGAAGTGGAGCTGGATTGATGAAGCCATTCGAATGAGTCACATTGAGAAGCCCCGCCTTTTTGGTGAGCAGGGCGATGTCTAACATATATTCATAGAAAATGATGGGTTCGACATAAGTGTATGCAATGGAGTGAGCGCCAACCTCTTTGGCCTTCTTTACGATCGCCTCCGGCGGAAAATCGAAGCTGAACACATCCTCAGGCGATGCCTGAGAGATCTCCCAGTTCTGGCAGAATTTGCATTGGAAATTACATCCTGCCGTAGCCAGAGAGTAAGAGATTGTACCTGGCAAAACGTGGAAAAAAGGTTTTTTCTCGATTGGGTCAGGATGGATGGCGCAGGGATTTCCATAGACCAAACTATAATATTTACCGTCACGGTTCTCACGCACCCTGCAAATGCCTCTCTTGCCTTTGGAGACGCGGCATTGATGAGGGCAGAGCTCGCACCGGACGTCCCCTCCTTTGAGGGAAGTATAAAGTGGAGAGAGTTTGGTCTTGATAAGGCCCTTCTTCATCCCTTGGGCGTTTGAGGTCGAGGGAAGGCTGAGAAAGGATGTTGCGGCAAAGAAGCAGAGGCTCTTACCACAAAATTTCAAGGCCTCTCGCCTTGTCATTTGAGGAGGATTTATTTCGCCCAGCATCATAATGCTTAATTATAGCCGAACCCATATTTCCGTCAACTTTTTTAAGAATTTTACCCTCTTCACAACTCGATTTTGTTAGAGTATAATTTTAACACAATGAGATTGAGACGAAGGGATTTTATCAAGAGTTCGATTCTCCTTGGCGGCGCACTCCTCTTTCCCTCTGTTCTCAGGGCGAAGCAGAAGAAAGAGGAGACGTGGGTTCCGGCCTACGAGAAATTAGAAAAAGAGGGAAGGCTCGCGAAGAGAATCGAACAGGCCTACGCCATTTTTGAGAAATGCCAGCTCTGTCCCAGAATGTGCGGAGTGAATAGACAGAAGGGCGAGAAGGGGTTCTGCCGGGCTCCCCTAAAACCGGTCGTCTTTAGCCACAACCCCCATTTTGGCGAAGAGATGTCCGTGGTCGGTCAGAACGGGTCCGGAACGATCTTCTTCTCCAATTGTAACCTCCGCTGTATTTTCTGCCAGAATTGGCCGATTGCCCATGAGGGAAGGGGCAAAGAGATCCGGGATGAGGACCTGGCGGACATCATGCTCCATCTTCAGAAGTTAGGCTGCCATAATGTCAATCTCGTCACCCCGACGCATGTCATGCCCAACATTCTCAATGCGACAAGGATCGCCTTAAAAAAGGGGCTTCGAGTTCCCCTCTTTTATAACACCAGCGGATATGAGCGGGTGGAGATATTGAAGATTTTAGATGGCATCGTGGATATCTATAAGCCGGACATCAAATATATGGATGCGGATAAGGCGGAGAAGTATTCTGCTGGTGCTTCGGATTATCCCGAGGTGGTTAAGAAAGCCGTCCTCGAGATGAATCGCCAAGTGGGAGTTCATCAGATGGACAGGCGAGGAATTGCCCTTCGGGGAGTGATGATCCGGCACCTGGTCATGCCCAACCGTGTAGCAGGGACAGAGAAACTGATGAAGTGGATTGCCGAAAATCTTCCTAAAAATACCTATATCAATATCATGGCCCAGTATCGGGTCGAATACAGAGCGTATGAATATCCTGAAATTGCCCGTGGAATCACCGTCCAGGAATTTATGGAGGCCATGGATTGGGCGATAAAATACGGTTTGACCAACCTCGATCCCCATTCCAAGGCGCTCTGGAATTTTTATCACCAGCGCCGTTCCGGATAGCGTGAATGTCTGTTGGTGTTTAGAATGAAAATTTTGGTTTGCACATTCTTATGTTGAAAGGAGGGGTTTGAAATGAAGGCGGTAATCGTTTTTACAGGAACAGGGCCCATTCTCATATTAACCTCATATCCTTCACTCGATGATCCCAATTTCGTCAATAAATTGAAGACCAAGGGGATAAAAAAATTTATCTCTTTCGAAGTGCCGGTCGAAAAATGCAAAGACCTCTACGGTTACAATTACACCGATATCGTCGAAGACCTTCAGGCAAAAGACGATATGCGGGTCTTAGACTTCGATGGCCATCACATCTTTAATAACTTTTCATTAAAGGGCATGGGAACGCCCTTCATTTTTGAGGAATAGGATCGGAGTTTAATATGGGAAAGAGACTTTTGGTAATCGGAGGTGTAGCCGCAGGACCCAAGGCAGCTGCGAAGGCAAAAAGATGCGATCCTCAGATGGAGATCGTAATCTATCAGGGCGAGGAGGAGATTTCTTATGCGGGATGCGGGCTTCCCTATTTTATCAGCGGCATGATCAAAGATAGGGATAAACTGATTTCGAGGACACCTGGAAAGTTTGCCCAGGATGGGATCAGGGTTCTAAAGGGCCGTCGGGTTGAGGAGATCGATATATCGGAGAAGACGATTTCAGGAAGACATCTTGAATCTGGTAATAGCTTCAAAGATCATTTCGACCGACTTGTCATTGCCACTGGTGCAGCGCCCATCCGGCCCAGGATCGAAGGCGCAGATCTCAGGAATGTCTTTTATCTTCGTTCGATCTTCGATGCCGATGCAATCCTTCAGGCGATCGGATCAGAGATGATCACCGATGTTGTGATTGCGGGTGGAGGCTATATTGGGTTGGAGATGGCCGAATCCCTCATCCAGTTAGGAAAGAAGGTGACGATCGTCGAGTTAGCTCCTCAAATCCTCACCCTCTTTGATGAAGATTTTGCAACATTGCTCCGACGATATCTGGAGACTAAAGGGATAGAGATCTACACCTCGGAGGGTATTGAGGCATTGATAGGAAGAGAAGGAAGGGTGATTCAAGTTCGGACCGTAGGCCGTGAGATTGAAGCGCATGCAGTCTTAATGAGCCTTGGAGTGCGGCCACAGGTTGATCTGGCGAAGAAGGCTGGTTTGAGGATCGGTGAGACTGGAGCCATCTGGGTGAACGAGAGGATGGAGACCAGTGTTGAAGGAGTTTATGCGGCAGGAGATTGTGCGGAGACAACCCATCTGATCACGGGGAAGAAGGTCTGGGTTCCTCTTGGTTCTACAGCAAATAAACAGGGTAGAGTTGCGGGTATCAATCTCTGCGGTGGTAATGCGGTCTTTCCAGGAGTGATGGGGACGGCGATCTTCAAAGTTTTTGATTTCAATGTGGCAAAGACCGGCTTAAGCATGAGGGAGGCGGAAAAAGAGGGATTTCATCCTGTCCAGGCGATCGTAAGAGGGTATGATCGGGCCCATTACTATCCTGGCGGAAAGGATTCCACTTTGAAGGTGATTGCCGATCAGGAGACAGGAAGGATTCTCGGGGGGCAGGCCATTGGAGAAGGCCCTTCAGACAAGTTGATTGATATTTTAGCCATGGCCCTTCACGGAAAGATGACCGCCCAGGAGTTGGCCAACGTGGATCTCGCTTACGCCCCGCCCTTTAGTCCAGCCCTCTCACCAATCATAGTGGCGGCCAATGTTCTGACGAACAAGCTGGAGGGAAAGGTAAAAGGAATTGAGGTTGCAGAGGTAATGGAGAAACTTTTGTCCGGAGATTCTTTTCAAGTATTGGATGTTAGAGAGGAAGACGAGGTCAAAAGAAAACGAATTCCAGGCTCGACCTGGATTCCTTTGGCTAAATTGGGTAAGCAGGTAGGTGAGCTTGATAAAAAGAAAGAGATTGCTGTCCATTGCGAATCAGGCCTTCGTTCCTATAAGGCCTGTCTCAAACTCCAGGAGCAAGGTTTTGAAAATGTGAAGAATGTCGATGGCGGCATGCTCTGCTGGTGTGATAGTTTTGAAGGAAAAGGATGAATTTTAGTCGTCCCGAATATCTTTTTATTGCAGTCATTGGATTTTTTGCGGTTCTATTCTTTCTAATTGGCCGAATCAGCGGCTGGTCAAAACTTGCCAATTTCTACCGATTCTCGGGAGAATTTGTTGGTAAGCAATGGCGATTTCAGAGCGCCCAATTACGATGGTATTTGGGCTATAATAACTGCCTAACCTTTGGAGCCAATGAATCTGGCCTCTTTGTTTCTCTCTTATTCTTATTCCGGGTAGGACACCCATCACTTTTCATCCCGTGGGGGGATATCACCGTTAATATGAAGGAGGGGGTCTGGGGAAAGTATGCGGAATTACGATTCAGACAGGCTCCAACGATTCCTTTCCGAATCAGCGAAACCCTTATCGAGAAAATAGCTGGATCGGCCAGCCGTTTGTGGCTTGATTCATCTCGACAAGAAAAGGTTATGTCATGATTCTTTTTCCGGTGAGAGAGGAGAAGAATAGGGATCTCAAACAGAGGATGGAGGCCCTCGGGATCCTTGAGAAAGATATTGAGGAAAAATTTATCCGCTCCTCAGGAAGGGGAGGGCAGAAGGTGAACAAGGCCTCCTCCTGTGTCTATCTCAAACATCTTCCAACAGGGATTGAAGTGAAGTGGATGACCGAACGAAGCCAGTCCCTCAATCGGTTTTTTGCGAGGCGAGAACTGGTTAACCGTGTTGCGAAATTATCGGGCAGGACAACAGAGGATGAAGTTGAGATGAAAAAAATAAGGAAGCAGAAATCAAAGAGAGAGAAGAGGGCCAAGCGGAAGTATCATTTACCCTGAGGTTTTTAAAAGGTAAGGGGTCAGTTTCGGAGACATTCCCAAGGAGGACTTTTTGTCAAAAGACAAACATTCCATGACCAATGCCATTCGCTTTTTAAGGGAGCATAGGGTGGAGTTTATCGAGCGTCCTTATCGATATGAGGAGAAGGGAGGCACTGAGGTTGCCGCCAAGGAGCTGGGCGTGGATGAACACCTGACAGTAAAGACGCTTGTGATGGAAGATGAAAAGAGATCTCCTCTCATCATCCTCATGCATGGAGACAAAGAGGTTTCGACAAAAGAATTGGCAAGGATCATTGGGGTTAAATCGATCACACCCTGTTCTCATGAAACGGCTTTAAGGCATACGGGTTATATGGTGGGTGGGATTTCTCCTTTCGGGACGAAGAAACAGCTTCCCGTTTATGTGGAAGAGACAATTCTCAGCCTTCCTCGGATATACATCAATGCAGGCAGGAGGGGACTTCTGTGTGAGATGTCTCCTCAGGACCTGGTGAGAGTGTTAAAGCCTGTTGCTGTCCGTGTGGCAAGATAAAAAGTGACTCTATTCCAACAGGTGGTGAGGTGGACATCAACCCGTTTGTTGGCAAGAGTAATGGGTGACCGTAGTTCCTCAAGGAGGATTAGATGAAAACTAAAATCAATCGAAGACAGTTTTTGAAGGCGACAGCGACTACGGGGTCGGCGATGGTGGCAGGAGGAATATTTTTCCTCCCCTCTCCTCGATTGAGCTTCATCGGCGAAGCAAGGGCTTCGGATCTTCCCAAACCGAATGTTGAAGACGGGAAGGCCTTAATGCGTCTTTTGAAGGAGAGGAAATCCCATCGAGAATACCGGCCGGACAAACTTCCATCCGAGATGATCTCCAACCTGCTTTGGGCTGCATTTGGTATCAATCGGCCTGATGGCAAAAGGACCGCACCTACTGCCCGAAATCGGCAAAATATCGATATCTACCTTTGTTCGGCAGAAGGAACCTTCCTTTACGATGCAAAGGCGCACGCCTTAAGACCCGTGATACCCGAGGATCTCCGAGCGTTGACAGGGACGCAGCCTTTTGTCAAAGATGCGCCAGTTAATCTCGTCTATGTGGCTGATCTTTCCAAGATGGGGAATATATCAGAAGATGATAAGAAACTCTTTGGAGGAGCCCATGCTGGATTGATCAGCCAGAATGTCTATCTGTTTTGCGCATCGGAGGGATTAGCGACGGTGGTAAGGGCCTCTATTGATCGTGGAGCTTTAGCCAAAGCCATGAAGCTCCGGTCAGACCAGAAGATCGTTCTTGCCCAGTGTGTCGGGTATCCCAAGGGATAGTGTTAAGCCATTTCAGGATGATTAAGGGTACAAATTGTGAGATTTCACTGCTGTACTTCAGGGATGATGTGGCCGCCGGAAGGGAAGATGGCGACATCGACCTGGGGAAATTTTTTGTAAACCTGATCGATTGCATCCTGGATATTGGGAGAATAAGAAAATTTCATCATTCCCACCTGCTCCGCTGTAAGTCCCTCGGTGACATGAACGATGTTGAATTTCTCGGCGATCTCTTTGAAATAGACAACCTGCATGATGTAAGAGATTCCAAATGACCGAAGATGTTCTGGGACATCTCCAATAATCAATCGCCGATGAAAATCTTCAGCACTTTCAGGACTCGCCATCTCTTTAATTAAAGGCATGATTGGGCCCGCCTGTTTTTGCGGGGCCGCCCAGATGATTGCTCCTCCTGATCGCGTGCAAAACCCTGCCATGACCAAAGCTTTGGTTGCCTGAACCCCAATCTCGAGGGGGAAGGCTGAGGTGATGGTCACATCAGCCAGTTTGGGCAATGGTATCGCATAAAGGGAGGCGGCATATTGAGAGGCCTCTCGATGTTCTGCCAAGGGATCTCCTGCAAAGGCTCGGATGACCTCCCTTTTTTCGTTGATAATGAAGTCGAGTTTAAAAGCTAAACGGGATAATCGGCCAGCATCCAAGATTTCTTCGAAGAAATGGTTCCCTTCGAGTAAATTCACCCTGCTGTTCCGATGTCGCATCCAGTGAAAATGGTGGTCAGCAACAGACCGGTATGAGCATATGCCAGGCATGATGATCTTATATCCGCCGCCGTATCCGGCAATTGGATGGGGCATACATTCTCCGATACCGATGAGGAGATCAGCCGATGCGACATGGCGGTTGATCTCCACCAGCGTCCCTCGATGGGTTTTTCCGATGATCACATTGTTGGAGGCATGTGGATCGTGGGCAAAGAGGCGACCCGAGAGACGATCGAAGGCTTCGTCACCAACTTTTGTCTTAAGTTGTTCAAGAGATGGGATGGGATGGGTTCCAAGGGCACAGATTCCGAATATCCGTTCGTCTGGAATGCCAGCCCGATTGAGACGGTTCATTACTTCGGGCATGGCAAGATGTACAGGTGTGGGTCGCTGAAGGTCGTCGAAAAGTAGAACAGTCTCCATTCCTGATCGAGCTAAGTTTTCGATTTTAGGGGATCCGATGGGATGGTCCAGGGCTCGTTGGATCTCTTGAATTGGGTCTTTTACTCCTGGGATAGGGGGTTTGTCCTCACTTGAGATTAAGTTCCAGCCCTTTGGGATGGAGAAGGTTTTTTTCTCTTCACCGTAGTTAATATATTGAGACATTTAAGTGGCTCCTTAAGTGAAGTGGTAAAATTCTTTATATATAAATCATAAAGGAATATCGGATGGTTGTCAATCGAAAAGGGTGTTGACAAACAGAAATAAACTGGGGTACAGTACACCTGATGCGAAGGCTGGTTATTAAGAATCCAAAGACGATCAGAAAGAAGGTTTATGATTATTTGCGAGAGAAACTGTTGAGGGGAGAGATTCCATCTCGTGAACATTTGATTGAGGCAAAGATTGCAAGAGAGATCGGTACGTCGAGGACTCCGGTGAGGGAGGCTCTTCACAACCTGGAGCTTGAAGGCCTAATCGAATCCATCCCGAGAGTGGGATATGTGGTCAAGGCCATCAGTGAACAGGAGGTTGAAGAGATCTGTGAGATCAGGGCAACCATCGAGATGTTGGCTACCCGTTGGGCCATGGAGAAGGCCCATGAAAAGCTAATTAAAGAGCTTGAAGAGAATATTCATCTCTCCGAGCAGATCATTTCAAGCTCAGATCCAAAGGCTTTTATCGAACTTGACGCTCAATTCCATGAAATCATTGCCAGACATAGCCGAAGCCAGCGCCTCCTCGAACTGGCCCAGACTCTAAGACGTCATATGTTACGGTATCGAATCGAAAGCATCTATGTGATGGATAATGTTTCCAGAGCGATCGAAGGTCACAAAGGAATTCTTGAAGCCATTAAGAAAGGGGATGTCGGAACCGTTAACCAGGCCATTCAATATCATCTCCAACAATCGAAAAAAGATATCCTGAGATACGCCTTTAAGGAGACGCCCCAAGAGGCTGGATAATTTTTATGATTGAGATCAAATTTAGAGGTCGTGGCGGACAGGGAGCGGTTGTAGCTTCAGAGATCTTGGGAAGGGCTTTTTTCTTGGAAGGGAAATATCCACAATCTTTTTCGCTCTTCGGAGCAGAACGTCGGGGGGCTCCTGTTTTTGGGTTCTTACGTGTGGATGACGAACCGATCCTGTTGAAATGCCAGATCAAACACCCGGATCAGGTTTTCCTGTTCGACCTCTCTCTGGTCGATGAGAAGGAGATTTCCCGGGAACTGAAGCCCGGTGGTTTGCTCCTAATCAATACAAACAAGAAGATAGAATCCTTCAAAGGGTGGCGAGGATTTAAGATAGGATTGATCGATGCGAACTCCATCGCCAGGAGGTCAGGGTTGGGCGAAACCTTTAACACTGCGATGCTGGGAGCTTATGTCCGTTTGACGAATTTGATCAAGATGGAGACATTGATCGAAGCCATCCAGAGGATGGTGCCTTCTAAGGTGAAGGAAAATATTGAAGCGGCTCAAGAAGCTTTCAAACAGATAGAAATCTATGAGGCAAAGGGACCTGACTCACCATGAATCCTCATCCATATCCATTCAGTGAATTGCTCATCCCCATCTCTTATGAGAGTACTGCCGTTTTTGAAACGGGTAAGTGGAGTTTCCAAAAACCCGATACGAAATTGATGATTGCTCCGTGTCAGGAGGCATGCCCTACAGGAACCAATGTTCCTGAATTTCTCTTTCTATTGAATGAGCGAAGAGAGGACGAGGCACTCTTCTCCATTTTGAGGGAGAATCCCTTTCCTGGCGTTTGCGGAAGGGCCTGCTTTCATCCTTGCGAGAACAATTGCAATCGGGCTCAGTATGATGAATCGGTCTCCATCCAGGCCTTGGAGAGGTATGTCTCCGATTGCACCTCGATTCAGGTTGAGAAGATCCTGCCCATTTCACGCGAATCTGGGAAGCAGGTGGCTGTAGTGGGAGCCGGTCCTTCGGGCCTTTCCTGTGCCTATTTCCTCTCGCTATTGGGACATCGAGTGACCCTGTTTGAAGCAAAAGCAGAACCCGGTGGGGTGTTGCGATGGGGCATTCCAGAGTATCGCCTTCCCAAATCGATCCTCAAGAGGGAGATACGGAGGATATTAAGCCTTCCCATAGAGGTGAAGACGGGAATGGCCATTGGGAAGGATATTCCCTTTGAGGAGTTGAACCGGTTCGATGCGGTTTATCTCTCTCCAGGAGCGACCTTAAATCTCTCCCTTGGAATCGAAGGCGAGGCGATGAAAGGGGTGTGGAAGGGAGGAGAGTTTTTAGAACGAATCAATTCAAAAGAGAAGATTCGTCTGGGGAGAGAGACGATGGTGATTGGGGGAGGTAATACGGCCATGGATGTGGCTCGATCGGCCTTGCGCCTCGGTTCCAAAGTGACCATTGTCTATCGAAGAACCAGAGATGAGATGCCTGCCATCCAAGACGAGATCCATGAGGCTGAGGAGGAAGGTGTGCGATTTGAGTTTCTGCTTCAGCCAGTAAGAATCCGTCCGGGTAAGAAGGGGAGGTTGGCGGTTACCTTTCAATGCATACGACTGGGTGAATTGGATGCAGGAGGCCGACCTAAGGCCATCCCTATAAAAGGGAAGTATCTAACGTTAGAATCGGATGATCTCATTGTTGCGGTTGGAGAACAAGTTGATCTCTCTTGGGTTCCAAAGAGTTTTATACAGAATGATCTCATCGGTTTGAATCCCTCTCCGAAGGTGTTCGCTGGCGGAGATGCGGTGGATCAGCCCCGAACCATTGTGAATGCCATTGCGGCTGGAAAGAGGGGCGCTATCTCGATCGATCTTTTTCTTCGAGGCGATTCTGACGAAACCATCCTTTCAAAGATCAGAGTCGGAAACAAGGGTTCCCTCTCGATGGCCTCCTATCTTTCAATCAGGGAGGGAGAAATATGGTCCGAGCCCAAAGGGGTGGCTACCTATCAACAGATCAATCCTCTCTATTTTAAGCCGAGTAAAAGAGCAAAGATTCGCAGACGGAATCGAGTCAAAGCCCTGAAAAGTTTTTCAGAGTTGAATATGCGATTTCGAGCGGAGGAGGCACTTTTTTCCGCATCCAGATGTTTTTCCTGCGGCACCTGTAATTATTGCTACAACTGTTACTTCTTCTGCCCGGAGGGGGTGGTTTCGCTCGATCCCTTCTCCAGGACAAGGACTGTGGATTTCGACCACTGCAAAGGTTGTGGCACCTGTGCCAAAGCGTGTCCAAGGGCGGTGGTGGAGATGAGAGTCATATTATGAAAGAATTCATGACTGGGAATCATGCAGTGGCACATGCGGTTAAACTCTGTCGCACTCCTCTGATTGCGGCTTATCCGATTACGCCTCAGACCCCCATCTATGAGAAGCTTTCTGAGTGGGAAGCTACAGGTGTGCTGAAGGGAATCATGATGCGAACCGAATCCGAGCATTCGGCCATGGCCTCCTGTATTGCGGCTTCTTTAACAGGGGTGAGGACCTTTACAGCCACCTCCTCCCAAGGCCTTGCGCTCATGCACGAGATGCTCCATTTTGCTGCTGGATGTCGAACACCGGTGGTCATGGCTAATGTCAATCGTATCATAGCGGCTCCCTGGGGATTCTGGGCTGATCAGTTGGATAGCCTTTCACAGAGAGATACCGGGTGGATTCAGTTCTATTGCGAAAATGGGCAAGAGGCATTGGATAGCGTGATTCAAGCCTATAAGATTGCTGAACAGGTCTATCTTCCTGCAATGATTTCTCTCGAAGCTTTCTTCGTTTCTCACTTTATGGAGCCTGTGGATATTCCAGAGCAGGAGGCGGTTGATCAATTCCTTCCACCCTTGGATCTACCTCACAAATTCGATATTGAAAAACCAGGATTTCTGATGACGGTGGTGCCTTCGGAGTTATATCGTAAGTATCGGCACATGGCTCAAGTTGCTATGGATTCGGTTAAAGAAGTGGCAGTGCGTGTGGATCGGGAATTCAAAGAGGTCTTCGGAAGAGGCTACGGCATCATTGAGTCGGTGGCCTTGGAAGATGCAGAGGTTGTGATTGTGACCGCTGGTTCGATCACATCCACTGCCAGACTGGCGATCCGGACTCTTCGTGAGCAGGGGCATTCAGTGGGGTTATTGAAAATACGACTTTTCAGGCCTTTTCCAACGGAAGCCCTCCAGCAGGCGTTAGCAGGAAAGAGGAAGATTGCAGTGGTCGATCGAAATAATTCCGTTGGAAGTGGAGGTATCTTCTGCCAGGAGTTGAAGGCTACGCTGGTCCATTCCAAAGACCGTCCATTCATTTATAATTATATTGCTGGCATAGGAGGGACGGATGTCACTCCGGAGGTGATCCAAAGGATTGCTTTCGATGCGATGGAACGAACGGAACCCCTGGATCAACCGATGTGGATGATGGAAGAGTAGTCAATTGCGGATTGCAGAATGCGGAATGGAAGAGATTTCATCGATTATATCTCGTAAAGGGGGTGAGAGTACGATTTCCCCTGAACAGCAGCCCAATTTTTTGAGGCCTGGTCATGCAGCGTGTGCTGGGTGTGGGCTTGCCATTGGCATGAAACTGGTGATGCAAGCAATGGGGCCGAGAACCATCATGGTGATTGTTCCATCCTGTGAGGGATCCATTGGAGGATTATACCCAAACACGGCCTATGGTGTTTCGACCTTTCATTCTGCTTTTGAGATTGCAGCCCCTACGGCTGCAGGGATTGCCAATGCTTTAAAAATTCAGGGAAAGGATGACATTCAGGTACTGGCCTTTGCAGGAGATGGGGGAACGTATGATATTGGGCTGGCCGCTCTTTCGGGAGTTACCAAAAACAACGATGATATCATCTACGTCTGCCTGGATAACGAAGCCTATATGAATACGGGAATTCAGGTGAGCTCTGCCACACCATCCTATGCGTGGACCGGGACCACCCCTGAAGGAAATCCACGGCGAAAGAAGAATATCATGGAGATCATGGCGGCTCATTACAATCCTTATTCGGCAACAGCTACGATTGGTTTCCCACGTGACCTTCAGCAAAAGATTACTAAAGCGAAGAGCATCCGTGGAACGAAGTTCATTCATCTCCTCACGCCCTGTCCAACCGGATGGAGGACATCTTCTGACCTTGCGCCGGAATTGTCCATCCTTGCGGTTGAGACCAATGTTTTTCCCCTTTATGAAGTGGAAGAGGGGAGGCGTTATACCATTAATCATGAACCGAGGTGCCTTCCTGTGGAGGAGTACCTCTTGAAGCAGGGAAGATTCAAACACCTGAATAATGAACAGATCAAACAGATTCAACAGGATGTGGATGAGGAGTGGGAAAGATTAAAACAGAGGGCAGGCGGTTTTGCATCTAAAAGGAGGTGAGGTTTAGGGGTAAAAAGAAGCAACATGGAATCGGTTAAGAAATGAGGTAGAACGAACAACTACATCTTATTAAGGAGGGAGATATGAGAGAGAGAAGGTTGATGACAATGGTTTTGGTTCTTATGACGTCTGTATTCTTCATGGCCATATATATACCCGCCTTACACGCTCAAACAAAACCCATTGAGTTGAAATGGGGACACTTTGTGCCCACATCCCATGCCATGCATGCCGAGGTGATCGACCCTTTGGTTAAAGAGATCGAGAAGGCCACCGAAGGTAGGGTCAAAATAACGATCTATCCCGGTGCCACCTTAGCGAAGCCGGCTGACCTTTATGATTCGGCAGTGACAGGCATTGCTGACTTCGTTTATACACTTCCAGCCTACTCGCCTGGTAGACTTCCTCTGTCAGAAGGCCCGGAACTTCCATTTCTATTTAAATCCGCCAAACACGTTACCGAAACGCTCTATGGGCTTTGGGAGAAGTTTCCAGAATTCAGAAATGAATATCGTGAGGTGAAGATGTGTTGGATCTGGGCAGGGGATGTAGGTCAATTGTTTACGAGAAAGCCTGTTCGTACAATGGATGATCTGAAGGGAATGAAAATAAGGGTCCATGGTCCGGCGACGAAAGACTTGGCAGCCGCTTTCGGGGCTTCACCGATTACATCACCGGTTGGCGAGCAGTATGAAATGCTGAAAAGGGGGGTCATTGATGGTGTCTTTACCCCTTGGTCAGCCAGCATGCATTTTCGACTTCATGAGGTCACTTCCCATGCGACCGTTCTGAACGCCTATGTGCCCATTATGGTTTCGGTGATGAATAAAGAAACCTTCGGAAAATTGTCACCCAAAGACCAGAAGATAATTGATGACCTGATAGGGAAAAAGGTGGCCATGAAAGGTGCAGGGATTTATGACGATATTGCTTTAAAATCGATTGATATTCATAAGAAGGCTGGCATGCATATCTACGAACTCCCACCTGCGGAAATGGAGAAATGGAAATTGGCCGTTGAGCCCCAGTATAAGGCATGGGCGAGCAAGATGGATGGGAAGGGGCTTCCCGGAAAAAGATTCCTTGATGAAATGATTAAACTTAGCAAGGAATACGCTCCCAAGTAATTACGTTCCTTAATGGCTCCCTCCTCTCTTTGATACATTGAGAGGAGGGAGAGGCAAACCCTTTGTTAAGGCCGAAATGGGAGATGAAGATATAGAAAGGGGAAGTCATTATGATCTTCGCTAAATTTGCTCGCTTATTCGAAAAGATTTTCTATCCGGTCATTCGAGGGGTGTATAAGATCGGGTTGGGAATTCTCCTGGTGATGATGTTTTTAACCATTGTGGATGTCACCGGACGCAAATTTTTTGCGGCTCCCATAACAGGGTCCTATGAACTGACGGAGTTTCTGCTTGCCCTTCTTGTCTTTTCCGCAATTGGTTATACCCAGGTTCAGAAAGGACACATCGCCACAGAGGCTTTGGTTTCCCGCTTCTCACAGAGAACACAAGCGTTGATTGAAAGCGTTGTCTATTTTATCAGCCTGGCGGTTTCGTCAGTGATGACCTGGCAGTTGGCAGCCCAGGCGAAGCGCTTATGGTTGGGAAAGAATGTGACGGGTGTCCTCCATCTTCCCATCCACCCTTTTGTCATAGCAGCTGCCTTTGGAAGTTTGCTCTTCTGTTTGGCGCTATTCGTGGACTTTTTTAATTCATTGCAGAAAGTGAGGCAGAAATGAGTCCGGAGATGACGGGTATTGTAGGGATCGTTCTTTTCTTTGTGGTCCTTGCATTTAAGATGCAGATCGGTTTGTCCATGCTCTTCGTTGGTCTTTTGGGTTTTGCTTATCTATCAAGCCCGAAAGCGATGTTAGCCAAACTGGGGATGGATGCCTTTGCGCACGCCAGTGTTCATGCCCTGAGTGTCATTCCGCTTTTTGTACTGATGGGTCTATTTCTCTTCCATGCAGGGTTAGGCCACGAAATTTATAAAGCCCTTTATGCTTGGATCGGACGTGTGCGAGGAGGCTTAGGAATGGCGACGATTGGTGCTTGTGGCGTTTTTGGCGCGCTCTCAGGTTCCATCATTGCCACAGTGGCTACCTTCACAGCAGTCGCCTTGCCCGAGATGAGACGTTATCAATATAGGGACATTTTTAGTACAGGATGTATTGCTGCGGGAGGTGGTGTCGACATTCTCATTCCACCGAGCACGGTTCTTGTCCTCTATGGGATACTCACCTATGAGTCAATTGGCAAGCTTTTGATTGGAGGAATTGTGCCGGGGATCCTTCTCGCCTTTCTGTTTATAGGTACCATTTATATATGGGTAAAGATTAATCCCAGCCTTGCTCCTCTTCAGCCCAAGGAGAGAGTGCCCTTCCGTGAAAAATTTAAGCTGTCTGCAAAATTATATCCAGTTGCAGTCCTATTTCTAATCGCCATGGGCGGAATTTATTTTGGTATTTTCACGCCTACGGAAGCTGCCGCCGTGGGCGCTTTTGGCGCTTTGATCTACTCATTGGCGACGAAGCATTTGACACGAGAGGGATTCAAAAATGCCCTTTCAGAAGCTGCCAGTGTCACTGGGATGCTCTTTCTCATCCTCATCGGAGCAGGGATTTTCGGTCGGTTCATAACGGTTAGCAAAATACCCATGCAGTTGGCGGCTTTCGTTTCCAGTCTTGACGTCTCTCCTTACGTTATTCTATTGTTTATTTATCTTTTCTATATTATTCTTGGTTGCTTTGTGGAGGGGCTTGCTGTGCTTGCCTTAACCGTTCCCATCCTTTATCCTTTGGTCACAAGTTTAGGCTTCGATGGAGTTTGGTTCGGCATTATTGTGATCATTATGATCAGTATCGGAACGATCACCCCTCCGGTCGGTATCTGTGTCTATGTCACTGCTGGAGTTGCCAAAGACGTCCCGTTAGGGACGATTTTTAAGGGAGCTGTTCCCTTTTGGGTGGCGAAGATTATCCTGGCCATCCTTCTGACCATTTTCCCGGAAATTGTGACTTTTTTGCCGGGCCTGATGAAGTGAGACAAGAAAGT
>OGCL01000847.1_pt1 | contig 29459 bp, 20 predicted proteins | sample 1570041 | NCBI WGS metagenome assembly OGCL01 (sample SAMN06266162, study PRJEB24511) | hot springs metagenome | isolation source: Hot spring water | place: South Africa: Limpopo | collected 2015-06-22 | reverse complement strand
ATGCAACTCGCAGCCATTCGTGAAGCCCGCGCCGCCAAGGTGGCAGAAGCCCGCCGCATCCTCGCCACCGCCGAAACGGAAAAACGCAGCCTGAACCCTGCCGAGCAATCGGCCTTCGACAAGTTCAAGGCAGAAATCACCAGCCTGGAGGCCGACGAACAGCGCGCCACCTTCATGGAGGACTGCGAGCGCCGCGCCCTGGGTGATCCGGTGGGCGACCGCTCTTTCTCCGCAGTACAGCGCCAGGTCAACGTGGTGGAAGTGATCCGCGCGCAGATGGAAGGCCGCAGCATCTCCGGCGCCGCTGCCGAGTTCGCGCAGGAAACCGAGCGCCGCACCGGCCGCAAGGCCCAAGGCGTGTTTGTCCCCCTGTCGGCCATCGAGTCCCGCGCAGTGAACACCACCAGCACCGCGCCCGAGCTGGTGCCAACCATCCACCGCGCAGACCAGTACATCGAGCCCTTCCGAAATTCGCTGCTGGCCCGCCGCCTGGGCGTGCGCGTGCTGTCGGGCCTGTCGGGCAATCTGTCCATCCCTAAGCACGGCACCGGCACCACCGTTGGCTGGGTGGCAGAAAACGCCGCACTGCCCACGGGTGACATGACTTTCGACGGCGTGACCATGGCCCCCAAGCACGCGGGCGGCATCACCGAACAGTCCCGCCAGCTCATCATGCAAAGCTCGCCCGACATTGAGCAGTTGGTGCGTGATGACCTGTCTTTCATGCTGGCCCAAGCCATCGACAGCGCGCTTATCAAGGGCGGCGGCACGAATGAGCCGGTGGGCGTGCTGTCCACCAGCGGCATCCAGACCGCCAGCCTGTCCACCCTGAGCTGGCAGAACGTCCTGGCCATGCTGCAAAAGCTGGACATCGTGAACGCCAGCGCCGCCAACATCGTGGCCAGCACCAAGGCCAAGGCCAAGCTGGCCGGAACCCTCAAGGCCGCAGGCATCGCGGGCTACATCCTCGACGGCGGCAAGGTAGGCGACCTGCCCGCGTACTTCTCCAACCAAGTGGCAGAAAAGACCGGCACGCCGAACACCGGCCGCGTGATCGCTGGCGACTGGAGCCAGGTGATGCTGGGTATCTGGTCCGAGGTGGACATTCTGGTGAACCCCTACGCCGAGGGCGCCTACAGCAAGGGCAACGTGCTGATCCGCGCCATGGCCACGGTGGATGCCGCAGTGCGACACCCCGAGGCGTTCGTGGTGGCCGACGACCTGGCCATCTAAGGGGCAACGATGTTGGAGATCCGCTCTACCGGCAGCCTGCGCAGCAACGGCAAGACGCTGCACGGGTACGCCGCGAAATACAACAGCGAAGCCGACCTGGGCGGCTTTGTTGAGGTCATCCGCAATGGAGCCTTTCGCAAGTCCCTGGAGGGCGGCTCCAACATCCGCGCCTTGGCCGAGCATCAAGGCACCGCGCTGCTGGGCACCACCCGAGGCGGCACCCTCAAGCTGAGGGAGGACGCGCACGGCCTGGCCTTCGAGCTGGCACTACCCGACACCAGCCACGGCCGTGACCTGGCCATCCTGGTGGACCGTGGCGACGTGGCCGGGTGTTCCTTCGGGTTCAAGGTGCGCGACGGTGGCGACCGCTGGGAGCAACGCGGTGCGCAATTGGTGCGCGAGCTGCTGGACGTGGACCTGGTGGAAATCACCCTCACGTCCGACCCCGCCTATCAAGACACCACGGTAGCCATGCGCAGCCGCCCGCATCAACAGGGCTTTGTTGACCTGAACCGCGCATGGATGGAAACCGTATGAGCATCATCACCCGCGCCCTGTCTGCCATTGGCCTGGAGCGCCGCAGCGTCTCCGGCGGTGATCCGTACTGGAGCAACTTCGCCACCCTGCGCAATGGCCCGGTGAACGACAAGACCGCGCAAGGTGTGTCGGCCGTCTATGCCTGCGTGCAGGCCATCGCAGAGACAACGGCCTCCCTGCCGCTGATCCTGTTCAAGCGCAACGGCGACGACCGCGAGCGCGCATCAGACCACCCGCTTTACAAGGTGCTGCACGACCAAGCCAACCCCGAGCAGACCGCCCTGGAGTTCCGCGAGTACATGCAGGCCGCCGTGCTGCTGCGCGGCAACGCCTTTGCCCGCATCGTGCGCGGCTGGGATGGCCAGGTGCGGGAGCTGTGGCCGCTGTCCCCTGATCGTGTCTCAGTGCTGCGCGTGGGCGACAAGCTGGCCTACGACTACACCGACACCAAGGGCATCGTCCACCGCCTGCTGGCCCATGAGGTGCTGCACCTGCGCCACCGCCTGGGTGATGACGGCGTGCTGGGTATCTCGCCCATCGCCGCCGCCCGTGGTGTGGTGGAGCTGGCCATTGCAGAAGGGCAGCACGGCGTGAACACCTTCACCAACGGCGCCAAGATGCTGGGCGTGCTCAAGTTCCCCGGCAAGCTCAAGCCCGAACAGCGCGCCAACATCCGCGAGAGCTGGGCCAGCCAACACGCTGGAGGCAGCAACGCGGGCCGCACTGCTGTGCTGGAAGAAGGCGTGGACTTTCAGGCCCTGTCCATGACGCTGGAGGATGCCGAGTGGATCGCCGCCCGCCAGTTCAGCGTGGAGGAAGTGGCCCGCCTGTTCCGCGTACCGCCCACCGTCATCGGTGATCTGAGGAATGGCAACTACTCCAACAGCGTGGAGATGGCCCGCCAGTTCGTGACCCAGACCCTACGCCGCCACCTGGTGGCATGGGAGCAAGGCATTGCAGCCAAGTGCCTGACCGATGCAGGCCGCCGCATGTACTTTGCCGAGCATCAGGTGGAAGGGCTGCTGCGTGGTGACAGCGCCAACCGAGCCGCGTTCTACAGCTCCGGCATCAGCGACGGATGGATGCTCAAGAGCGAAGCTCGCAAGCTGGAGAACCTGCCCGCCATCGACGGGCTCGATTCTGAGCCGGTTACCCCTTCCGCGTTTGAAACGCCGAAGGGTGCAACTTCAAATGCCACCCCTGCGCCGCTGCCATACCCGAGCAAGCAACAGGAGGCCACTGCATGAAGATGCTGGACCCCTGGAAGGCCCGAGGCTTGAAGATGGTGGACGACCTGCCGCGCAAGCCTTTGCAGATGGCAGACATTCGCACCAAGCGCTGGACCAAGAAAGGCAACGGGCGACTGCTGCCCCTCAACTCCGAAGCCTGGTATCGGCTGCGCCGCTCAGTGCTGGCAGAGCAGCCGCTGTGCCAATACTGCCCGCCAGGTGTCATCACCCCCGCCACTGAGGTGGACCACAAGAACAACGACCCGGCTGACAACAGCCGGGAGAACCTGGTGTCGTGCTGCAAGCCCTGTCACAGCATCAAGACCATGGCCGACATGTACGGCAGACCGGCGCGCATGGGCTGCGATGCCGAGGGCAACCCGATCAACCCGGCCCATCCGTGGAATGAGAAATCACGGGCAACCGATGGGCCAGAACCGACCAGTTCCCCTCACGCAATCGCTAACCGAGGAAACGAGCCATGAAGGTGACGCCCCGCCGCAAGCGCTCCGACTCTGCCGCAGCCGCCATTGCAGCCACCCAAGCCGCAGCCCTTGGACCCTTGGAGCCGCCCGCGCACGTCACGCTGCGCCCTGGTGATCGCCCATTCTGGAATGCCATCATGCTGGCCCGCGCCCGCGACACCTGGACCGAAGTGGATCTGACGACCGCCGCGACCCTGGCACGCACTCAGGCCGACATTGAAGACCTGCACGCGACTCTGGCCGCCGCTGGCTACCTGCTTGGAGACAAGACGCACCCGCTGGCCGCAGTGGTGGAGACACTGGCCCGCCGAGCTGTCGCGCTGACCCGCGTGCTGCACGTCCACGCCGAGGCGACCGTGGGCAAGTCCGAGGACGCCGCCAAGGCCCTGGCCCTGGAGCGCAAGGCCCGCCAGGGCCAGGACAAGACCGACGACGACCTGATCCCCCGCTTGAGGGCTGTGCAGTGACCCGAGCCGCCCGCGTGATCGAGTTCATCCAGCGCTATTGCCTGGTGCCCGATGGCGCGCAGGTGGGCCAGCCGTTGGTGCTGGACGAGTTCCAGAAAGACTTCATCCGGGCCATCTACGACAACCCGGCAGGCACCCGCCGCGCCATCCTCAGCGTGAGCCGCAAGAACGGCAAGAGCGGGCTGATTGCTGGCCTGCTGCTTGCGCACCTGGTGGGCCCCGAGGCGAAGCAAAACAGCCAGCTGGTATCTGGTGCCATGAGCCGCGACCAGGCCGCGCTGGTGTTCAACCTGGCCGCTAAGATGGTGCAGCTGTCTTCCAAGCTGTCGGCCATTGTGCGGATCGTGCCGAGCGGCAAGCGCCTGCTGGGCCTGCCACTGAACACCGAGTACAAGGCCCTCGCAGCCGATGGCAAGACCGCGCATGGCCTGTCTCCGGTGCTGGCCATCCTGGACGAAATCGGCCAGGTGCGTGGCCCGCAGTCTGATTTTGTGGACGCCATCACCACCAGCCAGGGCGCGCACGAAGCGCCGCTGCTGATCGCCATCAGCACCCAAGCTGCCAACGATGCCGACCTTCTGAGCCAGTGGATTGACGACGCCCGGGCCAGCAAAGACCCGCGCATCGTCTGCCAGGTGTACGAAGCGCCCGAGGGCTGCGACTTGCTGGACGAGGCCGCATGGCGTGCCGCCAATCCCGCCCTGGGAACGTTCCGCAGCCTGGACGACCTGCGCGAGCAACTGACGCAGGCCCAGCGCATGCCCAGCATGGAGAACACCGCCCGCAACCTGCTGCTGAATCAGCGGGTTTCGACCGTGAGCCCGTTCATCAGCCCGGACGTGTGGAAGTCCTGCGCCGCCCGAGTTCTGCCCTTTGATGGCCCGGTGTTCGCTGGCCTGGACCTGTCGGCCCGCACCGACCTCACGGCCTTGGTGATCGTGGGCCAGGTGGATGGCGTGTGGCATGTGGTGCCGCACTTCTGGACGCCAGAAATCGGCCTGGCGGACCGCGCCCGCCGTGATCGTGCCCCCTATGACGTGTGGGCGCGCCAGGGCCTTCTACACACGACGCCAGGCGCCACGGTGGACTATGAGCACGTCGCGCAGGACATGGCCGCGCTGCTGTCCGAGCTGGACGTGCAGGGCATTGGGTATGACCGCTGGCGCATCGAGCTGCTACGCAAGGAGCTGGACAAGATCGGCGCCGACCTGCCCCTGGTGGAGTGGGGCCAGGGTTTCAAGGACATGGCGCCCGCGCTGGACGCGCTGGAAGCCGAGCTGCTGAATGGGCGCATTGCCCACGGCGGCCATCCGGTGCTGACCATGTGCGCCGCCAATGCCGTGGTGACCAAAGACCCGACCGGCGCGCGCAAGTTGGACAAGGCCAAGGCAACAGGACGGATTGACGGATTGCAGGCCCTGGCGATGGCCATGGGCGTGGCATCCAGAGCAGCGCAAGCGCAGTTCGTGGGGTTTGACGCCTTCACGTTCGTGTGATGTCCCTAGCCGGGAGGGGCCGCAAGGCATAGCCCGGATGCGGATTTGTCGGGCAGTGCCGCATTCATGAAAAACCCCGACAGCCAGCGAGTGGGCTTTCACGGCGTGGGTGCAAAAGTGAGTGATTCACCAATGCGCCCATGGGCCCTGATTACCTTTCACCACGGCGCTGGCACCCCTACAACCGAGGAACCCACATGGCAGCATTACTGACCCTGGCAGACGTGAAACTGCACTGCCGCATCGACACCAATGACGAAGACGCGCTGCTGGGCGCACTCATTACCGCCAGCACCACCGCAGTGGCCAACGAGCTGGGCGTGGCCAGCCTGGACGACACCGCCGCGCCACCCATCAAGGCCGCCGCGCTGCTGCTGGTGGGCGACCTGTACGAGAACAGGGAAGCCCAGACCGACCGCCAACTGTTTCGCAATCAGGCATTCGACCGCCTGCTGGCTCCATATCGGGTGTACGCATGAAGGCGGGCGACCTTGACCAGCGCGTGACGGTGGAGCGCTTCACCAGCACCGAGGACGAGCTGGGCCAGCCCATCCAGTCCTGGGCACCCCTGTTCACCTGCTGGGCCGCTGTGGAGCCGCTGACGGGCCGGGAGTACCTGGCAGCGCAAGCCGCTGTGTCTGAGGTGACGGCGCGAATCAGGATGCGGTTTCGCCCATGGATGACCGCTCAGGATCGCGTGATCCACAACGGCACCACCTACGGCATCGAGAGCCTGGTGGATGTGCGCTCAGGCAATCGGGAGCTGGTGTTGATGTGCAAGGCGATTGGCTAAGCACCCTTCGGGGGCTGGGGCGTGGGAAACTTTGGCGCCCCGAGAACGCGGGAGACCCGCGCCCGCACGAAGATGCTGGAATGCGTGTTGATGATGACGGTGGTGCCGTTGCCATCCCGAATCTCAACAAGTGGGCCATCGACCGCCACTACCTCACGCCGCGGCATTGTGTTGATGTCTGGATTTCCATTGTCGTCCCGAGCATCAAGCATCTCGAAATCGTACATTTCCCCGACTTTGAACATACGGACCTTTCAGTGTGAGGGGCCATTCTGCCGCACTGTTGTTTTTCGTACAATTTTCGTACAAAGAAAATGCTGCAGACTTATGCTACGTTTTACATAGCATCAAATCTATATATTTAGGCGGCCTCCTGCTCCTGCAGCGTGCGCCACATCACCTTGCCGCTGCCGCTCTTGGGCAACGAACTCACAAACTGCACGATGCGCGGCACCTTGTACACCGCCATGTTCTCGCGGCACCAGTCGATGATCTGCTGCTCGGTGGTGTCCTGGTGGCTGGCGCGCAGCACCACCACTGCCTTCACTGTCTCGCCCCGGTAGCTGTCCTTGGCGGCAATGATGCAGGCCTCCTGGATCGCGGGGTGGCGGAACATCAGCGCCTCCACCTCGGCAGGCCACACCTTGAAGCCGCTCGCATTGATCATGCGCTTGAGCCGGTCGGTGAGGAAGAAATAGCCATCCTCATCCATGCGCCCCAGGTCGCCCGTGCGGAAGAAGCGTTTGCCCTCGAACTCGATGAAGGCCGACGCCGTGGCATCGGGCCGCTTCCAGTAGCCCTCGAACACCTCGGGGCCGTGGATGATGATCTCGCCCTGCTCGCCCACAGGCACCTCCTGCAAAGTGTCGGGGTCGATCACCCGTGCATCGGTGCTCATGAACGGGATGCCCAGGCACTGCTGCTTGGGGTTGTCGGGCGGGTTGGCGTGCGACGGGGCCGCCGTCTCGGTAAGGCCATAACCTTCGGCATAGCGCAGGCCATAGTGCTCCAGCAGGCGCTGCGCCACCGCCTGGGGCATGGCCGCACCACCACCGCCGATGTAGGCCAGGCTGGACAAGTCATAGCTTGCAAAATTCGGGCTGCCCAGCAGGTCGATGACCATGGTGGGGATGTTCGTCCAGGTGGTCACCCGGTAGCGTGAGATCAGGCGCCCGGCCAGGTCGCGGTCCCACCGGGGCATGATGACCAGCGTGGCGCCGCAATAGATGGACGTGTGCATCACGCTCACCATGCCGGTGATATGAAACATGGGCACCACGGCCAGCGTCACGTTGTCGGCCGAGCCATTGCCCCACAGACTGCTGGCCACCGCGTTGTGCATGATGCTTTTGTGCAGGTGCATGCAGCCCTTGGGCAGACCCGTGGTGCCGCTGGTATAGGGCAGCAGCGCCAGGTCATGCGGGCCCACCGCCAGCGCCGGAGGAGTGTCTGTGCAGGCCACGGCATCCGTCCACGCATGGGCCTCGCCGCCATCCAGCACGGGCAGCGGGTGCCGGGTGCCCAGCCACTCGGCCCAGGCCTCGGGCGGCGCATCGGCGCCTGTCACATTGACATCGAACGCATCGCTGAACTGCGTCACCACCAGGTGCGCCAGCCGTTCGGACGGGTGCAGCGAATTGCTCGCCTTGGCCATCTCCGGGGCCAGGTCGCCCGTGGTGATCGCCACCTTGGTGTCGGGGTCGGTGATGTAGTGCTTCAGCTCCTCGGCCCGGTTCATGGGGTTGACCGGCACCACCACCGCATTGGCCCGCAGAATGCCAAAGTGCGCCATCACCAGCTGCGGGCAGTTCTGCATGCACAGCACCACGCGGTCGCCGCGCTGCACGCCCAGCGCCGCCAGCCGCGCCGCCACCCGCTCAGCCCCGGCGGCCAGCTGCGCATAGGTCACAGTGCTGCCAAAAAAGACCAGTGCGGGCTTGTCTGGGTAACGCCGGGCGTTGGTGGCCAGGTTGTCCCACAGCGAGGTGGCTGGCAGGGTGATGGCATGCGGCAGGCGGCGGGGCCAGAACTTGTGGTGCGGACGCATAGGGCAGACAGTCTCCTTTTGCCCGCTAGCCTAGATGCCGCAAGGGGCACGGGCAATGGGGGTGGCCCGGTTCTGCGTCACCAAAGTGACCATGCTGCCACGCAGTGCAGCTCGGTACAGGCGAGAACGTATGTGCCGCGACAACACATGCGGTTGTGCTGGAGTCAGGCGTCAGATTCAGGCTGTTGCAGTCGCACGCTTCGCGTTCGCGAATGAGTACTATCGGCCAGGAGCGGCCTGTGGCGGCAGATTAAAGCGGACGCTCAACGCAAAGCTGACCGATGATGAGGAGCGCGCCACTGACGCTCGTTTTGGAACGTGCGGCTGATCGCGCTCCTCGTCATTCGGTCCAGCGTCTTGTTCGCTGCCCCTCTATGTATCAAGTGGAATCTCATCCCAATCTGCCTCAACGCCGATCACCCAATCCAGAGCCTTCCGGCGCTCTGAAATCAGTCCCTCATCAACCGTGGACTGGTGCCCCATGAGGCGAGCGTTCCGGGCTGCCCAGTGCAGGCGATAGTGAAGATCAGCCTGCTGATAGATCTCATCAAGCGGACGGAGCGTTGCCTGAGAAATGAACTCCCTCGGATCAGTGAACGGCCGCGGAAAGTGGCTGGCAAGATCATCGTCGCACCTCTGGAACGGGTCCAACTCCACCAAGCCCAGACACCACGTGAGGCTCTGAACGCACTCGGTCAGCCATGTGGCGTTCACCTTCTCCTGCTGGGTGTGCTCTGACCTGCTCAGCAGATCCTGCTCTCCTGCTGATGCGTGCTCGAAAAGGCCGAACTCCTCCAACGACGCTCTCAAGCGACTGGCGTCGGCGCCGAATCCAATACCGATGGCGTGATTCAGGACAACGATGCGCGTAGCGACCGACCGAGCGTCCTGCGGCCTCAACTCCTCGACCGACTCAAGAAGTGGGAGCGTCTCATTCACCTCGACGGAGTGACGACGAAGGAACTCGTGACTGGCGGTCTTAGCGAGCGCGGGCGTCATGTTTTCAGCGAACGTGATGTATCCCGCAAAACCTGCGGGATAAACTGGACCGTGCGGGATATTCTGGACACTGATTTCTCCTGGGAGTGGCTTGCCGCATAGGTTTGCATGGGATGACCTGTTCAAACGCCCAGGTATAGAAACTCCGTGAAACCCGGCATGCGTCAGCTCGGCAAACTATAGCTTGCCGTAGGCAGACAACGAAATTTCCAACAGCCGCGTGCAGCAAGTAAATGGCGGCTTCCAGGCGGCGCTTCTGAACGGCTGCTCAGGGCCCAAAGAAGCCGGTCGCTATCTGCGATTATTCTGTGGCTCGTGGGGGCGGACAATAAGCCCCGTTTTCGCCCTTGAGAAGATGTCACCCGATGAGTTTTCCATACATCCAAGACGCGATCTAACTTTATGAATCGCCTGCACGCTATGGTTTCTGTTGCTATCGGTTGGCCGCTAATTTGTGGCGTAACTCTAGCAATCGTCCTTTTGACCGGCATGGGGACGGAGGAGTCGAGGTATTTTTCAGCTCATATCGCCGGGGTCTTCTTTGTAGTCCAAGCAGCAATTGCAGGTACATTGCTTTGGAAGAGAAAGAACCTTGCCGCAGTCCTGGTCGTTTGGGGGCCAGTCGGAATAGTAGTAGCTGCAGCCGACCTCGTGTCATTTCTCTCTGGTGTGTTTAGGTAGGCGTCAACAAGGCAGTGCACAAATGCGCGATAGCTGAGTCACTTTTTTTACGCCTCAAGCACAACACTGATGACCACCTTCCCACATCGCTGAGCACCTGCTCTTGGCCGAATTCTGCCCCACTCAGAAAGACATTAGCTGGCCCACAGGGGCCTCCCCAAAAGCAGCCCGTCAGACCACCTAAATGCTCCCTTTGTTTAGGGCCTCCGTTTGCACAAAAATTGGACTCATGGCCCACACCACACACACGAATGCGGATGACTTCCCGCTCGCACCTAGAGATGCCGACGGTAAGTTTCTGGCGGCTGGGGATCGTGTCCGAATTCTGTCTATCGCATCTTGTGTCAAAGGATTGCCCGTCCAAGATCAAGAGAGGCTGATTGCCTTGGTGGGAAGAACTCGGGTTCTGGCGAAGTTCGACCGTTTCGGTTTTGCCTGGCTTCCGTTTGAAGATGTCCAAGGAGCCGACTTCTGCTTATTTCCTACTGAAGTCGCCCTTGAGGCTTAGAGTGCATCGCGCCCACTCAACGGGATATGTCGCCACGACTTGAACCCTTCCGCGCGAGTTGGGCGTCCGCTCCAGATAAAGTGCAAAGACTGCTCTTGGCCGATGACAGCCATCGCATAAGCGGCAGCCAGGGCCCCAAAGCGCCCCCCCGGATTGCGGCACCTGTACCACTAGGTTTGGGGCAGCTCTCGGATCTCCACCGTGCCGCCAGCCTCGTACACTGGATTGCCTGCTAAAAACTCTTTTGCGCTTTCGAGGCTGGCCGCACGCACTCGGATGAAGCCGCCGAGATCATTGTCGGTCGGTTGACCCGAATGATTTTTCCTGAGGCGCTCTCCACGCCCTATCGAGCCACCCCCATCGAATTGACCGGTGCTGCGGAGCTTTGCAATGTACTGCGCCCAGCATTTCGAGTCGTCGGCGGCTTCCGCGTCGGGAGCGTCTTGATGCATCAAAAGTATGTATTCGTTCACTCGTGATCCTCTTCGTCCGTGTCAAGCATGCTCGATATTCGACCGCTGCTGTAGATGACTGCTCCTGGCAGATAGTACTCATTCGACGGTAAAGTTCGGATGACAGCAATCGCTGCAAAGCCGCCTGAAGCGCCCATAGTCCGGCCTGCCGCCCGTCCCCTTACATCAGCTATTCAACTGCGCCCACAGCTTGTCCAGCCGCTTAACACTCACCGGCTGCGGCGTGCGCAGCTCCTGCGCGAAGAAGCTCACGCGCAATTCCTCCAGCAACCAGCGCAGCTCTTGCATGCGCGCATCCACCGCGCCCTTGCGCTCGGCCACCAGGCGCCAGTAGCGCTGCTCTTGCGGGCGCAGCTCGGCCAGCTTGGCGGCGTCGCGGGCGGGGTCGGCGCGGACTTTGTCCAGGCGCAGGGTGATGGCCTTGAGGTAGCGCGGGAAGTGCGCCAGCTGGCCCCAGGGGGCCTGGGCGATGAATTGCTTGGGCACCAGGCGCTGCAGCTGCTGCAGTGCGTCAGCAGTTGCGTCGGGCGCGTTCTTGGTGTCCTTGATCTTGCGGGCGGCCGCCGCGTACTCGATGAGGATGGCGCCCGCCAGGCGCGCGACCTCGTTGGCGATCAGCGTGAGGCGGCCCCTGCCCTCTTCCACGCGGCGCTTGAAGGCGTATTCGTCGGTCGGCAGCGGGTCGAGCAGAAAGGCGCGGTCCAGCGCCACGTCGATGATCTGGGTGCGCAGTTCCTCTTGCGTACCGAGCGGCATGTAGGCAACAGCCATCTTCTGCAGGTCGGGGATGTTCTTTTCGAGGTACTTGAGCGCGTCCTTGATCTGCAGCGCAAACAGGCGGCGCAGGCCTGCGCGGTGCTTGGCGGCGGCCACTTCGGGCTCGTCAAAGACCTCGATAGTCACAGCGTCGCCGCCGTCGATCAGGGCCGGGAAGCCGATCAGCGTCTGCCCGGCCTTCTTGATCTCCATGAGTTCGGGCAGCTCGCCAAACGTCCAGCTGGTGTAGCGCTGGCCTGCGGGGGCCGACGATGTGGCCTGCGCCGCTGGTGCGGGTTGCGCGGGCGCATTTGCTCCTGATTTAATAGCTGATTGCGCTTTACCATCGCGCGCAGAGGGCGTTTTTGACTCAGATTTTTGCTCCTCTGCCACTGCACCGCCCAGCTTGAGGCCCGCCAGCGCCTGGAAGGCGCCGCGCGCCTTGGCGCCCCACTCGGCCTTGAGGGCGCCCAGGTTGCGGCCATGGCCCAGCTGGCGGCCGTGTTCATCCACCACGCGGAAGTTCATGAACAGGTGGGGGCTGAGCATGTCGAGCTTGAAGTCGGCGCGCTTCACGTCCAGCGAGGTCTCGTCGCGCACCTGCTTGAGCAGTGCGTCCGTCAGGCTGCCGGTGCCAAAGCGCTCGGGCGCGTTGAACAGCTCGGCCAGCCGCGCGGCCGATTCGGGCAGCGGCACAAAGCGGCTGCGCGGGCGCTGGTGCAGGCTTTTGAGCAGCGCCTGGATCTTGTCCTTGAGCATGCCGGGCACCAGCCATTCGCAGCGCTCCTCGCTCACCTGGTTGAGCACAAACAGCGGCACCGTCACGGTGATGCCGTCGCGGGGGTCGCCGGGCTCATGCAGGTAGGTGGCGGTGCAATCCACGCCACCCAGGCGCACGGTCTTGGGGAAGGCGCTGGTGGTGATGCCCGCCGCCTCGTGGCGCATGAGTTCGTCGCGCGTGAGTTTGAGCAGCTCGGGGTTGGCACGGCTTGCATCCTTGTACCAGCGCTCAAACGTGGTGCCGCTGCACACGTCCTGCGGTACTTGCTGGTCGTAGAAGGCGTAGATGAGTTCGTCGTCCACCAGCACGTCCTGGCGGCGCGACTTGTGCTCCAGCTCTTCGACCTTGGCGATGAGCTTCTGGTTGGCGGCCAGGAACGGCAGGCGGGTGTCCCACTCGCCGCCCACCAGCGCTTCGCGCAGGAAGACTTCGCGGGCGCCCTGCGGGTCCACCTTGCCGAAGTCCACGCGCCGGTTGTTGTAGACCACGATGCCGTAGAGGGTGGCGCGCTCCAGCGCCGTGACCTGCGCGGCTTTTTTCTCCCAGTGCGGGTCCAGCATCTGTTTTTTGAGCAGGTGGCCGCCCACCTGCTCCAGCCACTGGGGTTCGATGGCGGCGATGCCCCGGCCGAAGAGGCGCGAGGTCTCGACCAGCTCCGCCGCCACGATCCAGCGGCCTGGCTTCTTGCTCAAGTGCGCGCCGGGGTGCTTGTAGAACTTGATGCCACGCGCGCCCAGGTACCAGTCTTCCTCGTCGCTCTTGACGCCGATGTTGCCCAGCAGGCCCGAGAGCATGGACAGGTGGATCTGCTCGTAGCTCGCGGGCTGGGTGTTGATCTGCCACTTGTGCTCGGTCACCACGGTGAGCAACTGGGTGTGGATGTCGCGCCACTCGCGCAGGCGGCGGATGCTGATGAAGTTCTGGCGCAGCAGCTGCTCGTACTGGCGGTTGCTGAGCTTGTGGGTGGGCGCCGGCGCCGCCACGCTGGCCACGGCGGGTACAGGCGCGGCCACCGCCGAGCGCTGCGCCACAGGCAAATGCGCCTGCGATGGCGCCTTCTGCTGTGCCATCGCCTTTTGTGCGCGCGCCGACGGCAGGCTGGGCGCCCCGCCGCGGGCTTCGTTGATCCATTTCCAGAGCTTGAGGTAGCCGCTGAACTCGCTTTTTTCGTCGTCGAACTTGGCGTGCGCCTGGTCGGCCTGCTGCTGCGCTTCGAGCGGGCGGTCGCGCACGTCCTGCACACTCAAGGCGCTGGCGATGACCAGCACCTCGTCAAGAGCCCGGCGCTCGCGCGCCTCCAGGATCATGCGGCCCACGCGCGGGTCCAGCGGCAACTTCGACAGCTCAACGCCCATGGGCGTGAGTTCGTTGGCATCGTCCACCGCGCCAAGCTCGGACAGCAGCTGGTAGCCGTCGGCAATCGCACGCCCCGAGGGCGCCTCGATGAACGGGAACTGCGCCACATCGCCCAGGTGCAGCGACTTCATGCGCAGAATGACGCCCGCCAGCGAGCTGCGCAGGATCTCGGGGTCGGTGAAGCGCGGGCGGCTGTTGAAGTCCGCCTCGTCGTACAGGCGGATGCAGATGCCGTTGGCCACGCGGCCACAGCGGCCCGCGCGCTGGTTGGCGGCGGCCTGGCTGATGGGCTCCACCAGCAGCTGCTCCACCTTGCTACGGAATGAATAGCGCTTGACCCTCGCTGTGCCAGCGTCAATCACATACCGGATGCCCGGCACGGTGAGCGATGTCTCGGCCACGTTGGTGGCGAGCACGATGCGGCGGCCGGTGTGGCCGTCGAAGATGCGGTCCTGCTCGGCCTGCGACAGGCGGGCGAACAGTGGCAGCACCTCGGCATTGCGCATCACGGGCTGGTGCGACAGGTGCTTGCGCAGGTGGTCCGCCGCCTCGCGAATCTCGCGCTCGCCGGGCAGGAAGATCAGGATGTCACCCGCCGCGTTGCCCTGCCAGAGTTCATCCACGCCATCGGCAATCGCCTCGTTCAGGCCGTGGTCGCGCGTCTCTTCAAAAGGCCGCCAGCGCTGCTCCACCGGAAAGGTGCGGCCCGAGACCATGATGACAGGGGCCGGGCCCTTGGCACTCTCGAAGTGCTTGGCAAACCGGTCCGCATCGATGGTGGCGGATGTGACGATGACCTTCAGATCAGGCCTGCGCGGCAGGATCTGGCGGATGTAGCCCAGCAGGAAGTCGATGTTGAGGCTGCGCTCGTGCGCCTCGTCAATGATGATGGTGTCGTAGGCCTTGAGCAGCGGGTCGGTCTGTGTCTCGGCCAGCAGGATGCCGTCGGTCATGAGCTTGACGGAGGCATCGCGGCTTAAGCGGTCCTGGAACCGCACCTTGAAGCCCACCACGTCACCCAGCGGCGTGTTCAGCTCTTCGGCAATGCGCTTGGCCACGCTGCTGGCGGCAATGCGGCGCGGCTGGGTGTGGCCGATGAGCTGGCCTTTCTGCCCCGGCTTGGCATTGCACTTGCCCCGGCCCAGCGCCAGCGCAATCTTGGGCAACTGCGTGGTCTTGCCCGAGCCCGTCTCGCCGCACACGATGATGACCTGGTGCTTGGTGATGGCCGCCATGATCTCTTCGCGCTTGCCCGAAACGGGCAGGGAATCAGGAAAAGTGATGCGCAGCGGCTCGGCAGTGGGGGCGGCGCGTGGGGCGGTGGGCGTGGGGGAGAGAGGCTCGGATTCGGTCATGAAGGCGTGCATTATCCGAGAGCCTGGGTTTTCGGTATGTAATGCGCACTTCCCGCCGCGCCCGGCGACGTCCCTGTGGCGTGTGCCACACCAGAAACGCGAACCCCATGCACTTGCAGACACCCGCCCACCTGCCCGTTGCCGCCGACCCTACACAGCCCCAGACTACGTCGCGCCGCGACTGGCTGGCCTGGGCAAGCACCACGGCCTTGGCCCCACTGCTGCCCGCCTGCGGTGGCGGCAACAATGCCGCCCCCCATCTGTCCGCCACCATGGCCTGGGGGCGCCATGAAATCCGGCAGGCCATGCAGACCAGCCAGGCACGGGCCGCCTCCATCGCACTGCTGCAGGGCGACCGCCTCGTCTGGCAGGAAGCCTTTGGTGTGGTGGACGACAGTTCCCGCGCAGCTGCCACCACGGACACGCGGTTCAACGTAGGCTCTGTGAGCAAGGTGCTGGCGGCGCTGGCCGTGATGATCCTGGTAGACCGCCGCCTGGTCGAGCTGGACGCGCCTGTGGCGCGCTACCTCCCACAGTTCACCATGCTGTCGCCGGGCTACCGCGACATCACGGTGCGGCACCTGCTGAGCCATGCCTCAGGACTGCCCGGCACCCACACCCACAACATGTTTGCCCTGGCCCCGCTGCCGGGCTATGCCGCCGAGCTGGAGACGGCCTTGGCTGATGTGCACCTCAAGCACGTGCCTGGCGCGATGGCCGTGTATTGCAACGACGGCTTCACACTGGTCGAGCGCATCGTGCTCGCCATCACCGGGCAACCCTATCCCGCATTCGTGCAGTCTGCCATCCTCAATCCGCTGGGCATGGCACGCTCGGGCTACACGCTGCAGCCCCTGCCTGCAGGCAGCTTTGCCCATGGTTACATCGGCGATGTGCGGCAGGGCCAGGAGTTCGTGATGGGCTACGCCACTGGCGGCCTGTGCACCACGCCGGGCGACATGATGAAGCTGGCGGCCATGCTGATGCGGGGCGGCGAGCTGGACGGCCAGCGCATTGTCTCCAAGGAGGGCGTCACCGAAATGGGCAGCGCGCAGAACCAGGGCATGCGCCTGAACCTCACTCCCGAATGGCACTGGGGCCTGGGTTGGGACAGCACCCAGCACCCCGGTCTGGACGCGGCAGGCGTTGTAGCGTGGCAAAAGAGCGGCGGGACAATGTTCTACTCCAGTGATTTCTATGTGCTGCCGCAGGCGGGTATGGCAGTGCTGCTCACGGGCAGCTCGCCAGGGTTCAAGCCCGGGCCGATAGCCGAAGGAGTCCTGCTGCGGGCGCTGCAGGAAACGGGGAAACTGCGCGCGCTCCCCCCCAATGTATCGGCGGCCATCCCGGCACAAGCCACCATTTCTTCGGCGGCAGTGGATGCCCTGCTGGGCATCTACGGCAACTACGCACAGCCCATCAAGGCGGCATCGCCGGACAGTCAGCAGGTTGACCTGTCCGAATGGTCCGCCAAGCGACAGCGCTGGGAACCCCTGAGCATCGGACTGCGCCTGCGCAGTGACGGATGGTGGTGGTCGGACGCCCAGCCCGGCAAACAATACCGCTGGGAGCTGGCCGAGGGCCGCCGCTACTTGATGTCCCGCGAGCTGGCCACCTCAGGGCACTACAGGATCACCATGCCAATTGCACAGCAGATGCCACCTGCCCCGGCACCGCTGCCCGCCCCGTGGTCGGCGCGCCTGGGCAGCACGTGGCAGCTGATCAACGAAGCCCCCGAATCTATCCCGCTGGCCATGGGCGTGGGAGAGTCCTCGCTCAAGGAGCTGCAGGAGCTGCCCGGGTACCTGTTCTGGGACGACAGCCAGTTCCTGCTCCCCATGTCGGCAGACCGCGCTGGCATGACGGTGCAGGTGCCGCTCAATGCAGGCCGCGACCTGGTGGAGCTGGTGGTGCAGACGCGCGACAAGGAAGAGCAGATACACGCGGCGGGCTGGGTCTACCGCCGTAAGAGCTGAGCCCCTGCCCCATGCACCGGCGCACTGTGATTTTTGTGCGACATTTCCACGCGTTGCGAGCCCCGGCACTTGCCAGCTGCAACACGCCTCGCCACAATCGCGCCTTCTTTCAGCACTGCGCAGCCATATCGGCCAGCCCCTGAGAGCCCTGGAGGTCACCGCTATGTTTGTTCCCTTGTTCGCTCCCGCCTGACCACTGTCCACCGCCCCGGCTGGACTGTGTTTTCACGCATCCAGCCACGGCAGACAAGCGACCTCCTGCACCTCAGTGCAGCGCTCCACAAGCCCTGGCTACTTTGCCGGGGTTTTTTGTTTGTGGAACGCACACATGAGTGCCAAGAAACTGTCTCGGGCCTTCGCCCAGGGTGAAATCAAAAAGCTGCGCCGCATGAAGCAGCCCCTGGTGTTGAAACTCGAACCTTCGGGCCCGCCCCGAAACCCTGTGGCCGCCGCACTGGCCCAACGCAGCCTGTCCAGCGCAGCAGGCAAACACATCCGAGCCCGTGGCGCCCAGCGCCGTGCGGACACCGTCGCCCTGCGCAAGGCGACCCTGAACGCTCGCTTTACCGAGAGCGATTGACAAGAACGATAGAAAACATGGACCTTTCGACCCAAACTCCACCGCTGCCGCATGGGCAGCACCCGCCTACAGAGGCACACCGGGCCCTGCTGGCCCAGCGCCAGCAGGCGCTGGCCCACGCCGCCGAGCAGCTCAAGGCCGAGCTGTTTGGCATCGACGACGTGATCGACCGTGTGGTCGATGCCATCCGCGCCTGGTATGTGCTGCCACAGCTCATCACCCGGCCCGTCATCGTCTGCCTGTGGGGCCTCACGGGCACGGGCAAGACGCAGCTCACGCGGCGCCTGGCGCAGCTTCTGGGCTTTTACGACCGCTTCGTGGAAGTGCAGATGGACGGCTTCAGCCACGGCGCAAGCTACCGCAGCTCGTCCATCTCGGGCATGCTCGGCGACTCGGGCATCCACGAGGGCGCACCCGGCATCCTCGTACTGGACGAGTTCCAGCGCTTTCGCACCGTGGACCGCAAGGGCGAAGACGTGAAGGTGGAGCGCTACCAGGATGTGTGGACGCTGCTCTCTGACGGGCGCCTGCCCCCGGCCCTGAGCGCGCTCACCAACATCGAGCGCAAGCTGGCCGATGCGCACTACGAGGCCGAGCGCGCCGAAGATGGCGACGACGAGCGCGCAGGCAAGAAGCCCTACCGCTTCCAGCTCGATGCCTGGGATGCACAGGAACTCAAGCGCATGCTCAAGCTGCAGGAGCCCCTGGCCGAGATCATGCAGTGGCCGCCCACCCAGGTGCAGGCGCTGTTCACGCGGTTCCAGCAGTCGCACCACGCGTGGGAAACCGACTACAGCAAGCTGCTGGTGTTTGTGTGCGGCAACCTGGACGAGATGTACCACGAGACCGCGCAGCGCGTGGAAGACTGCGACACCGATGCAGACATCTTCCACCGCCTCACGCGCAAGCTGTCGCTCATCGATGTGAAGAAGGCATTGAGCGAGCGCTTCAAGCCCGAGCAGATCGCGCGGCTGGGCAACGAGCATGTGGTGTACCCATCGTTCAACAAGGCGACCTATGAGCAGCTCATCCGCAACCTCTGCACACGCTACTGCGACGACATTGCCACCCAGTGTGGCGTGCGCTTTGCCATCGCCCAGTGCGTGCACAACGAGCTGTATGCCAACGCCGTGTTCCCTGCCCAGGGCACGCGGCCGCTGTTCTCGTCAGTGCACGCCATCCTGAGCGCCAACCTCGTGAAGGCCGCGCTGTGGGTACTGGAGCAGGCGCTGCCGCTGGGCACCACCTACCCCATCACGCTTGCAGCGGACAAGCGCCACCTGGTGGTACAGGCCGAAGGGCAGCAGGCGCTGTTTGCCGTGACGCTGGAGCTGAACCGGCTCAAGCAACGCGCCAACGCCGACTTCCGCGCGCTGCTGGCGGTGCATGAGGCCGGCCATGCGCTGGTGTACGGACTGCTATTGGGCCAGGCCCCGCAGGAGGTGAAGATCAACATCGCATCCTTCGAAGGCGGCTACAACAGCTTTGCGGGCCTGAAGGTGACCACGCGCCAGAACGCGCTGGACATGATGTGTGTGGGCCTGGCAGGCCGTGTGGCCGAGGAGCTGGTGTTTGGCGAAATGGCCTGCACCACGGGCGCCGAGCAGGACTACAAGCAGGTGACGGCCGAGGCCGCGCGCTACATCCGCCACCACGGCTTTGGCGCCCGCCTGGCCCGCACCGATGTGACGGTGGAGATGGACCACCATATCAACACCGATGTGGCGCCCAGCAACACCGCCATCGAGGAGCTTCTGCAGGCCCAATACCAGCGCGCATGCGCCCTGCTGCGCCAGCATCAGGGCGCGCTGAACCGGCTGGTGGATGCGCTGATGGACCACGGCATGATCGCCCGCCCCGAAATGCAGGCGCTGATGGCACAGAGCGGTATCGCCATCGCGGTGCCGCCCGCGTCCGGGCCCGACGAAGCCCTGGTGCTGGAGCCCTTTGCGGCGCGCCTGGCGGCGTTTCAGCAACACACAGACGGCACCGCTGCACCCGCTGTGGCGCCGAATGTGGCGCAGCAAAGCTCAGCATGCTTATGATGCGCGGTTTAGCGGCCCCACGGGGCCGCCTGCCGTTGCCGCTTTTTCCGTCATTCCAAGGCCCGCCCCACCGCTTGCACCGCCATGTCCGCCGTCTTCAACTTCACCTTCGTGCCCTGGTTCCGCTCGGTGGCGCCTTACATCCACAAGTTCCGCAACCAGACCTTTGTGATCGGGCTCACGGGCGAGGCGATTGCAGCGGGCAAGCTGCACAACATTGCGCAGGACCTGGCCTTGATCCAGGCCATGGGCGTGAAGATCGTGCTGGTGCACGGCTTTCGCCCGCAGGTGAACGAGCAGCTGGCAGCCAAGGGCCATGCGGCCAAATACTCCCACGGCATCCGCATCACCGACTCGGTGGCGCTCGATTGCGCGCAGGAGGCGGCGGGCCAGCTGCGCTATGAGATCGAGGCCGCCTTCAGCCAGGGCCTGCCCAACACACCTATGGCAGGCGCCACGGTGCGCGTGATCTCGGGCAACTTCCTCACGGCGCGGCCCGTGGGCATTGTGGATGGGGTGGATTTTCAGCACTCGGGCCTGGTGCGCAAGGTGGACGTGGCGGGCATCCGCCAGACGCTGGACATGGGCGCGCTGGTGCTGCTGTCGCCGTTTGGCTTCTCGCCCACGGGCGAGGCCTTCAACCTGAGCATGGAAGAAGTCGCCACCAGCGTGGCCATTGAGTTGCGGGCCGACAAGCTCATCTTCTTGACCGAGGTGCAGGGCATTCGCATGTCGCCCACCGAACCCGAGAGCGACGACAACCCCATCGACACCGAGCTGCCCCTGGCCGCCGCGCAGGCCCTGCTGGCGCAGCTGCCACCCGCACAACAACCCACCGACACGGGCTTCTATCTGCAGCACTGTGTAAAGGCCTGCAAGGCCGGTGTGGAGCGCAGCCACATCCTGCCGTTTGCGGTGGATGGATCGCTGCTGCTGGAGGTGTATGTGCACGATGGCATCGGCACCATGGTCATCGACGAAAAGCTTGAAGAGCTGCGCGAGGCCACCATTGACGACGTGGGCGGCATCCTGCAGCTGATCGAGCCGTTCGAGAAGGACGGCACCCTGGTCAAACGCGACCGCACCGAGATCGAGCGCGACATCGCCACCTACACCGTCATCGAACACGACGGCGTGATCTTTGGCTGCGCGGCACTCTACCCCTACCCCGAGGCCAAGACAGCCGAGATGGCGGCCGTAACGGTATCGCCGCAAAGCCAGGGCACGGGCGATGGCGAAAAGCTGCTCAAGCGCATCGAACAACGCGCGCGCCTGCTGGGGCTGGACAGCATTTTCGTGCTGACCACCCGCACCATGCACTGGTTCATCAAGCGCGGCTTCTCGCCCGTGGACCCGGACTGGCTGCCCGACGCCCGCAAGCGCAAGTACAACTGGGACCGCAAGAGCCAAGTGCTGGTCAAGAAGCTCTAAGAACGGGTGAAAGTCTCGCGCGCCGCCGCCACGGCGCGCGCCACCTGCGCAATTGCCGCATCCCGCTGCTCGGCAGACGCCGTGGAGCGTGTGAGGTAGCAGGTCACCAGCACCGGCGCACCTCCGCCCGGGGGCCACAACACGCCGATGTCGTTGGCCGTGCCGCTGTCGCCCGCCGTGCCCGTCTTGTCGCCCACCTTCCAGCCCGGCACACCGGCACGCAGGCGCTTGTCGCCGGTGCTCGTCTCCACCAGCCAGCGCTGCAGCCAGGCGCGGGATGCAGGGCTGAGTGCATCGCCCAGCACCAGTTTTTGCAGCGTCTGCAGCATGGCCAACGGTGTGGTCGTGTCGCGCGGGTCGCCTACGGCCGCCTCGTTCAGCGTGGGTTCGGTGCGGTCCAGCCGCGTGACCTGATCACCCAGCGAACGGACAAACGCGGTGAACCCCGCCGGGCCGCCGTGGCGGGCCATCAGCACATTGGCGGCGGTGTTGTCGCTCAGGCTCACGGTGGCCGCGCACAGCTCGCCCACCGTCAGGCCGCCGCCGTTGCCTGCGCGCGGGCCGCTCACGGGCGAATAGGCCACCACGTCGGTGGCGACGTAATGCACGCGCGCGTCCAGCCGCTCCCGGCCCTGGTCCACCAGCGCCAGCATCCAGCCCGCCAGCACGGCCTTGAAGGTGCTGGCCATGGCAAAACGCTCGTCCTGCCGCCAGCCCAGGGCCAGGCCGGATCCGGTGTCCAGCATGGCCACGCCCAGGCGGCCCTGGGCGCTGCGTTCGATGGTGGCGAGGGCATCGTTCCAGGCGCGGGCGGTCTGTTCGCGACTGGCTGGGTTGCTGGCAGCGGCACAACCCCACAAAGGCATGGCAGTAGCCGCCATCAAACCCAAGGAAAACTGTCTTCTTTGCATATCAAATGAAAGCGTGATGAGAAACAAGGCCCGAACGATACGGGGGTTCTACCCTTGGCACCATCGACAATAATTGCCAAAAGCCCCAAGAAAAACTTTCAGCTTCTGACAATATGCATTTGCCGCTCAACGCCCTGCGCGCCTTCGAGGCGGCTGCACGCCACCAGAACCTCACCCGCGCGGCCGAAGAGCTGCACGTGACCCAGACCGCCGTGAGCCAGCACATCCGCAAGCTTGAAGACCGGCTGGGCAAGCCGCTGTTCCGCCGCCTGCCGCGCGGGCTGGCACTGACGGACGAGGGCCAGGCGCTGCTGCCCGTGGTGGTGGAATCGTTCGGCAACCTGCAGCGCGCGCTGGAAAAGCTGGGCGACACCCGCCCGCGCGAGGTGCTGACGGTGGGCGCCGTGGGCACCTTTGCCGTGGGCTGGCTGCTGCCCCGGCTGCGCGACTTTCAGCAGGCCTGCCCCTTTGTGGACCTGCGCCTGCTCACCCACAACAACCGGGTGGACATGGCGGGCGAAGGGCTGGACTTTGCCATCCGCTTTGGCGACGGCGCCTGGCACGGCACACATGCCGAGCGCATCATGGACGCGCCCATGTCGGTGATGTGCACGCCCGCACTGGCCCATGGCCTGCGCACGGCGGCCGACCTGGCACGCCAGCCCCTGCTGCGCAGTTACCGCACGGACGAATGGGCGGCCTGGTTCGACGCCGCCGGTGCGCCCTGCCCCATGGTGCGCGGCGCGGTGTTCGACTCGTCCCTCACCCTGGCCGAGGCGGCCGCCCAGGGCGCAGGCATGGCGCTGCTGCCAGTGCGCATGTTCACCCGCGAACTGCGCCAGGGCCGGCTGGTGCAGCCCTTTGCGCAGGAGCTGCACCGGGGCGCCTACTGGCTTACGCGGCTGCAGTCACGCCCCACCACCGGGGCCATGTCGGCATTCAGCGACTGGCTGCTGGCCCAGGCGCACGCAAGCGTTGAAGAATTTGAATGAATTGGGCCGTTTCCGCGCGCCCATATTACCCCATAAGCTATCAAATAGATAGCAAACACATCCAAGGCGGCACAGTCCCCGCCAGTGCCTACACCGTGGGAGTGGCCAGCGCGGGGTGTGCGGCCTGCGGCTGGTCCAGGTGGTAGCCCTGCACCATGTCCACGCCCAGTGTTTTCAGCATGTCAAGGATCTCCTGACTCTCCACAAACTCTGCCACCGTGCGTCGGCCCAGCCCACGGGCCACGTCGATGATGGCGCGGACAAACACCTGGTTGTCGTGCTCGCGGGTGAGGTTGCGGATGAACAGTCCGTCGATCTTCAGCACATCCACCTTGAGGTGCTTGAGGTAGGCAAACGACGCAAAACCCGTCCCGAAGTCGTCCAGGCAGACCTGGCACCCCGTGTGGCGCAAGGTGTCGATGAACCGCTCGGCATCGCGCAGGTCCGACACCGCCGAGGTTTCCGTCAGCTCCACCAGCAATCGCTGGGGCGCCACGCCCGACTCCTGCAGCTGGGCCGCGATGTAAGCAGGCAGGCTGGGGTCATCGAACGAGCGCGCCGAGATGTTGATGGCCAGTGCAGGCAGCAGCGGCTGCGCACCCAGCAAGGCAATGCTCTCGCGCGCCACCCAGCGGTCGATCTCCAGGATCTTGCCGCTTTTTTCCGCGTAGCCGATGAACTGCATGGGCCCGATCAGCCGCGTGGCATCGGCCTCGTCCCGCATGCGCACCAGCACTTCCAGGTGGGACAGTTCCCCGGTGGTGGCGTCATACACCCCTTGGTAGTGCAGGCGCAGCAGGTTTCTTTCAAGGGCCCGGGAGATGCGCTCGTTCCAGGCCAGGCGCGTGATCGTCTCTTGCGACGCGTGGTGGTCGGGCCGGTAGACGGACCAGCAGTTCTTGCCCAGGTGCTTGGCCTGGTACATCGCGGCATCCGCATGGGCCACCAGGTCTTGCGCGTTGTCGGCATGCTGCGGCGCCAGGGCAATGCCCAGGCTGGTGGTCAGCCTCAGGTTCTGCCCGTCGATGCACAGCGGGCCCTGCGAGATCGCGCGGACGATGCGCTCGGCCAGGCGCTGCGCGTCCTCCACCGAGGCATGGGGCATCAGCACCGCGAACTCGTCGCCCCCCAGGCGGCACAGGGTTTCGGTCTGGCGCACCAGCGCCTGCACATCGCTGCCCACGCGCACCAGCACCGAATCGCCGATGCGGTGGCCAAAGGTGTCGTTGATGGCCTTGAATTCGTCCAGATCAAAAAACAGCAAGGCGCCCTGGCGGTCATGCTGATCACGCCGATCGAGCCGATCGGGCTGGCCATGCCGGTCGAACTCCCGGAAAAAGCGCAGCAACTCGTCTTCAAACCTGCGCCGGTTGTACAGGCCCGTGAGGGCATCCCGCTCGGCCAAATAGATCAGCTGCGCGGCCGTCTTGCGCTCGCGCGTCACATCCTCGTGGATGCAGAGCCTGCCGATGAGGCGCTTGTCGCTGTCATGCACAGGGTGCGACGTCAGCAGCAGGGTCTGCCCGTCGCCCAGGTCCATCTCGTACCGGCTGGACAGCCCGGGCGCCGTCAGCGCCTCTTGCGCGTGGCGTGCCAGGGCCGCCAGGGACGGCGGACCATGCCCCACCGCCTGGAAGATGTCACAGGCCGGGCGGCCCACAAACGACGCTTCATCGCCCTCTATGCGCCAGATCTTCAAGAACGCGGGGTTGCAGTAGGTCACCTGGTTCTCGGCCGTGACAAAGAGGATGCCCAGCTTCATGGCCCCCAGAAGCGCAAACAGGCGGGCCCGCTCCTCCTCCAGGCTCACCATGTACTGGCGCCGCTCGTCCACCTCGGTCTGCAGGGCCTGAGCATGCGCCGCCGCCATGGCGCGCTTCTGGGCCAGCTCGGACACCATGCCGTCAAAGGCCCGGGCCAGGCGGCCTAGTTCGTCGTCGGTGCCCAGTGCCACGGGGGTCGGCGTCTGTCCCTGGCCCAGGGTGTCCACAGCCTCCGTCAGGCGCTGCAGCGGGCGCACCACCAGCGTGTTCACCCTGCGGCGCATGGACCACAGCACCGGCATCAAGCCCAGCAGACCAATGCCGCACAGGCCCAGCATGCCCCACATCACCAGGCCATCCACCCGCGACTGGGGCATGAGGTAGATCTGGTACCAGTGCGGCCCCCGGATGCGTGACCAGGCAATCCATTGCGTCCCATCGGCACTCAGACCCGCGCCACGGTCGGCTTGCGCGTTCGACACCATGTGGTGCACCTGCTCCAGCAACGGGTCTTTCAGGCTGGCGATCTGAAGCTGTCCACTCGCAGCGGCGATTCGCTCCCTCAGGTCGGGATGGGAGATCAGGTCCCCCTCCGCACTCAGGATCAGTTGCACACCGACCTGGTCACGGCTGGCGGCCACGGCGTCGATCAGGGTCTCAATCGACAGGTCGTGGCCCACCGTGCCCACCCAGCGCCCCCGCCAGTCCAGGGGCTGGATCACCGACACCATCCAGGCCTTGGCCTGCTCGTCGAAATACACCGGCGTCCAGAAGATGCGCCGCTCCGAGTTGCGCTGGGGGTCGGCCCCCCGCATGGTGGGGTAGTCGGCGTTGCTCGCGTCTGCGGTGGCGCCACTGGCCCAATCGACACCGCGCGCATAGACCATCAGGCCATCTTCCACAAAATCCATGTACGCGGAAAAAAAAGGCGGCACCAGCGCAGGCCCGCGCTCTCGCAGCAGGTCGTAGCTGACGGCCGCGCGCACGCGCGTGGATTCGTCCGGGCCATCGCGGCCGTGGTGCAGGTACAGGGTGGGCGCATTGACCGTGTCCACTTTTGCGGGCCGAAGCCGCCACAGCCCGTCCGGCCCGCGCGCAAACAGCTCATCGAACCGGCTCAGGGCCGCTTCGGTATCGGCTGCACGCAGCCGCGTGAGCAAATCCTGCTGCAGATGTTGGGCGCTTTGTCCTGCCTGGATAAAAAGCCCCTCGACCGCCTGCGCGCGCAATTCCACCGCCTGGCGCATCACCAGTGGCACCACGCGATCGGCAACGGCACTCAGCGCCACATACCCCAGCACCGAAAGCAGGACCACCAAGCCCAGAAACAGGCCCCATATCGACAGGGACAGCCTGTGGATCACGGAAGTACGAAGCCTGGAGGTCAGCAAGCTAGGCCCCTCGAAAAGGTCAGGACACGGATGGGGCGACGGCCCAATCGTTTCAATATGTTAATAGAATCCGACAGGGGTGCACGCCCAGTGTGGCAGCCCCATGCGTGCCTCCTTCACGGCCTGCTCGCACCCAGGAACCCCAGCGCCTCAATGTCCACCCCATCGACCTGCCCCGCATCCAGAAATGCCTGCCCGTAGCGCAGGTACACCCCCTCGCGCACGAACACCTCGAACAGGTCGGGGTCGATGTGCCCGTTGTCGCGCATCCTGCACATGATGGCCAGCGCCTGCGACAGGGTCATGCCGCTCTTGTAGGGCCGGTCGGCGGCCGTGAGTGCTTCGAAGATGTCGGCAATGCCCATCATGCGGGCCTGCAGCGACATCTGGTCGCGCGTGAGGCCGCGCGGGTAGCCCTTGCCGTCCATGCGTTCATGGTGGCCGCCAGCGTATTCGGGCACGTTCTTGAGGTGGCGCGGCCAGGGCAGCGTCTCCAGCATCTTGATGGTGGCGACGATGTGGTAATTGATGGTGTCGCGCTCGGACTGGTTCAGCGTGCCTGCGCGGATGGTGAGGTTCTCCACCTCTTCGGCGCTCAGAAAGCTGGTCTGCACGCCCTGCGGGTTGCGCCAGTGGCGCATGGCGGCGATGTCGCGCACACGCTGCTGGTCCTCGGGGCGCATGGCCTCGGTGCCGGTGTTGCTGCGGCGCAGAAACTCGCGGTCTTCCTCCAGCGCGTGGATCTCGTGCTGCAGGGCCTGCAGCTCCTGCCCCTCGGCACGCGCATCCACCACGGGGCGCAGCGCCAGCTGGCGGCGCAGTGCGGCCAGTTCGGCATCGCGCTTGAGCACTTCAAACCGCGTGTCCACCAGGCCAATGCGGTCATAGATGGTCTGCAGCTTGGTGGCCTTGTCCACCACGTGCACGGGCGTGGTGATCTTGCCGCAATCGTGCAGCAGGCCCGCCATCTTCAGCTCGTAGCGGTCGCGGTCAGACATCGAGAAGCCAGCCAGCGGCCCCTCACGGGTGGCATCCACCGCCTCGGCCAGCATCATGGTGAGCGCGGGCACGCGCTGGCAGTGGCCGCCGGTGTAGGGCGACTTTTCGTCAATGGCCAGGTTGATGAGGTTCACGAACGATTCGAACAGGCGTTCGAGCTGTGTGATGAGCAGCCGGTTGGTGAGCGCAATCGCTGCCTGCGAGGCCAGCGACTCGGCCAGGCTCTGGTCGGCCTGCGAGAAGGTGATGACCTCGCCCGTGTCCGGGTCGCGCGCATTGATGAGCTGCAGCACGCCGATGAGTTCGCGGTCGTGGTTCTTCATGGGCACCGTGAGGAACGACTGCGACCGGTAGCCTGTGCGCTGGTCAAACGCCCGCGTGCCCGAAAAATCAAACCCCGCCGCGCTGTAGGCATCGGCAATGTTCACCGTGCGGTCGTGGATGGCCGAGTGCGCCGCCACCAGCGAATCGTTGGGTGCACCATCGGCGGTGCGCAGGGGCAGCAGCGGCAGGTCGATGGGCTTGCCCGTGGTGCCCCCCAGGCGGATGCTCAGCGAGTCGGTGCGCAGGATCTCGAACTTGAGCGCGGACTGGTCCTCCGTCACGCTGTAAAGCGTGCCCCCGTCAGCACCCGTGATGGTCTTGGCCGCCTCCAGGATGTTCTCCAGCAGCCGATCGATGTCCCGCTCGCGCGAGAGCGCCGCACCAATGCCATTGAGCTGCTCCAGCCGGCGGAACAGATGGATCGTGGATTCCTTGCTCATACAACCACCTTGGAAACAGCGTTGGCGACCCTGCATCGTAACGAAAGGTGACAGCTATCATCACCCCCTTCTTTCAAAAACGCCCATTTCGTGGACTCGGTCACCCCCCGCTTTCTCACCGCCGCGCTCTACCAGTTTGTGGACCTGCCGGACTTTGCCGCCCTGCGTGAGCCCCTGCAGTCCCTGTGCGACACCCACGGCGTGCGCGGCATGCTGCTGCTCGCGCCCGAGGGCATCAACGGCACCATTGCGGGCGAACCACAGGGCGTGCACGCCGTGCTGGCCTGGCTGCGCAGCGATGCACGCTTTGCCGCCCTGCAGCACAAGGAGGCACTGGCAGAACGCATGCCCTTCTACCGCATGCGCGTGCGGCTCAAGCGCGAGATCGTCACCCTGGGTGTGCCGGGCCTGAATCCTGCGCGCAATGCCGGCACCTATGTGAAGCCCGAAGACTGGAACGCCCTCATCGACGACCCCGGCGTGGTGGTGGTGGACACGCGCAACGACTACGAGGTCGGCATTGGCACGTTTGAGCGCGCCATCAACCCGCACACGCAGACCTTTGCGGAATTCCCGGCCTGGGTGGCACAGCAGTCGCAGCCGGGTGGCGTGCTGGCAGGCAAGCCCCGTGTGGCCATGTTCTGCACCGGCGGCATCCGCTGCGAAAAATCCACCGCCTTCCTCAAGTCACAGGGCTTCGATGAGGTGTACCACCTCGAAGGCGGCATCCTCAAATACCTGGAAACCGTGCCCGAAGACGCAAGCCGCTGGCATGGCGACTGTTTTGTGTTCGACGAACGCGTTTCTGTCGGCCATGGCCTGGTGCCCGGCCACCACCAGCTGTGCCGATCCTGCCGCATGCCGCTGGGCGAGGCGGAACTGCAGTCGCCCCACTACGTGCCCGGCGTGAGCTGCCCTTACTGCCACGGCACCCGCACACCCGAGCAGGAGCGCGCGCTGGCCGAGCGCGAGCGGCAGATGCAGCTGGCCCGGCAACGCGGGCAAGAGCACATCGGCGCGCAGCAGCCTGGCCGCCCCGCGCGCACCGCAGCCAAGGACACAGGTGACGACGGCAGGGATGACGCAACATGACCGCCCTGCCCGTCCTCTACTCCTTCCGCCGCTGCCCTTACGCCATGCGCACCCGCCTGGCCCTGGCCGTGGGTGGCCACACCTGCGAGCTGCGCGAAGTGGTGCTCAAGAACAAGCCCCAAGGCCTGCTGCTGGCCTCGCCCAAAGGCACGGTACCCGTGCTGGTGCTGCCCAGCGGCCAGGTGCTGGAGCAGAGCCTGGACATCATGCTGTGGGCGCTGGCGCAGCACGACCCCGAGGGCTGGCTCACCCCCAGCCACGGCAGCCCGCAGGACATGCTGGCGCTGATTGCCGAATGCGATGGCCCGTTCAAGCAGGC
>OGCL01000846.1_pt1 | contig 29463 bp, 28 predicted proteins | sample 1570041 | NCBI WGS metagenome assembly OGCL01 (sample SAMN06266162, study PRJEB24511) | hot springs metagenome | isolation source: Hot spring water | place: South Africa: Limpopo | collected 2015-06-22 | reverse complement strand
TACACCTACTTGTTCAAGCTACTGGACAGCCTAGGCTACGACGGCTGGATTGGCTGCGAATACCGCCCCGCGCGCGGCGCAGCAGCCCACGCCACCAGCGACGGGCTGGGCTGGCTCCAGCCCTGGCTGTAGGACCGATCATGGAGCAACGCTCCATATTTGATAGCTTCTAGCGCTTTCCAGATAAGCGCCAGAGCCTATTTTTATCAATATTTATTGGAAAAATTGGCGCTGATGCGCTGGCGCAGGTATTCAGCACCAGTGATGGGCGGGTACTTCTTGCCGGGGCCTTCGATGACAGCGTCTTCATTGGCCTGGCAGAAGAAAGCCAGGCTGTAGCGTGCGCCCTGGTATTCGTGCGGCAAGGGGTTGCGCACGCGGTGGAAGTTGCTGGGCAGCACATCGTCGCTCCAGCGCATGAGCATGTCGCCGATGTTGCAGGTGATCACGCCCTCGGCGGGTTCCACGCTGGTCCACTGGCGGCCTTCCGCCTCCTTGCCAGGCAGCACCTGCAGGCCGCCCTGACCGGGGCGCTGGAACAGCAGGGTCAGGCAGTCGAAGTCGGTGTGGGCACCGGCGCGCCACAGGCCCAGCTCGTCCTTGAGTGCAGGATCCACCGCAAAGTAGTGCAGCATGCGCAGCGTACTCTGGTAGCTGGGCAGCTCAGGGTTGTGGGCGCGGGTGAAGAAGTCTGCGTCGAAGCCCAGCTTGTACGCAAAGCACGACAGCAGGCGCATGCCCACCTCCCAGCACTGGCGCTCAAAAGCCAGCGTGGCGGCCTGAAAACCCGGCAGCTCGGCCTCGGTAGGCCACAGGCCCGCCATGCGCGGGCGGGTGACCTGGTAGGACTCCTTCTGGTCTGGCGTGCGGGTTGAGGGGCGGATCTGCGCCTTGTGCTCCCAGCCCGCGTTGCGCGACAGGGGCCACTGGGCCTTGGTGTCTTTGGGTTGGTCGAAAAAGGCCTCGGCGCGCGCAAAGGCGGCGCGGATGTCTTCGACGGGGATACCGTGGTTCGTCACCTGGAAGAAGCCGATATCGACGGAGGCGCTCCACAACTGCTCGGCGATCTCGTGCTTGCGCGCTTCGAAGTTGGAGACGTCGATACAGCGCACTTCTCGCGTGGAGGTCTCGCCGTCCATCGCGCCGCCCATGCGCGATTCTTTCTCCAACTCGCCCTGCACATCGGGGGCGACGGTGGGTTCATAGACGGGGGTCGCCGTGGAAGTGGCGGGGGTAGCGATGCTTTGCATGGTGTCTGTGTCCTCGTTGGATCAATGGCAAACAAGGCACACGGCAGGCCGCAAGGGATGGCGAAGCAGCGGCACGGCGCCATGTGGTCTTGAAGGGAACGATGGCAACGGCCCGCTGGCTGCGCAGGCCCTCCAAAGAAAGGCACACGCGCCGCACGAAGGCCGCCACCGGCTTCAAGAGCAATGACCCTCCAGCTGCTTTGCGCAACGCAAAGGGGCTGGGCTGAACGCTTCTACTCTTGGCGTAGTAGCAAGCAAACGGCGGGCCAGGGGCAGCGCACAGGGCGTGCCCCGCGAGCACGTCCGCAAGCCCGCGCCTTTCACCAAACCGGGGCAAAGCCGCACCAGGGCAGCGCGGCGTCAGTGCACCACCGCATGGCACCAGCCGCCGATGCATGGATGCATCCATCCATGCACACAGGGCGCGCCACAGGCTTGCGCCAAGGCAAAACCTTCGCAGACAGATGCCGCCATCCGCACATTGCCGCACTTTCGCGACACCGGGCACGCATCCTGCATCTACCACTGCCGAGTAGAAGCGTTCAGCGCTGCCACCCCCTGGATGGTGGCGCCCGGAAATTGCTCAGTTCGATCCGGTCCTGCGGCGGCGCACGCCTGCGGGCCCGGTGCCTTCCACCGAACCTGGGCCTCCACCATGCTGATGCAACGCCGTCGCTTTCTCTCCACCACCCTCGCCTCGTCGATCGCTGCCACGTTGGGTGCACCCGCCGTGCATGCGCAAAGCGCGCTCACCCCGCTCAAGTTCACGCTCGACTTCCGGGTGACCAGCCAGACCTCGCCTTTCTTCCTGGCCCAGGCCAAGGGCTACTACAAGGAGGAAGGCCCGGACGTGAGCATCGACGTGGGCGCAGGCTCGGTCGCCTCCATCACGCGCGTGGCCAGCGGGGCTTATGACCTGGGCCTGGGCGACATCAGCTCGCTCGCTGAGTTCCACGCACAGAACGCCGACACGCCGGTGCAGGCTATTTACCAGTACTACAACCGCGCGCCGTTTGTCATCATCGGCCGCAAGGACCGAGGCATCACCACCGACTTTGCATCGCTCAAGGACAAGAAGGTGGCCGCTGCGGCAGTGGAATCCACCCGCCGCAGTTGGCCCATGGTGGCCCGCGCGCTCAAGACGTCGCCCGAGCTGTTCAGCTGGGTCACCACCGATTTCAGCGCGCGCGACAACGTGGTGGTGCGCGGTGATGTCGATGCCGCCACCTACTTCCACGACTCGGCCGTGTCGCTGTTTGCACGCATTCCATCCAAAGACCTGTCGGTGCTCGAATACCGCAAGGCGGGCCTGCACCTGTATGGCAATGCCATCCTGGCCGGCAAACTGCTGCAAGAGAAGCCCGAGGCGGCCAAGGCCTTCCTGCGCGCAAGCAACCGCGCGTTGCGCGAGACCCTGGCCAACCCCGAGGCCGCATTTGCCGCCATCAAGGCCCGCGAGGCCATCCTGAACATGGATGTGGAGCGCGAGCGCTGGGCCATCACGCGCCAGTACCTGCAGACGGCTGAATCGCAGGCCGTGGGGCTGGGGGGCGTGCAGCCTGCCGTGCTGGCACACCAGATCGAGGAGGTGAACACCGTGTTCAACCTGGCGCGCAAGCCTGCGCCGGAGCGGGTATTCAACCCCACCTTCCTGCCCGCCCTGGCCGATCGCAAGGTGGTGGCATGAACAACCTCACAGTACACCAGGAACTGCTGCCGCAGGAAGCCATGCTGGACGAGCACGACGGCAAGTACCTGCGCCATGCCATTACCCTGGCCGACAAGGCCAGCGCACGGGGCAACCGGCCCTTTGGCGCGCTGATTGTGGGGGCCGATGGCGGCGTATTGGCCGAGGCCTGGAACTCGACCGGTGAGAACGGCGACTGCACCGCACACGCTGAGACATCGGCCGTGCGTCTGGCGAGCCCCGCACACAGTCGCGAGGTCTTGTCCGGCGCCACGCTGTACTCCTCGGCCGAGCCCTGCGTGATGTGCGCAGGCGCAATCTATTGGGCCAACATCGGACGCGTGGTCTACGGCATCGACGCGGTGCGCCTGCGCGTGTTTCGTGGCGAGCGACTGGACCAGCGCGACGCCGAGCTGTCCTGCCGCGATGTATTCAACAGCTCGCCCCATCCAATCGAGTGCGTGGGCCCGGCATTGATTGAGGAGTCGTCCACCTCGCACCAGGGCGCATGGAAAACATGAGGATGCGTGCATGCCGAAAGGCATGCATACATGTCACACATTGTTCATGGCATGCCAAATGCATAGCGGTGGCGACAACAACCAATCACCTTGACGGAGACACCCCATGCATGCCCTGCTGGCCGCCGTGCCACACCACCCGTTCGACGAGCCTGCCGACCTCGACGACACCGATGGCACCTACCTGCGCAAGGCCATCGTCTGGTCGTGCACGGCACGGGCACGCGGCAACCGGCCCTTCGGCGCGGTCGTGGTGAGCGCCGATGGGGAGTTGCTGGCCGAGGCCTATTGCAATGCCACTGAAACGGGCGACTGCACCGGCCACGCCGAGACCAATGCCGTGCGCCAACTGAGCCCGCGCGTGGGTCGCGATGCATTAGCCAAGGCCACGCTGTATTCGTCGGCCGAGCCCTGCGTGATGTGTGCGGGCGCCATCTTCTGGTCAGGCATCGGGCGCGTGGTGTTTGGCATTGACGCCGAGCGCCTGCGCGTATTCCGGGGCGAGCGGGCCGAGCAGCGCGATGCCGAGCTGTCGTGCCGCGACGTGTTTGCCGCCTCGCCCCACGCCATCGAATGCATCGGCCCGGCGCTGGTCGAAGAAGCCAGCGCGCCCCATATCGGGTTCTGGAAAGTCTGACCCATTCCCGCGCGGGCAGAATCTGCGGCGCACACTCTGCCACCCACCATGCCTCGCACCAAAGCCATGACCGAATCCGAAGCCGCCTCCGGCGCGCTGCTGAGCCGCGCCAAACAAGGCCGCGAACGCATCCTGGGCGCCATCCGCGAAGCGGCCATCGCCGAGTTCAGCCGCCACGGGTTCAAAGGGGCATCCACCAAGGCCATTGCCGAGCGCGCGGGCCTGACCAAGCCCCAGTTGCACTACTACATCAGCAGCAAGGAAGAGCTGTATGAAGAGCTGCTGTACTCGGTGCTCAACGGCTGGTCGGGTGCCTTCATCTTTGACGCCAACAGCAACGACCCCAAGACGGTGTTGAGCAACTACGTGCGCAAGAAGCTCGACTACGCGCTAGACAACCCGGGCCTGTCGCGCATCTTCACCACCGAGGTGCTGGGCGGTGGGCGCAACCTGGGCAAATACTGGCCCGTGGCCGTCAAGTCCACGCAGCAGAAGGTGGACCTCATCAACCGCTGGATTGCCGAAGGCCGCATGCGCGCCGTCAACCCCACGCTGCTGCTCATGCAGATCTGGGGCATGACGCAGCACTACGCCGACTACGGCGTGCAGGTGCACATCATGCTGGGCCTGGCGCCCGATGAACCCATCGACCGCGAGCCCATCGTGCGCGAACTCACCAGCTTTGTGCTGCTGGGCTGCGGCCTCGCACCAGACTAAAGCCCCATGCCCATTTCTGGGCATGGTCTACGCACCAAAGGGCCTGAGGGGCGCGATGCGCACCAGCACGCGGCGCAAATCCGTCGCGATAAGGCCGCGTTGATCCACCACAAAGACGTTTGACCGCTTTTTGTGGCTGGCACAGCCTTTGCAATAGTTTGACCAATCGATCAAATCACATGGTCAAACAATGCAGACAGCCCCTGACACCGCCAGCGCCACCCGCACAGAACACACGTTCGAGCTGATCCTGCAGCGCAGCCAGATGCGCTTGCCGGTTGGCCCCGGCGAGAGCATGGCCGACGTGCTGCAGCTCGCTGGCGTGCCGCTGGAAACCCTGTGCGAGCAGGGCGTGTGCGGTACCTGCGTGACCCGCTGGCTGGACGGCGAGCCCGACCACCGCGACAGCTGCCTGAGCGCGGCAGAGCAAGCCACCCACGTCGCCGTGTGCTGCGCACGCAGCCACGGGCCCACGCTCACGCTCGACCTCTGAACTTCAACGAAAAGGAAGCCCCGCCATGCGCATCCTCGTGATCTATTGCCACCCGGTAGAGACCAGCTACAACGCCGCACTGCACACCGAGGTGGTGCAGCAGCTGCGCGGCGCGGGCCACGAGGTGGACGACTGCGACCTGTACGCCGAGGGCTTCAACCCCGTGATGACACGCGAGGAGCGCCTGGGCTACCACGAGGTACCCAGCAACCAGTTGCCCGTGCAGGGCTATGTGGACCGCTTGCTCTGGGCCGAGGCGGTGGTGTTCTGCTTTCCCACCTGGTGCTTTGGCATGCCGGCGATGCTCAAGGGATTTTTCGACCGCGTGCTCATGCCCGGCGTGGCCTTTGACATCAGCGACCCGCACAACGTCAAACCGTCGCTCACGCACATCAAGCGCATCTCCGCCGTGGTCACCTACGGCCGCCCCCGCTGGACGGCCCTGTTCATGGGCGACCCGCCACGCAAGTCCATCACCCGCTACATGCGCCTGCTCACCGGTGGCAAGGCGCGGGTGGACTACCACGCCTACTACCACATGAACGTGGCCACACCACCCCGGCTGGCGGCCTTCAAGGCCCGCGTGGGCCAGGCCATGGCGCGCTTTGCATAAAACCAATTTCTAAGGGCCACGGCATGCACGCATCCAGCACCCCCGACCACATCCTGCGCGCCCGGCTGCCGCGCTGGCTGCTGCCCGCCGCGTGGCCGCAGCAGGGCCACCAGCCCGCACTGGCCGATTTGCACCTGGCCCAGGGCCGCATCGTGCAGGTGCTGCCCCATGGCACCCAGCCAGTGCCCCACGGCACGGTGTGGGACGTGGCAGGCGCGCTGGCGCTGCCCGGCCTGGTGGATGCACACACCCACCTGGACAAGGCCTTCACCCTGCCCCGCATGGGCGTGGTCAAGCCCGGCCTGCTGGGCGCCATCGAGGCCATGATGGTGGACCGCCAGGGCTGGACCGAAGCCGACATCCACGCCCGCGCCAGCCGCGCGCTCCAATGGGCCTACGACGCGGGCACCGTGCACCTGCGCAGCCACTGCGACTGGTGGGAGCCTGATGCTCAGCCACTGGCCTGGAACGTGTTGCGCGCACTGGCGCACGACTGGGCAGACCGCATCACGCTGGAGCGCGTAAGCCTGATCCCCTTGCACCTGTATACGGACCGCAGCGCCGCCATGCAGCTAGCCGCCACCGTGGCTGCGAGCTGCCCCGGCGCCTTGCTGGGCGGCTTTGTGCATTCCACCAACTGGGACCCGCAAGCGCTGCGCCACCTGTTTGAAGCCGCACAACACCACGGACTGAACGTGGACCTGCATGTGGACGAAGAACTGCACCCCGGCGCTAAGGGTTTGGCGACCACGGCCGCACTGCTCAAAGAGCTGCGCTTTGAAGGCCATGTGGTCTGCGGCCACACCTGCGCGCTGGCCGCACAGGACGAGGCCACCGCCCTCGCCACGCTCGACGCGGTGGCGCAAAGCCCCATTACCCTGGTCACGCTGCCCATCACCAACCTGCTGCTGCAGGACGCCACCACCGGCCGCACACCGCGCCAGCGTGGCCTGACGCTGGTGAAGGAGGCCCGTGCACGCGGCATCCCGGTGCTGGTGGCCAGCGACAACGTGCAAGACCCGTTTTGCCCTGTGGGCAGCTTCGACCCGCTGGAGGCCCTTGCCACAGGGGTGCTGGCTGCGCAGCTGGATGCACCGTTTGACCAATGGAGCGAATCGCTGTGCCGCGCCGACTGGCTGCGCACCGGCCGCACTGGCACCACCGCGCTGCCCCTGCAGCCCGGCACGGTGGCCGACCTGCTGGTCTTCACCCAGGCCGACCACTGGGGCTTTCCATCGCGCACGCAAGGCGCGCAGGGCCGCGTGGTGCTGCGCCAGGGCCGCGTCGCCAGCGGCCATGCACCGGCCGCCTGGCAGGTGCCCACCCACGTGCCCAACACCTCATCCGCAAGGAGCCTCGCATGAGCCCCGCATCTGCCACCGCACCTGCACCCGGCATCGCCCAGCCCCTGGCCCGCTACGCCGCATGGCGCCGCGCAGGCGACTTCATCTACCTGAGCGGGATCATCGCCGTGGACCCCGCCGCCAGCCGCATCGTGCGCGGCTATGACGACATCCCGCATGAAGCCGCCACGCTGATTGGCCGCACGGGCGAGTTCAGCAGCGACATCAAGGAAGGCCCCATCCTCGCGCAGAGCTGGTATGTGCTCGACCGCATCCGCCAGACCATCGAGGCCGCAGGCGGCCAGATGTCCGACGTGTTCAAGCTGGTGCAGTACTTCAAGAACCTGGACCACTTCCCGCAGTACAGCCGCGTGCGCAAGCTGTTCTTCCCCGGCGAGCCCCCCGCATCCACCGTGGTGGAAGTGAGCGGCATGTTGCCCACGCCCGACATCCTGATCGAGGTCGAAGCCACGGCCTATCTGCCACAGCGCTGATCCACCCCCAACACCTTCACGAAAGCCTTTCATGCTGCACGGCTACAACCCGCCCCACCGTTACCTGCCCTACCTGAGCTGGACCGAGATCGCCGACCTGCCAGACAAGGAAAACACCGTCATCGTGCTGCCCACCGGCGCGACGGAGCAGCACGGCCCGCACCTGCCGTGTGCGGTGGACACCGTCATCAGCGCGGGTGTGGTGGGCCATGCGCTGGCGCGCCTGCCGGCTGAGGTGCCTGCGTTTGCGATGGCGCCGATCACCTACGGCAAGTCCGAAGAGCACCTGCACTTTCCTGGCACCGTCACGCTCAGCGGCGAGACCCTGCTGGCCACCATGAACGAGGTTGGCGAGTCGGTGTACCGCGCGGGCTTTCGCAAGCTGCTGTTCGTCAACGGCCACGGCGGACAGCCGCAGGTGATGGAGATGTGCGCCCGCGAGCTGCGGCTGCGCCATGGCGACTTCATCGTGGTGCCCAGCTTCACCTGGCGGGTGCCGCATGTGGCGGGCAAGTTCCTCTCCGACAAGGAAAAACGCCTGGCCATGCATGCGGGCCACGGCGAAACCGCACTCATGCTGGCCCTGGCCCCCGACACCGTGCACATGGAGCGCGCGGTGGTCAACTACCCGCCCGTTTTTGATTCGCCCCTGCTCTCGCCCGACGGCCGCCCCGCCTGCGCCTGGAGCGCACGCGACTTCGGCCCCAGCGGAATCATTGGCGACCCGCTGCCCGCCACGGCCGAACAGGGCCACGCCATCCTCGAATCGCTGGCCGTGAGCTGGGCCGCCGCCATCACCGAGCTGCACCGGCTGCAGTGGGCACCGCGCGCTGAGCCCACCTGGGGCCGTGCCCATCACACCGGTCACATCGAGCACCCGTCCGCGCTGGCCTGAAACCTGCGAACGCCACCGCAAAACCTTTTCGCCCTTCCTTTCGCTATCCCGTTGTTGTCCCTTCGTTCCACCTCCACCCCCTACCGGAGTACCACCATGATGAAGACCGCCTCCCGCCTTTCCAAAATTGGTGCAGCCGCGCTGCTCGCTGTTGGTGCCGTCGGCACCATGTCGGGCACTGCCCACGCGCAGGAAAAGTTCACCTACATGACCAACTGGTACGCGCAGGCCGAGCATGGCGGCTTCTACCAGGCGGTGGCCACGGGCCTGTACAAAAAGTACGGGCTGGACGTGACCATCAAGATGGGCGGCCCACAGGTCAACATCGTGCAGATGATGGCCGCTGGCCAGGCCGAATGCGTGATGGGATCGAGCGACCTGCAGATGATCCAGATGCGTGAAGGCGGCGTGCCCGTGGTCAATGTGGCCGCGGTGTTCCAGAAGGACCCGCAGGTGCTCATCGCGCATGACGACGTGAAGAAGTTCGAAGACCTCAAGGGCAAGACCATCCTGATCGCATCGTCGGCCCAGCGCGGTTACTGGCCCTGGCTCAAGGCCAAGTACGGTTTCACCGATTCGCAGACCCGCCCCTACACCTTCAACATCCAGCCCTTTGTGGCCGACAAGAACACCGCCCAGCAGGGCTACCTGACATCCGAGCCGTTTGCGATTGCCAAGGCAGGCGTGAAGGCCAACACGTTGATGTTCAGCGACCAGGGCTACCCCGCCTACGCCACCACCATCTCGTGCATGGAAAAGACGGTGAAGGACCGCAGCGCCGCCGTGGCCTCGTTCGTGAAGGCGTCGATGGAAGGCTGGAAGAGCTACCTGGCCGACCCGGCCCCCGCCAACGCGCTCATCAAGAAAGACAACCCCAACATGACTGACGAGCAGCTTGCCTACAGCGTGGCCAAGCTCAAGGAAATGGGCATGGCCACGGGTGGTGACGCAGCCACCATGGGCATCGGCATCATGACCGACGCACGCGCCAAGGCCAGCTACGACTTCCTGGTGGACGCCAAGCTCATCGACCCCGCCAAGGTCAAGCTGGCCGAGACCTACACCACATCGTTCGTCAAAGACCTCAAGGTTCTTCCTTGACACCCCCCTGAGTCGCTTCGCGCCTTCCCCCAAGGGGGACAACGCCCTCGCTGCGGGGCGGCCCTTGCTCCGCGTTCGCTGGCTCGGGCCGCGCCAGTTTCCAGCGGCTGGAGCCAAGCCAAGCGCTACGACAGATAAGCCCCATCGCCCTGACACAGCGGCCAGCCTCCCCGGCCACATCCATCGAAAGGCACCACCATGTCCATTCCCGCTGCCTCGCCACCTCTGGCACCCGCGCCGCGCCCCACACCCGCCGTGGAGGTGCTCTCGGCCGAAAAAACCTACCCCAATGGCACCCAGGCCCTGCTGCCGGTGGACCTGACCATTGAGGAAGGCGAATTCGTCACCCTGCTCGGCCCCTCGGGCTGCGGCAAGAGCACGCTGCTGAAAATGGTGGCGGGCCTGCTGGAGCCCACCGACGGCCGCCTGCACCTGTGGCGCAAGCCCGTGGCGCAGCTGGACGAAAGCGGCAAGAAGATGGCGTTTGTTTTCCAGTCGCCCACGCTTATGCCCTGGGCCAGTGTGCAGACCAATGTGCGCCTGCCGCTGGACCTGGCGGGTGTGCCGCGTGCCGAGGCCGACGCGCGCGTGACCGAAGCGCTGGCGCTGGTGGGCTTGTCCAAATTTGCCAACGCCCTGCCCCGTGCGTTGTCGGGCGGCATGCAGATGCGCGTTTCCATCGCGCGTGGCCTGGTCACCCAGCCCGACCTGCTGCTGATGGACGAGCCCTTCGGCGCGCTGGACGAAATCACGCGCCACAAGCTCGACGCCGACCTGCTGGACTTGTGGCGCAAGAAAAAGCTCACCGTGATCTTTGTGACGCACTCGATCCACGAGGCGGTGTTCCTCTCCAGCCGCGTGGTCATGATGGCGGCACGCCCCGGTCGCGTGGTCGAAGAGTTCCGCATCGACGCGCCCTACCCCCGCACGGCCGACTTCATGGTGTCGCCCGAATTCAGCCGCTACGCCAAGCTGCTGCAGGACAGCCTGCTGCGCGCCAGCGTGGACACCGAGGAGACCGTGGCATGAGCACCCCTTTCCCTTCCGCACCCATGGCGTCGCCCGCGGTCACCGCCCATTCCGCAGCCGCCTCGCGCTCGGCGCCTGCGCCAGCCGCTGCCAAACCTGCCGCCAAGGCCACGCCCAAACGCCCGCCGCTCATGGCCCAGCCCCGCGTGCAGCGCGTGGTCTACCCCGTGCTGGTCGGCCTGGTGCTGATCGCGCTGTGGCAGGGCCTGGTGACAGCCATGGAGCTGCCGCCCTACCTGGTGCCCTCGCCCATCCTGATGATGAAGACGCTGTTCACCGACTGGGCCGCGCTGGGCGGCTCGCTGTGGGTCACCGTCAAGATCACGGTGCTGGCCTTTGTGGTGGCCACGGTGGCGGGCGTGCTGATCTCGTTCCTGTTTGTGCAGAGCAAGCGCATCGAGACGGCGCTATTCCCCTACGCCGTGCTGCTGCAGGTCACGCCCATCGTGGCCGTGGCGCCGCTCATCATCATCTGGGTGAAGGACCCGACGGCATCCATGGTGATCTGCGCCGCACTGGTGGCCTTGTTCCCCATCATCAGTAACACCACGCTGGGCCTGCGCAGTGTGGAGCCGGATCTGCAAAGCTACTTCCAGCTCAACCGCGCCACGCGGCTGCAGACGCTGCTGCGCCTGCGCATTCCCAGTGCGCTGCCCTACTTCTTTGGCGGGCTGCGCATTTCCAGCGGCCTGGCGCTCATCGGCGCTGTGGTCGCTGAGTTTGTGGCGGGCACCGGGGGCCAAGGTGCGGGGCTGGCATACCAAATATTGCAGGCGGGCTTTCAGCTCAACATCCCCCGCATGTTTGCTGCACTGCTGCTGATATCGCTCACCGGCGTCGCGCTCTTCGTGCTGATGGCATGGCTCACACGCGTCGCCCTGGGCGGCTGGCACGCCAGCGAAACGTCGCACGACTAGACCTTTCACCCCCATCGCCAACACACCGCGCGCAGCCACTGGCGCGCGGCTCGGGCTACCTTTTGCCCAAAACGGCCACCAGCGGCCAAGGAGATACCGACATGACCACCACCGCCCAACAACTGCCCGACCTGCTGCCCGACCTGGACTGGATCGCCGACCCGCTGCGCGTGGGCCGCCTCTCTCAGGACTTTGCCTGGTTCAGCCCCGTGCTCAAGCGCGACCTGGCGGGCAAGCGCGGCGACATCGCCGTGCGCCCGCGCACCGAAGCAGAAATCCGCCAGGTGGTGGCCGCCTGCGCCAACGCGGGCATCCCCCTCACCGTGCGCGGCAGCGGCACCGGCAACTACGGCCAGAGCACGCCACTGCATGGCGGCGTGATCCTGGACCTGTCGGGCTACAACGCCTTTGGCTGGGTGCGCGGCGGCGTGGGCCGCGCGCAGTCGGGCATTCGGCTGGCAGACTTTGATGCGCAGGCCAAGCCCCATGGGCAAGAGCTGCGCTGGCTGCCCAGCACCTACCGCAGCGCCACGCTGGGCGGGCTGTTTGGCGGCGGCTTTGGGGGGGCAGGCTCCATCAACCACGGCCCGCTAGCCGCGCCCGGCAACGTGCTGGCCGTGCGCGCGATGACGGTGGAGCCCGAACCGCAGATCATCGAACTGCACGGCCCCGAAGCCATGCTGCTGCACCACACCTACGGCACCAACGGCATCGTGCTAGAGCTGGAAGTGGCCCTGACCCCCGCCGTGGAGTGGACCGAATGCATCGCCACCTTCGAGCAGTTTGACGCTGCGCTGGAGTTTGCCGACCGCTTTGGCAGCGCGCCCGGCCTGGAGAAAAAAGAGGTGTGTTTTGTGGCTGCCCCCATCCCGCAGTACTTCACCAGCCTGGCTGAGCACCTGCCCCCCAATCAGCATGCCGTGCTGCTGCTGGTGGCACCGCACTCCGAGGCGGGCATGCGCGACATGGTGGCGCAGCACGGCGGCCAGGTCACCTACCGCAAGACGGCCGACGAAGTGGCCAGCAGCCACAAGACGCTGCTCGAATACACCTGGAACCACACCACCCTGCATGCCCTCAAGGTGGACAAGGGCCTGACCTACATCCAGAGCGGCTTCAACCCCATGCACCGCCTCAAGCAGGTGAAGGCGCTGGAGGCCGCACTGAAGGGCGAGGTGATGATGCACCTGGAGTTCTTGCGCACCAAGGAAGGCGCCTTCAACTGCAGCGGCCTGCAGATCATCCGCTACACCACCGAGGAGCGCCTGAACCAGATCATGCAGATCTACCGCGACCACGGCGTGCAGATCAACAACCCGCACGTGTACATCGTGGAAGACGGCAAGCAGAACAACCTGGACCCCGCCGTGGTGGGCATGAAGCGCCGCTTTGACCCGCAAGGCCTGCTCAACCCCGGCAAGTTGCGCAGCTGGTACTCGGCCGGGCAGTCGGCCCCCATAGCAGCGCCCGCACGACAGACCGCCTGACTATTCACAGCCCACGCCACGCGCCTCCGGTATTCCTCCCTCTCCCCTCGCGGGAGAGGGCCGGGGAGAGGGGGTAGCGTACCCAAGCAGCGCACAACCCCCTCTCCCCCCGCCCTCTCCCACAAAGGAGAGGGAGCCCAACGCCCCACAGCATCCGGCTCAGTGCAAACATGCGGCCAAAATGCCCCCTTCCGCGCATCCACAGGGCATAATTAGCTACTCATTTAATAGCAAACCGTCCGCACCATGCCCTGGCACGCCCGCCTTCAGCTCGACTACACGGCGGAACAGAACGCCCGCACCGTCGCCCGCTACGAGCACAACGGGCCGCTGCGCATCCTGCAAAGCCTGTACCCCGAGGGAGACGCCATCTGCCACAACGTGTTGGTGCACCCCCCCGGCGGCCTGGTGGGCGGCGACACGCTGGACATCACCACCACCGTGGGCCCCGGCGCCCACGGTCTGGTCACCACGCCCGGCGCCACGCGCTTTTACCGCTCCACCGGCCCGCTGGCGCTGCAGCGCAGCCACCTCACCCTTACCGAAGGCGCGCGCCTGGAATGGCTGCCGCTGGAAGCCCTGTGCTACAGCGCCTGCCACGCCGAAAACCACCTCACGCTGAACCTGGCCCCCGGCGCGGAATGCATCGCCTGGGACGTGACGGCGCTGGGCCTGCCGCACGCGGGCCAGCCGTTTGAACAAGGCCGCTTCACCCAGCACCTGGAAGTGCCCGGCCTGTGGCTGGAGCGCGGCGTGATCGACGCCGCCGACGACCGGCTGCTAAGCAGCCCCTTGGGTTTGGCAGGCCACCGCTGTATGGCCAGCATGTTCTTTGCCGCAGGTACGCCCCTGGACCGCACCCGCCGCGACGCGGCCCTGGACGCGGCCCGTGCGGTGATGGATCAGCACCCCCAGGTCAAGGCAACCGCAGGCGCCACCAGCCCCAACGACCGCATGGTGGTGGTACGCGTGCTGGCGCCGCAGGTGGAGCCGGCAATGAAGCTGCTCAAGGCGGTGCGGGTGGCTTGGCGGGAGGTGTTGTGGGGGTTGGGGGGGGAGGCGCCTCGGATTTGGGCGATGTAGCTCCACCGGCGCGCTCTCACAAAGTCAATCTACATTCCGAGAATGGACACTCGCAAAGCTTCAAAGCACAGTTTTCGGGTCAATCACATTGCCATCATCGAATCCCTGCCGTCCCGAGAATTTCAAACCGGCAGAGAACTGGCAGGCTACCTCAGCGGCCAGCTTGAAGATTTACAGACGCCAATTACCGTGTCGCATGTTGACGTTGCGACGCCTCATGAATTCCGAGCTGTCATAGCGAATCTAGCGACGCAGGCTGCTCTGGAAGGTCTGCGCCCGATCGTCCACATAGAGGCTCACGGAGAAGACGATTTCGGGCTTCACTTCCGGGGAGGAGAAATCCACTGGCGGGAGATATGCGATGCGCTGATTCCGTTAAATCGAGCCAGCGGATTCAACCTGCTTCTATCTGTTTCTGCGTGCTTTGGCGTGAGCTGTATCTCAGGAGTTTCGTTGCGCAGAGGAGCGCCTTGTTACGCGTTACTTGGTCCCTCGAAAGATCTCTCACCGAGCGATTTATTGAACAGGTTCAGGAGCTTTTATCGCGAAATCATTCACTCGCAGGACTTGGACCTGGCCTTGGCCACAATGAACAAAGACAAGCTTGAACGTGGGCAAATGGTGTTCGTTTCTGCGGAAGGCTGGTTCGAGGAATTGATGCTGGAGTATTTGAAGAACGCAGCGCATCCAAAAGAGCTGAAAGCAGCGGCTATGCGCATCTTTCGCAAGTCAAGAAGTGAAGGCGCCACATTGACCCTCGGGGAAACAAAAAGACAGCTCGTTAAGAACCGGCCGCAGATTGCGCAAGGCTATTTCGCTGAGTTCTTTATGGTTAACCACATTCCCGAAAACGCGCAGCGTTTTGGTGTCCTGCTCAGGGCTATGGAAGCCACCATCAAGAAAACTACTCCGTGCTAGCTCGATGAACTCACAGAGCAACCGAGCAGCAGGAACGCCCGAACAACACCGAGTGCGCAACTAAGATAAAAGCATCACAAGAGACGGATCACCACTCACAAACACCAGCAAGCCCCAACGAATTCCGCAGAGCTTTTTCTAGCAGCAATGATCCACCCGTTGTTCGATGTGTGATCTCCGCTCAGGATGCGGCTGCTGCAGGCACCTTCAGCAAACCATCACCCTTAAACATCCCCCGAATCCCCCGCACCGCCTGCCGAATCCGCGCCTCGTTCTCGATCAACGCAAAGCGCACATACTCATCCCCCTGGTCGCCAAACCCGATGCCTGGCGACACGCACACCTTGGCCTTGTCCAACAACTGCCGCGCAAACTCCAGCGAGCCCAGCGCGCGATACGGCTCGGGGATGCGGGCCCAGATGTACATGCTGGCCTTGGGGCGGTCCACGGCCCAGCCCGCTTCGGTGAGACCCTTGTAGAGCACGTCGCGGCGGCGCTGGTACTGGGCTGCGATGTCTTTCACGCACTGCTGGTCGCCCTCCAGCGCGGCAATCGCAGCCACCTGCAGGGGCGTGAAGGTGCCGTAGTCGTGGTAGCTCTTGATGCGGGCCAGCGCCGCCACCAGGTCGGGGTTGCCCACCATGAAGCCCACGCGCCAGCCAGCCATGTTGTAGCTTTTGCTCAGGGTGAAAAACTCCACCGCCACGTCCTTGGCGCCGGGCACTTCCATGATGCTGGGGGCACGGTAGCCGTCGTACACGATGTCGGCGTAGGCTAGGTCGTGCACCACCAGGATGTCGTGCTTCTTGGCCAGGGCGATCACGCGCTCGAAGAAGCCCAGGTCCACGCACTGCGCGGTGGGGTTGCTGGGAAAGCCGAAGATCATCATCTTGGGCTTGGGGTAGCTGCCGCGGATGGCCTTTTCCAGCTCGGCAAAAAAGTCCACATCGGGTGCCACGGGCACGCTGCGGATGTCGGCCCCGGCAATCACCGCGCCGTAGATGTGGATGGGGTAGCTCGGGTCGGGCACGAGCACGGTGTCGCCCCGGTCCAGCGTGGCCAGCATGAGGTGGGCCAGGCCTTCCTTGGAGCCGATGGTGACGATGGCCTCGGTGTCGGGGTTGATGTCCACCGCGTAGCGGTCTTTGTACCAGTGGCTGATGGCGCGGCGCAGGCGCGGGATGCCTTTGCTGGCGCTGTAGCCGTGGGTGTCGGGCCGCTGGGCCACTTCGGTGAGCTTGGCGACGATGTGCGGCGGTGTGGCCCCGTCGGGGTTGCCCATGCTCATGTCGATGATGTCTTCGCCCCGGCGGCGGGCCGCGAGCTTGAGCTCGGCCGTGATGTTGAAGACGTAGGGAGGGAGGCGATCGATGCGCGCAAAACGGCGCTTGCCCTGCGATGCAGACATGCGGTGTGACTTTCACGTAAGCGCCCGGAACCGTCCGAGCGACGTGGCTGGCAGAAAGGCCAGCCCGCAGCCAATGTAACGCACAAGACAGCGCGAGCCCGCCAACCTGCGCGCGGCTGTCGCAAAGCCGCTACAGAGCGGCCGACCCGTGGGTTTGGGCTATGCGGTGGCCGAGGCGCGTGCGGCCGTTGCCTTTTCGGTGCCCATCGACCACGCAAAAATAGCCACACCACCCAGGCCCAGTACCACACCCACCCAGCCGGTGGAAGTCCAGCCCATGCCTGCCGAGATCGCCACGCCACCCAGCCAGGCGCCGAGCGCGTTGGCGGCATTGAAGGCCGAGTGGTTGAGCGCGGCGGCCAGGGTCTGCGCGTCGCCCGCCACGTCCATCAGGCGGATCTGCAGCGCGGGGCCAATGGCCACCACGGTGCCCAAGAGGAACGTGGCCAGCGCGGCGCTGGCGGGGTGGTGTGCGGCGGGCACAAACAGCGCCATCACCACGATGGACCACAGCAGCACCTTGCCGATGGCGGGCATGAGCGCCTTGTCGGCCATGCGCGAGCCCACCAGGTTGCCCGCCACCATGCCCAGGCCAAACAGCGACAGCACAAAGGGCATGAGTGCAGGCGGCATGCCCGCCACCTCCAGCAAGGTGGGCTTGATGTAGCTGAACACCGCAAACATGCCGCCAAAACCAATGGCCCCGATGCCCAGCGTGAACCACACCTGCTTGCGCGCCAGCGCGCCCAACTCGCGCAGCGGGCTGGCGCCGTGCGATGCGGGCATGGCGGGCACCCACAGGCGCACCATGACGACGGCGGCCACGGCAATGAGCCCCACAAACACAAAGGCCGCACGCCAGCCAAACGCCTCGCCCAGCGCGGCGGCTATGGGCACGCCCACCAGCGTGGCAGTGGTCAGCCCCAGCATGACCCAGCCCACGGCGCGTGCGCGGCGGCCGGGCGGGGCCAGCGCTGCGGCCACCAGTGCGGCCACGCCAAAGTAGGTGCCATGGGGAAGACCGGTAAACAACCGCATGGCAGTGAGCGAGCCATAGCCCGGCGCCAGCGCCGATGCGAAATTGCCCAGCGCATACACCACCATCAGCGCCATGAGCAGCGCGCGCCGCCCCCAGTGGGCGCACAGCACGGCCAGCACGGGTGCACCCACCACCACGCCCAGGGCATAGGCGCTGATGACGTGGCCCGCCTGCGGAATGCTCACGCCAATGTCGCGCGCCACCTCGGGCAGCAGGCCCATGATGACGAACTCGCCGGTGCCGATGGAGAAACCGCCCACCCCCAGGGCCAGCACGGCGCGCACCAGGGTGCGGTCATCGGTGGGGGTGGAATCGATGGGCGTGGAGGACAGGGGCGCAGTCATGGCAAAGGCAACAACAGGGGCAAGCCGCTGCGGCAGATGAAGGCGCAGCACAAGAATCAGTAAGGGTTCTGGGGCGGGAACGGGCCCCAAAAAGAAACGCAGTTACGGGGGTAAACCCGAATTTGGTAACCATAACATGCTCTGCGCGGACTTGCTGGTGCGGGGGCATGCCTTGCACTGAACACATGCCCACCACCAGGGCTGTTAGGCTGACTCCTCCTTACTCGCCCCCTCCCCCTTTTTTGCAAGGACAGCCTATGAGCATCAGCCCGAGCACAGCAGACACCATCGCCCGCACCGTCCAGGTGCTGGCCTTCGACATCTTTGGCACCGTGGTGGACTGGCACGGCAGCATCGTGCGCGAGATGCAGGCGCTGTACCCGGCGGTGGATGGCGATGCGTTTGCGCTGGCCTGGCGCGCGGGCTACCAACCCGCCATGGCGCAGGTGATGCGGGGCGAACGGGGCTGGACGCTGGTGGACGACCTGCACCGCAGCATCCTTGACGAGATCCTGCCGCGCTTTGGCCTGGCACACCTGCCCGAGGCCGAGCGCCGCCACCTCAACCGCGTGTGGCACCGGCTGGATGCCTGGCCCGACAGCGTGGAGGGGCTGACGCGGCTAAAAAGGCGCTTCACCATCACCACACTGTCGAACGGCAACATCGGGCTGCTGACCAATATGGCCAAGCGCGCTGGCCTGCCGTGGGACTGTGTGCTGAGCGCCGAGGTCTTCATGGCCTACAAGCCCCACCCCGATACCTACCTGGGCGTGGCCCGCGTGTTTGATGTGCCACCCGAGCAGGTGGCGCTGGTGGCCACCCACCATGACGACCTGGCCGCCGCGCGGGCCTGCGGCCTGCGCACCGCCTACATCGAGCGCCCCCTGGAGCTGGGCGCCGCCCGGCCCAAGGACGGCACGCCACAGCCGGGCAACGATCTGCACGCCAAAGACCTGAACGATCTGGCGCAGATGCTGGGCTGTTGAATGTGCCCCGGGGCACACCCGCGCCGGTCAGTGCGCCACCAATAGCTGCACAAACATCTGCACCTTGGCATGGCATTCGGCGCTGATGGAGGTGAACTCCAGCCCGGCCACCCATTCGTCGCCCTCTGGCTTGAGAGTGATGACCCGCGCATACACATCGGCCACGCGGTAGTCCACCAGCGGCAGCTCAAACTCCAGCTTGACCTCGCTGTGCGGCTCCAGCGGCTCGATCAGCTCCACCAGCAGGCCGTGGTAGCCGATGTCGCGGATGGCGCCGTGCACGATGTGGGGTACCACGATCTTGTCCTGCATGCGCTGGCACAGGCAGGGCAGGCGTGCGTCCACGCGGTGGCTGCGGCGAAACTCCTGGCGCGGCACCTTGAGCTTGTGCGAGGGAATGGCGATCAGCTCGCGCAGGCTCACAGGCTGCGTGCGGCCTTTGACATAGACCTGCATCGGCGCCGACGCGGACACCAGGCCCCAGCAGCGCTGGTAGGTGGAGTCGCTGATGAGCACCTGGCCACGCAGGCTCAGTGCCTCGATGCGCGAGGCCAGGTTGACGGCCTCGCCGATCACGGTGTATTCCGAGTACACGTCCGAGCCAAAACGCCCCGCCATCACCGTGCCCGTGTTCACGCCAATGCCCAGAAACACCTCGGGCAGCCGCTCGCGCAGGTGCGCGAGATTCAGCTCGCGCATGGCGATCTGCATCTCTACGGCGCAGAGCAGAGCGCGGTCCACATCGTCGTCGCGCGCCACGGGTGCGCCGAACAGCACCATGATCGAGTCGCCCATGAACTTGTCGATGCTGCCCTGGTACTTGAACACCACTTCGGACAGCCGCGCCAGGCAGCGGTTGAGCGCCGCAATGACCACGGCTGCGGGCTGAGAGCCCGACAGCGCGGTGAACCCGCGCAGGTCAGCCAGCAGGATGGTGACCTCGCGCGGCACCACGTCCAGGCCCTCGCTGGCCCCGCCATCGGGGCTTTGCATGCCGTGCAGGATGCTGGCCATCTCGGCCTGCGCCGCGTCGGAAAGGGTCGTCCCGGTCTCGCGCTCGATCAGCGACTGCAGGCGGCGCACGGCGTCGTGGTGGAATTCTTTGTGCATGGCGCGAGGGAGGTGGGGAGTGTGTTGGTATGGGGGCATCACGGGCCTCCTGCCAGCCAGAATAGGCGCCGCCCACCGGCTGGTCAACCGGTGAAAACACCCCGGGGCCGCGCGGCGGAAGCTGACTTGGCGCACCCCTCCCCCAACCCTCTCTCACAGGGGGGTAGGGAGAATCACCCAGCACTGCAGGCCATGAATAGCAGAGGCGGCCAACCCAAGGGCGAATGGGCTGGAGCGCCAAATACAAGGTTTTTTGGCCTCTACCGCTCGACCATCATGCCCCAATAGCTATCAAATCAATAGCATTCTCCATACTCATCCGCTCCGAGCCCGCCGCGCCGCCCGGCACCACCATCTGATCGATCACGCCAAACGGCGCGGGCTGGCCCTGCCCGTCCAGCGCCACCATGCGCACCCGCTCGCCAAAGCGCAGAAACGGCGTGTGCGGCGCGCCGTTGGCCAGCGCCTCGACCATGCGGCGCTCGGCGATGCAGGACGAGCCCACCGCCACATCCGCATTCGACACGGTGCCCGAGCCGATCAGGGTGCCTGCTGACAGCCTGCGCGTGCGCGCTGCATGGGCGATGAGCTGGCCGAAGTCAAAGTGCATGGCACCGCCGTGCGGGTGGCCAAACCATTCGCCGTTGCGCTGCGTCTGCAACCGCAGGTGCACGCGGCCGCCGGTCCACGCTGCGCCCAGTTCGTCGGGCGTGACGGCGATGGGCGCGAATGCGGTGGAGGGCTTGGCCTGCACAAAGCCGAAGCCGCTTTTGGCCTCGCGCGGGCCGAAGGCACGCAGGCTCCAGTCGTTGATGAGCACGATGAGGCGCACATGCTGCAGCGCCTCTTCAGCGGTGACGCCCATGGGGGTTTCGCTAAGCACCACTCCAAACTCGCCCTCAAAGTCGATCTGGTCGGCTTCGGACGGCAGGGCCACATCGTCGTGTGGGCCCAGGAAGTCGTCGGCCGCGCCCTGGTACATGAGCGGAATGGTGTCGAAGTCGGCCACCGGCGGCACCTTGAACGCGCGCTCCATGAGATGGCCGTGGTTCAAAAAGGCCGAGCCGTCCAGCCATTGCCAGGTGCGTGGCAGCGGTGCCAGACACTGGCGCGCATCAAAGGGCATGGTGCCCGGGGCGGCGGGCGCGTTCACGGTGCGGGCCAGGTCGTGCAACGCGGGCTCCACCACGCTCCAGCGCTCCAGTGCATCGAGCAGCGTGGGGGCCACCGAGCTGGCATCGATGCAACGGCGGGCATCGGCCGACACGACCACCAGGCGGCCATCGCGCTGGCCGTTTCGCAGTGTCGCGAGTTTCATGGCGCCACTCCGGCCGCAGGCTGCAGCGGCAGCACCGGGTCAAAAATAGCCACGGCCCGCGTCCAGCCCGCAGAGGCGCCGCGCACCTTGACCGGAAAGCACGAGATATAGAAGCCGCTGGCGGGCAGCGCCTCCAGGTTGTGCAGTTTTTCGAGGTGGCAGTAGCCAATGTCGCGCCCGGCCTTGTGGCCCTCCCAGATCAGCGATGCGTCGCCGCTTTCGGCATAGCGCTGCGCGGTATAGGCGAAGGGGGCGTCCCAGCTCCAGGCGTCGGTGCCGGTCAGGCGCACGCCGCGCTCCAGCAGGTACATGGTGGCCTCGTAGCCCATGCCGCAACCCGCGCGCGTGTAGCCCGCCGTGCCGTAGGCGCTGCCAGCGCGGGTGTTGACGACCACGATCTCCAGTGGCTGCAGCGTGTGGCCGATGCGTGCCAGCTCGGCCTCCACATCGGCGGCCTGCACCACGTAGCCGTCGGGCAGATGGCGAAAGTCCAGCTTCACACCGGGTTGAAAGCACCAGTTCAGGTCCACCTCGTCGATGGACAACGCGCGCTGGCCGCCGTCCATCGTGGAGGCGAAGTGGTAGGGCGCGTCCAGGTGGGTGCCGTTGTGGGTGTTGAGCTGCACGTCCTCCACCGCCCAGGATTCGCCGTCGGGCAGGTCTTCCTTCTGGAGGCCTGGAAAGAACTGCGCCAGGTCCGCAAAGCTCATCTGGTGGTCGATGTAATGGATGCGCGGGCCCAGGCCCGGCGGGTCGGAGACAACATCGTTTTCAAGGTGCATCGAGATATCGACGATGCGGCGCGCAGGTGTGGCGAGCGTGGTGGTCATGGCGGGGTCGGGCGGAAAGGTCGAAACAAGGCGATCAGGATTCGGCCGTGAAGCCGGTCTGCTTGATAAGGCCGCGCCACTGGTCGGCATCGGCCTTGAGCATCTGCGCCAGCTGCGCGGCGGTGGAGGGCTTGACCTCCAGGCCGTACTGCTTGCCGTACTCCACCACTTCGGGCTGGTTCAACGCAGCCTGCAGGGCATCGGATGCGCGCTTGATGGTCTCGGGCGTGGCCTTGCCGGGCAGAAAGAAGCCGTACCACTCGCTGACCTTGAGGGGGTAGCCCAGCTCCGTCAGCGTGGGCACCTGCGGCAGGAACGGCGAGCGCTTGCTGCCCGCAATGGCCAGCACGCGCAGCTTGCCGCCCTTGCCATGCTGCAGGTAGTCGCCAATCGGCCCCCAGAACGCAGGGATCTGCCCGCCCAGCAGGTCTTGCATGCCGGGCACCGTGCCCCGGTAGGCGATATGGCGCATGTCGATCTTGCTGAACTGCCCCAGCAGCACGCCCACCATGTGCGGCATGGAGCCCGCACCGGGGCTGCCGTAGTTGGCGCTGCCGGGGTTGGCGCGCATCCAGTCCAGCAGGTCGGCCAGCGTGCGCACGCTGTCGGGCACACCTGGGCCCACGGCCAGGCCGTGGTCGAACATGGCACCCAGTGACACGGGCGCCACGTCATCGAGCGTGTAGCGCAGCTTGGGGTAGGTGTAGGGGTAGATGGACAACATGGACGACGGCGTGATGAGCAGGCTGGTGCCATCGGCCGGGCTGTCGCGCAGGTTGAGGATGCCGATCTGCCCGCCTGCGCCGGGCTTGTTGTCCACCACCAAGGATGCTGCGTAGTGGCCGCGCATGCGGTCGCCCACGCGGCGCGCCAGCGCATCGGCCGTCCCCCCGGCCGGAAAGCCCGAGATGATGCGCGCCATGTCGGGCATGGCGTCCTTGCCCGCCTGCGCCCAAGCGGCAGGAGCACCGCCCAGGGTGGGCAGCAGGGCGGCAGAAAGCTGGGTAAAGCAGCGGCGGGTGATCATGGTGTCTGTCTCCGGTTGGAATGGATGGAATTTGCAGCGAAGCCCCGCAAGCCCTGTCTGAGCTGACCTGCAGTGGGTGGCCAGCAGTGGGTGGCAGGAAAAAATTATACGAACGTACAAACCCAAATTGACTGGGGTTTGTACGAGTGTTCAATAAATTTATACAAACGTATAAACCAGCCTATGCCCAAATCCCGATCCACCCCCCAGACTGCGGCCACCGTGCCCGCAGCCCCTGCCGCGAAAGCCCCGGCGCGCAAGCGTGCTGCGGCCCGCAGCGCCACCAGCGAAGAAGAACTCGCCCCCAACCGCCAGGCCAACATCCTGCAGGCGGCCGAGCGGCTGTTTGCCACGCGCGGTTTTCATGGCGTGTCGATCCGCGACATTGCGGACGAGGCCGGTGTGCCGCTGGCGCTGGTGGGCTACTACTACGGCCCCAAGCTCTCGCTGTACCACGCCATCTTCCGCGCGCATGCGGGCTACATCGATGTGCGGCTCAAGTCACTGGCAGATGCCCAGCAGAAGGCACCGCCCGGCCAGTTGCTGGACGAAATCGTCAAGGCCTTTGTGCTGCCCGTGTTGGAAGTCGCCAGCCAGCCCGCAGGCCACCACTTTCTGCGGCTGCTATCGCGCGGCATGAACGACCACCTGGAAGAAGACGAGCCCATCATCCGCGAGCTGTTCGACCCGCTGGCCCATGCGTTCATCGATGCCATTGCAGCCGCCCTGCCCCAGGCCACGCGCAGCCAGGCCGCGTGGTGCTACCAGTTTGCACTGGGGGCCCTTCTGCACCACGTGAACGACCAGCGCATCGAGCGCCTGTCGTACGGCCAGAACCAGCCCGGCGACGAAGCCACGGCAGGGCCGCTGCTGGTGCGTTTCATCGCACAAGGCATGCGCGGCGCCTGTGAAGGCGCAGTGCACTGACGCCAAGCAGCTGACATCCCCCGCTCCCACTACAGAACTGCCGCGCGAGCGCCGCATGCCTGGCACAGCCACGCCCATTTTCCTGGCCCCGGCCCACCGCCACCCCAGGTGGCTGGGGCCCTGCGCTGCCGCCCCACCCCAGGCGTCGGCGCAGCAGACCGGCGCGCCCTAGCCGCCGCGAACCGGCGCACACAACGCGCTGACACCCTCCCCCGTTGAACTGCGTTTTCGGAACAGCCCTGGCTGCGCCGTGGACCGGTTCGCCCTTCGCTTGTCCCTCCGTCATCGAAAGACACCATGAAACCTCGCACCTCTCCCGCGCCCCAACCCTTCCACTCTCGGGCCCGCCTGCATTGGGCACGCGCCCTGAGCACCGCCGCAGCCCTGTCTGCCACCACACTCGCCGCACAAGCCCAACCCGCAGCAGGCCCCGGCCTGCAGGTGTATGGCCTGGTCGATGTCGCCGTGGGCCGCTTCGCGGGCCCCGCCGCAGGCATCAATGCGCAAGACCGCGCCGTGACCAAGCTGGACGGTGGCGGCATGTCCACCAGCCACTGGGGCCTGCGCGGCACCGAAGACCTGGGCGGCGGGCTGTCTGCGCAGTTCGAGCTGTCGTCCTTTGTGCGCAACGACTCCGGCGCCACCGGCCGCAGCGACGCGCTGCCCGCGCCCGTGAATGTGGCGGCCGACCCGGTGTTCTCGCGCGCCGCCTGGGTGGGCGTGTCGCACCGCGACTGGGGCCGTGTGCGGCTGGGCAATGTCACGTCGCTGTTGTTCCTGAACGCCATCACTTCCAACGCGTTCGGCGACTCCACCGTGCTGGGGCCGCTGAACCTGGTCACCTTCATCGGCAGCCCGCTCACGGGCGGCACGGCATGGGCCAACTCAGTGGTGTACGACAGCCCCAGCATTGCAGGCTTCAATGCCTCGGTGGCGCACGCTATCTCTGAAGGCCAGGGCGGCGGCAACAACGCTGCGCGCCTAGCCTACGCCCGAGGCCCGTGGGCCGCATCGCTGGCATGGCAGAGCGTGAAGAAAAACCCCGGCACCTTTGCCGACGGCACCTCGCCCAACGACACCCGCGCATGGCAGTTGGCCGCGTCGTACGACTTCGAGGTGGTCAAGCTGTTCGCCCACCTGGGCCGCATCGACAACCGGGGCACGGCTGCTGCGCCGCTCAACGTTTCATACCGCGTGTGGGACATCAGTGCATCCATGCCCGTGGGCGCAGGCCGCGTGCTGGCAGGCTACGCCGTGCGCCGCACCAGCGACACCGTGGGCCCCGTGCCCGCCACGGTGGCGGGCGGCAACGTGGAACGCAAGGTGTTCACCCTGGGGTACGACTATTTCCTGTCCAAGCGCACGGACCTGTACGCCATGGTGATGCGCGACAGCACCCAGACCCGCACGCTGCCTGCGCCACCCTCGGTGGTCAGCGCTCAAGGCACCAGCTTTGCCGTGGGGTTGCGACACCGGTTCTAAGCCACATCACAACGGTTGTCTCCAAGTTTCAGGGCACCTTTGGTGCCCTTTTTTTGGGTGGCAGGACTGAAGAACGCTTCAACCGGGCATCACAGGCTGGCGCAGCACACAGGCGAACTCTCCGATGGTGCTGTCGTAATCCCAGCGCTCGGCCACCCGCAGGCGCTGGGTGGGTGCCTCGCCCGACACCTCTTCGCGCAGCACCACCAGGCTGTTGGGGCAACCGTGCCGCAGGCGGCGCGACACCGCCGTGCCCGCGCGGCTGGCCCACAGGCCTGGCAAGGGCTGCAGCACACCGGGCTCGTGCACATGGCCCGACAGCAGCATCTGCGCACCGGCTGTGCGCCAGCGCTGCAGGGCCTCGTCGGCGCGGTGCGGGCGGTGGGCACGGTCGCTGGCATCGCGGGCCACCAGGGGGTGGTGGCTGGCCACGATGCGCCAGGCCTCGGGCGGGGCCCGCGCCAGCAGCACGGCCACGTGATCGATCTGTGCGGACGACAGGCTGCCACGTTCGTGCCGCCAGGCGCGCGTGGTGTTCACGCCCACCACGTAGAAGGGGCCCATCTGGCGCACAGGCTCCTGGTCCACGCCAAACTGCTCGGCAAACCGCTCGTAGGCCCGGCCCCAGCGCAGCCACCAGGCAAACAGCGGCAGGTCGTGGTTGCCCGCCAGCACCAGCGTGCTGCGCGCATGCAGGCCCTGCACAAACCGCGCGGCCTGCGCAAACTGGCTGGCGGTGGCGCGCTGGGTGAGGTCGCCTGAGACCACGGCCAGGGCCACACCCAGCCGCTGTGCCAGGCGCTGCGCGGCCGCACACACCTCGGGGTCGTGCGCCCCGAAGTGCAGGTCGGACAGGTGCATCAAGGCGGGCATGGCGTTGGGTGGTCAGACGGGTATCAGCCCAGGGGCAGGCGGTGCGCCGGTCTCGGCCACTGCTGCTGCCAGTGCAGGCTGCGCCGCATCATCGCGCACCAGCGGCGACGGCGCCACCAGCCACAGCGGCCGTTTGCCAACGCGAAAGTGCAGCGGCGGCGCCATCCACTCGCGTTCGCCATCAAACGCCACCTTGACCTGCGGCGGGCGCCAGCTGGCCGGGGCCACCGTCAGCTCGGTGCAGGCAATGCTGGTCACGGCACCGTCCTTGTCCAGCTGGCCGGTGGCGGCGTTCCACACCGTGCGGGCCGTAGCCCAGCGGCCCTGGGGCTTGAGCATCACCACGGCCAGGTGCCCGCCGTCGGCCACCTGCTGCGCCTGCGGCAGGCCCATGCGGTCCAGCTGCAGCGGGTTGTTGCCCACAAACAGGGTGGCAACCAGATGCTCCTCGTGCTGCACCTCGGCGCCGTGGTGGGTGGTCATCACCACGCGCCAGCGCCTGCCTGCTGCGGGGCGGAACAGGCTCCACACCGCCGATGCCACCGCCACCCAGCGCGAGCGGCCAAACCGCTTGGAGGCCCGCTCGCGCTCTGCCAGCAGCTTGGGGTACAGGCCCACGCTGGCGTTGACAACGAACATGCGGCGGTTGACATGGCCCACCTGCACGGGGCGCATGTCCCCCGCGTGCAGGGCCTGGAGCAGGTCTTGCACCGCCTGCTCCGGGTCCAGCGCCAGACCATGCTCGCGGCTGAAGTAGTTGAAGGTGCCCATGGGCACCACCCCCATGGGCACGCCCGTGTGCAGCGCGGCCGCCGCCACGGCGTTGATGGTGCCGTCGCCACCGGCGGCCACTACCAGGCCGCCATCGGTGCGCGCGGCCTCGGCAGCATCACGCGCCAGTTGCACGATGTCGCCGCGCTGGTGGGGCACATGCCACACCACGTCGTGCGCCTGCAGCGCCGCCACGCCTTCGAGCTTGGCGCGCAGCAGGTCCAGGTCGGCCCCCGGCCGCTTGGGCACCACCAGGTGGATGGGGCCACGGGGTTTGGGAGGATGGGGGTGGTCGGAAGGGGTCATGCAAAACTCTGCAACAAACAAGAACAGCCCCACACCACAAAGGGGCAGGAGCCGCAGGGTCGCCCATGGTCGCAGCCAGGCGCGGTGCCCGCAGCCGGTCGCAGCGCCATCGCCGTGTCAGCCTGCGCCGACACATGCCTGCACCGTGCGCGCAATACACCCACCACGTCCCGGGATGCTGGGAACTTCGGTACAACCTGCGGCTTCTTTCCATGGGTAGTGCAGGCAACTGCATCTGCAAGACGTTGGAAACCGAAAGAGAAAGGACCACCCCGCGCCATGACGACGACCATCCCTGCCGCGCCATCCACTGCCTCCACCGCATCCGAGCTGGGCACCCTGCTGGCGCAGCACCCCGTGGGCTGGTGGCTGGCGGGCATGCTGGCCTTGGCGCTGCTGGGCGCCGCCGCACTGGCGGGCCTGCGCGCCCTGCGCCACCACGCGGGCCCGCCGCTGAACCGATTCTTCCCAACGCAGGCCCCCACCCTCATGCTGGTGGCCATGGCCGCATCGGCCTGCGTGCTGGTGCTGGCGGGCGCCACAATGGCCGAACTGGCCGAGAGCGGGCGCACCCAGGGCCCCTGGGGCGTGCTGGATGACACCATCGCTGCGGGCTTGCGGGCCCAGGCCGACACCGCCGTGCTGCAGGTGTTTGCCACCCTCACCCACCTGGGCGACACCTGGGTGCTGGCGGCCCTGACACTGGTCGTGGCTGCTGCCCTGTGGTGGCAGCAGCACCGCCTGCTGGCCATGGGCTGGCTGGTGGCCATGGCGGGCAATGGCGCGCTGACCAAGGTGCTGAAAAACCTCTTCGAGCGCGTGCGGCCCGAGCACACGCACGGCCTTGCCGAGGCCAGCGGCTACAGCTTTCCCAGCGGGCACAGCAGCGCGTCGATGGTGGCGTACGCCATGCTGGCCTACCTGGCCACGCGGTTGCTGCCGCGTGGGTGGCACCTGCCCGCCGCGATGGTGGCCGGTGCGCTGATCTTCACCACCGGCTGGAGCCGCGTGGTGCTGCAGGTGCACTACGCCAGCGACGTGCTGGCAGGCTGGCTGCTGGGCGGCACCTGGATGGTGTGCACGGTGCTGATCATGGAGAGTGTGTCGCGCTGGCGCAGTCCGGCCCTTGCCGCCGCTGCAGCGCAACGCCCCTGAGCCTTCAGATCGCCACGAGGTTGCGAATGCCCTTGGCTTCCATCTCGCTGCCCGGACCGCGCGCGATGACTTCGCCGCGCTCCATCACCAGGTACTCGTCAGCCAGCTCCTGCGCAAAGTCGTAGTACTGCTCGCACAGCAGAATGGCCATCTCGCCCTTGTCGGCCAGCATGCGGATCACGCGGCCGATGTCTTTGATGATGCTGGGCTGGATGCCTTCGGTAGGCTCGTCGAGGATGAGCAAACGCGGGCCGGGGGCCAGGGCGCGGGCGATGGCGAGTTGCTGCTGTTGCCCGCCCGACAGGTCGCCGCCCCGGCGCTTGAGCATCTGCTTGAGCACGGGAAAGAGTTCGTACAGGTGCGGCGGCACGGGCGTGGAGCCGCTTTTGTAGGCCAGGCCCATGCGCAGGTTTTCTTCTACCGTCAGTCGCCCGAAGATTTCGCGGCCTTGGGGGACGAAGCCGATGCCTGCGCGGGCGCGGTCGTAGGGGGTGGCTTTGTCGATGGCTTTGCCGTCGAACTGGATGCTGCCGCTTTTGATGGGCACGAGGCCCATGAGGCTTTTGAGCAGCGTCGTTTTGCCGACGCCGTTGCGGCCGAGCAGGACGGTGACTTTGCCGGGGGTGGCGGTGAGGCTCACGTCGCGCAGGATGTGGGAGCCGCCGTAGTACTGGTTGATGTTTTGGACGGTGAGCATGGTGG
>OGCL01000845.1_pt1 | contig 29470 bp, 25 predicted proteins | sample 1570041 | NCBI WGS metagenome assembly OGCL01 (sample SAMN06266162, study PRJEB24511) | hot springs metagenome | isolation source: Hot spring water | place: South Africa: Limpopo | collected 2015-06-22 | reverse complement strand
TGTGATCTGTGGACGCTCGGTTCTCAGATTAGCATGGACACCCCCACCTCGCGCCAGCAGGTGGGGTGAGCTTCATCGTTAGCTGCAAGGGTCGGAAAAAGGGGTACGTTTGGGGAGTGGGCGGTGAGGGACTCGAACCCCCGACAGCCTCGGTGTAAACGAGATACTCTACCAACTGAGTTAACCGCCCGCATTTCTGCAGACACCTATTGTGACATTCTCTTGACCCTGATGGCAAGCAAGATAGCCGCCGCGTTTTTAGGGTTGCTGATGCCCCTGGCAACTATTCAAGCCCCATCTACAGGTATCCTTTGGGGTGGTCTGTAAGCGGACGATGGGACTCGAACCCACGACGTTCAGCTTGGGAAGCTGACATTCTACCACTGAATTACGTCCGCAATTTCACGGTCTTTTATTATAGCAGTGAACTAGATATTGCGGTGGTGCTCTACGGTAATCACGGTGTGTACATTGCCGCGCGGTGCAAAGTCTCCCTTGATTTTCATATACACAGGGTCACAGGCGGCCACGAGGTCATCCAGAACTTGGTTCACCGACTCTTCGTGGGAAATATAGCGATCGCGGTAGCTGTTGATATAGAGTTTGATGGCCTTGAGTTCCACCACTTTTTCGTAGGGAATATAACTCACGTAAAGGGTGGCAAAGTCAGGGTAGCCGGAAAAAGGGCACTTACAGGTAAACTCCGGCAGGGTAATGTCAATGGTATAGTGGCGACCGGGGCGGGGGTTCGGAAAGGTCAGCAGTTCACCCTCTCGGATGGCCCGTTCACCGTACTTGATGGTGTCTTCTTGCATGGGTTAGCCCTAAAACTCAGACTACTGATCGTAGCGAAAATCCTTAACGCCCTTATGCACCCGAAAAGGATGGGGAGGTGACAAACTCAGCGAGCCATGCCATCACCTGCTGGGCAAGGCGAGTGCCACTAAGGCGATCGATTTCGCGAATACCGGTGGGACTGGTCACGTTGACTTCCGTTAAATAACCGCCAATGATGTCAATGCCGACAAAGTAAAGGCCATCTTGGCGTAGGCGCGGCGCTAAAACCTGACAAATGTGCCGATCGCGCTCGGTAATTGCGGTGGCGGCCACGCGCCCCCCGGTGGCCATATTGCCGCGAAACTCATCGCCGCTGGGAATCCGGTTGACGGCGCCAATGGGTTCACCGTTTAGCAAGATAATGCGCTTATCTCCCTCCTTAGCCGCAGGTAGGTATTCCTGCACCATCACGGGCAGATGTCCCCGCTCAGTGCTGATTTCAATCATGGAGTTGAGGTTGCGATCGCCCGCCTGCAAAAATAAGATCCCTTCTCCCCCCTTACCGCCGAGGGGTTTGAGAACAGCGGTGCCTTGGCGCTGCACAAACTCGCGGATGATCTGCTTATCACTACTGACAAGGGTTTGGGGAATGACACTCGCAAACTGCAAAGCATACATTTTTTCGTTGGCATGGCGCAGTCCGGCAGGCGCGTTGAGCACGGGCGTTTTTGCCGGATTTACTAGATCTAGGCAGTAGGTGGCGTACAGGTAGGCGGTGTTCACTGGCGGATCCTTGCGCATCCAAACGGCAGTAAAATCCGTCAGGGGTCGCCACACGGGAGAACCTTGCTCAAACCATGGCTGGGAGACCTGCCACTGACCAGCCACCAGTTGAACGGGCTTAAGCTGCACAGGGGCTAGGTGTGCCCATGGTTGGCCGTCGCGGATCACTAGCCGGGAAAGCTCCGTTACCCAGACCTCCTGCCCCATCCCTTGCGCCGCTTCCATGAGCGCCACACTGGTGTCATGGCTTGGATCCAAGGTGGCAATGGGGTCAATAATAAAGGCAATTGCCACGGTTCTTAGGCCGCAGACTGCAAGAGGGCATCGAGCTTGCCTTGCGCCTCAAGGGCATAGAGGTCATCACAACCGCCAATATGTTGGTTGTTAATAAAAATCTGCGGCAGCGATCGCCGCCCATTCGCTCGCTGAGCCATTTTTTGCCGTGCCGCCTCATCCCCATCAATCACGTACTCGGTAAACGGCACCCCCTTGCGGTTGAGCAGTTGCTTCGCACGGATACAGAACGGACAGGCAGACCAAGTATAAATTTCAACGCTGGCCACGGCTATCGACCTCGTTACAAAAATTCACCATTGTTTCCAGCGTAGCAAAAAGCGGCGGGGCGATCGCCACCGAATCCGGGCAATTGCCCCAGCCGCTCCTAGCGATAGTTTGGATCTTGAACGTTGCGGATTTTGCAGGCATCCACAATGCCGTACTGTGGCCGGATAAAGCGATCCATCTGGGCAATAAAGAAGCGCCGATTGGCCATCAGGTGCTCTGGATTGGGATCGTCAAGGGGGTAGTAAAACGCCGCCCGCGTGGCTTGCAGAACCGCCGAGGTCACCGTGTACATCGAGCGCTGGAAGGCAATCCCCAACTGCACCAGAATATCGTCCTCGCCACGGCAGTGCTGATGGAAGTGATCCTTAAGATACTGCGGTAAAAAGTGGTACATATCCTGATGCAGCAACGTTGGCGGAATGCCTGCGGTGCCCACCGGAAACTTATCGGCAAACAAAATGCCGTAGTGGAAGTCCACTTGATCACGGGGAATCTGATCCGCTTGGGCATTGTAGGACTTGGTGCCACGGAAGGGGGCGGTGCGATAAAACACCGCCTCCACGTAGGGAAACGCGGCTTCGTAGAGCCACGTGAAGCCCTTCTCTTTAGGGACGAGCACGTGTACCTCGTCATCAATATAGACATGGTGATAAATGGGGCGACCGGCAATGGCAAAAATACCATTCACCAAGAAATTCATCGCATCCTTGACGGTCTTGATACTGCCGTCATCGTAGCGATCGCTAATTTCAAAGAAGACCGGCGCCATCACCTCCCAGAACAGCCCCAGCACATTCATATAGGTAGCTTGCCGTGCCTGCTCCAAAAACATATCCGGAAACAGCTTGTGCAACGCCAACATCAGGGGATTGCGCTTGAAATAGGCACGAATGGCCTTGTGAGCCGCCGCCTTATACTCTTCCGAGTCTAGGTAAATATCCAGTTGCCCCCCCATGCCATGCCACATCATGGCTCGCGCCAAATCCTCGGAAAACTCCATGTTGATGCGGTCGTGCCAGAGGTGATGCAGCAATCGGGGCAGTTTAGTGGTTTCGCCCTTTTCAATAAATTCCATTAACTCCGGATGGGCATGAGCCGGTCCGCGCCAGATGCGCAGATCCGCCGTATCTCCGGCGTAGTGATTGGGCAGATCAAAGTACTCCTTGGTGGGAAAGTACTTAAAAAAGGGAAACGGATCAATAAACACCCGCTCGCCAAGGTAAAGTAAATCCCGCCAGTAGAAGTCCATCGGGATGGAATAGGCCTTGTACATGCCGATGATCTTCATCAGGTTTTCTGGCGTATCCGGGATCATTGCCCCTCCCGCTTCCAAGCGGTGGATAATGTCGGCAAGGGGATGATCTACCGGCGGCAGCTTGGCACTGCTCGGACGCTCAACAGCCTGAACCATAGGGCTTCTCCATAAACGATTGCAATGGGGACTAAGGTAAGTGGGCGGCGACGCTCGCCACAACCTCGGTGGTGCTGGGGATGGCCGCCACAAGCTGTTCACTGATGGTTTCACTCCAGCGCACCAGCCAAGTGGGTTGTACCCCCAAGACCAAAATTAAGAGGGTTAACACCAGAGCAGGGACTTTTTCGGGCCAGAGTACCCGCGGATAGTAGGCAGTGGCGTTATCCAGACGACCAAAGCAGGTGCGGTTGAGCAGAATTACAAAATATACGGCCGTTAAGCCGGTGCCGACCACAGCAATCAGCGTGGGGATGGGAAAGACGGCATAGCTTCCTTGGAAGACCAAAAATTCGGCCACAAAGCCCACTAGCCCCGGAATCCCCGCACTGGCCATGCCGCCGAGGATCAGCAAGGCACTCGTTGTCGGTAAGCCCCGCAGGGGATTGAGCAGACCGTTGAGCACATCTAGCTCGCGGGTGCCCACTTTTGTTTCAATGACCCCCACCAAGTAAAACAGGAGTGCCAAAATTAACCCGTGGCTAATCATCTGGGCGATCGCCCCCACCATACTCAGATGGGTATGGGCTGCTAAGGCCAGCAAAACATAGCCCATGTGGCCAATCGAACTGTAGGCCACCATCCGCTTAATATCCTTCTGGGCAATGGCCGCTAGGGCACCGTAGAGAATACTGGCGGCAGCAACAATGGCCAGTAACTCCGAAAGTTGCCCCCACGCTTGCGGAAATAGACCCACCGCAAACCGCACCAGACCATAGGTTCCCAGTTTGGCCAGAATTCCCCCCAACAGGATTGCCGTCGGGGTAGAAGCTTCGACGTAGGCATCCGGTAGCCAACTGTGGAGTGGCACAAGGGGAATTTTAATGCCAAAGCCCAGCACCAGTAGCACCAACAAAATGAGTTGGGTGGTGGGAGCAAGACTAGCCAGTTGCAGATCGGCGTAGTCAAAGCTGGGGGCACCTGTTAGCCAGCCCATGGCCAAGAAGGCCGCTAAGATCAAAATGCCTGAGATGGCAGTGTAGATTAGGAATTTGACGGCAGCCTGCTCGCGGCGCTGCCCCCCCCACACCAGGATGAGCAAATAAAAGGGAACCAACTCCAGCTCATAAAAGAGAATAAACAGAAGCAGGTTTTGGGCACTCAACGCCCCCGTAATGCCCGCATTGGCCACCAAGACAAGCACGTAGAATAAGCGGGACGAACTTTTCTCGCCATTAAAAATCACCACCAAGGTTAAGAAGGCACCCAGCACAATCAGCGGCAGGGATAACCCATCGACCCCAAGGGAGTAGTTCAGCCCAAGCGGCGGCAGCCATGGCGCAAATTCGCTAAATTGCAGCCCCACCGCCTGCAAGTCCAATTGACTCAGGAGCCACACCGACAACCCAAAGGTTGCGGCAGCGCCAGTTAGGGCAACGGGTCGTAGCAGCCGCTCCGGCAACACTGACATCAGCAGAGCCGCTGCGATAGGAATCAGAATCAGCAGTGTCAAGACCATAGCAAGAACCTCACTGGATGGTGATTAGGACTAGCGCAGCAGCGGCCAGCAAATGGCAATACCAAGAACGGCCGTGCCCAACAGAATGGTGAGGATGTAGGCTTGGGATTGCCCCGTAGTGCTGTACTTGAGGCGATCGCCCCCCAGCAGCGTCACGAGGCCAAACGTATTGCCGGTGCCATCCACCAACGTGCGGTCAACCCACGCCGTCAGACGCGAGATCAAATCCACTGCCCCAACAACGGTTGCCCGGTAGAGTTTTGGGGTGTAAAAGTCGTAGGCCAGCAGGTCTTGCAACGAGGGCAGCGGCAAGCGCACAGGCTTGGGAATCGCGCGCCCCAAATAGACCCACGCCGCTAAACCCCACCCCACAAGAGCACTCACCGTGAGGGCGGCAGCCGTTTGCACCGACGGGTGTGTCCAGATGACCCAGTTAAAGGAGCGCATCATAATGGGCAGGTGTAGCACAACCCCCACATCCACCACCATGGGCAGGGTCATCGGCCAAAACACCTCGGGCGATCGCGCCGTCATGGGTTTGACATCGCCCCCCCAAATCATGCAGAAGGTACGTCCCAAACTAAAGGCAGCAAAGGTATTCACCATTAACAAGACCACCCCCACCCACGGCAACTGGGCAAAGGCGGTATCCAGTAGCTCCGCTTGGGGGAAAAAGCCCGCTAGGGGGGGAACCGCCAATAACCCTGCCGTACCGATCAAGAAGGCCAGACCAGAAATGGGACGGCGCGACCACAGGCCACCCAGCAGGCGCAAGTCTTGGGTAATGCTGTTCCAGATAATGCTGCCAATACTCATCATCAGCAGCGCCATGGCCACAGCGTAGGTGAGCACAAAAACAAAGGCTAGCCCCGGCTCCTTCAGGCCGACGGCAATAAAAACCAGACCCATATAGGCACTCACAAGGTAAGAGAGTGCCCGCTTAATATCCACCTGAGCCGTGGCAATCAGCGTGCCCCCCAGAGCCGTCACACTACCAATTACCAGCAGCGCCGTCAAAGCGGTTGGCGACAAACTCAATACAGGGGTGAGCTTCACTAAAACCCAGGCACCAGTGGCCACCACAATGGCATTCCGGAGGATAGAGGCGGGAACCGGCCCCTCCATGGCTTCATCTAGCCAGAGGTGCAGCGGAAACTGGGCGCATTTCCCCATCGGTCCAGCAATTAAGGCGAGACAAATCAGGGTAATGAGGGTGGGGTTCACATGGGCGGTGGCAGCCCAGGCCGCTAAATCATCGTAGTTCCAAGACCCGGCCAAGGGATAAATGGCCAGAACCCCCATCAACAGAACTAAATCCCCAACCCGCTTGGTGAGAAAGGCATCGCGGGCACCCGTTACCACTAAGGGCTGGTTAAACCACAGGCCAATGAGCAAGTAGGTGGCCAGCGTTAGAATTTCTAGTACCACGTAGTTAAAAAAGAGCGAGTCCAGCAGGACAAGGGCACCCATCCCCCCTTCAAAGAGGGCAAGCAGGGCAAAAAAACGCGCCCAGCCCCAGTCCATCTCCATATAGCCGACGGCAAACACCTGTGCCATCAGGTTCAGCCCCGTAATTAGCATCAGCGCGGTAGTGGTCAAGATTGAAATTTCTACCGGCACATCAAGGTGCAGTCCGGCCACGTCTAGCCAGGTCCAGTGCAAGTACTGCGGTGGTTTGTTGGCGATCGCCACCGTGGCCAAGAGTGCGTGGCAAAAGGAAAGGAACGTCAGCAGAATATTGACATACCCCGCCGGACGCGGGCCGGTCTTGCGTGTGATCCCCGGTGACCAAATCAGGGACAGCCCCATCCCCAGTAGTGCGTAGAAGGGAATGAGCCAAACTGTGTCCGCAAATGATTGCAACATAAACCCCGCTTATACTTATGGACGAGACTAATTAGATTTAATCTTATCTATGAAGAGGACACTCTGAACAAGGCGGAGGATAAACTTCTATCAATATCTCTTATTGCGCCAATAACAGAGGCTCAAATTCCCGCTCATCCAGCCCTGCCAAGACCTAGGGGTGGGATATTGCTTGGGGGAGGGGGCGGTTGTATTTTGGCCGGCCAACTTGCTAAGCTGAAAAAAGGAGAGTTCGGTTATCCGGCCATGGCATTCGCTCATACCGTCCAAGCTCCTGAGGTTCAGTCTTAATTCTTGTAACTCCTGGGTGATGCCGTCTATGACGCTAACGTACGTTGCACCCCAATGGCAAACCCTAACGTTCTCTTCCACCCTTTTTTTACAGCCTATCCTTGAGATTTTACTCACTAATATCCCCTTGGCATTGCGGGACGAACTACGCCTTGGGCTACAGGAAGCCCTAGTCAATGCGGCTCGCCATGGCAACCGCCTCAACCCCGAAAAGGTCGTGCTCGTGCGCTACACCTACACCCCAAGACAGTGCTGGTGGGTGATTACGGATCAAGGGGAGGGGTTTTTACCCCCCCGCTGTGTCCTCTCGCCCGTGGATGAGTTGTTGCCCCCGGAGGACTGTGAGTGTGGGCGGGGTCTCTTTTTGATCTACGCCATTTTTGACGAAGTGTATTGGAATGCCCAGGGCACAGAAGTCAGTTTGTGCAAATACTTAGCCGGTGTCTAGGGCAAAGGGATAACATCAACCCAGTGGCGATAGTTGGGGTCACGGCCAAGGACAATGGCGTGGAGGCGCGCTTGCAGGTCACTGGTGAGGGGGTGCGCTTCCGGTAGCGTGTAGGTTTCAATGCGGCGCACCGGCACAATCCGAGCCGCCGTACCCGTTAAAAACACCTCATCGGCAATTAGCAACTCGGTGCGATCTACCGCCCGCTCAATCACAGGAATCCCTGCCGCTTGCGCCAGTTCAATGACACTGCGCCGGGTAATACCCTCTAGAATGTCTTGATCCACACTCGGTGTAATCAGGTGGCCATCCCGCACAAGGAAAAGATTCATGCCGGAGGCTTCGCACACCTTGCCCTGTTCGTTAAGGAGAATGGCTTCGTCAAACCCTGAGGCCACCGCTTCAGTTTTGGCTAAGGCGGAAACAATGTAGGAGGTGGTGAGCTTCCCCCGCAACGGAAAGGAGCGATCGCACTGTCGCTGCCATGAACTAATCCGGCAGGTCACGCCCGCCGCCGAGAGGTACTCCCCCAAGGACATCCCGTAGATGAGAAAGTCCTTTTCCACATCGTGCAGGCGCGGTGCAATGCCAAGACCCGATGTATAAACCAAGGGACGGATATAGAAGGGGACGGTGGGGCGATTTTTTTGCACCCACTCAATGATCGTGGCTTTGATCTGAGCCGTTGATAGCTCGTAGCCAAGGTAGTGGGCACTCCGACTCAGGCGCTGACAGTGATCGGCAAGGCGAAATAGGAGAATTTCGTTAGGAGTCTCAGGGTTGGGGAGGCCCCGCAGACCGCCAAGAGCGGCGGTGCCGTAGTGAAGCGCATGGGTGGCAACGGAAATGTTGGCATCGGCAAAAGGGACAAACTGACCGTTGAGGTAAGCGTAGGGTAAAAAATCACTCATGCATCACTCGACTTCGCGTGAACACCACGGGCATAGGTATTCCAGTTTACCAAGTCTGAGGGCAATGGGAAAAGTGGGAGATTCAAAGGTCGGGAAAAACCTGCTGCACGTCAGGATGCAGGAGGCGGTGCTTGTGAATGGTTAGCCCCTTGGCCAGCGCTGGCGATAACTCAAAGGCGCGATCGCCATGATCTGCAAGGCGGAGGATGTAGGGCAAGGTACTATTCATCAGGGCTTGGGTAGCCGTCCAGGGGACTGCCCCCGGCATATTGGGCACGCCGTAGTGCACCACGCCAAACGTGGTATAGGTGGGCTGGGAGTGGGTGGTGGGGCGGAGGGTTTCGACGCAGCCTCCCTGATCAACCGCCACATCGACAATGACCGCCCCCGGACGCATCGTTTGCACCAACGCCTGCGGCACTAAACAGGGGGGACGCTGACCGGGCACCAGCACGGCGCCAATCACTAGGTCAGCGTGGGGCAGGAGGGCAGCAATTTGGTGGGAGGTGCTGTAGAGGTATTCCACCCGTGCCCCAAACAGGGATTCTAGGTACTTGAGCCGCTCGAGGTTAATATCTAGAATGCTCACCTGTGCCCCTAAACCGACGGCAATCCGCGCCGCTTCGGTACCCACGACCCCCCCGCCTAAAATAACCACCCGCCCGGGCGCAACCCCCGGAATCCCGCTCAGGAGTACCCCCCGGCCACCTTGGGGACGCTCAAGAAACCGCGCCCCAAACTGTACCGCCAAGCGACCCGCAATCATACTCATGGGGGTCAGCAGCGGGAAGTTGCGCTGATGGTGATGGTTTTCTTCCACGCTTTCGTAGGCAATGGCGGTGATCCCCGATTGCAGGAGCGCAACGGCTAACTCACGACTGGCGGCCAAGTGCAAGTAAGTAAAGAGGTATTGGCCGGAGCGTAGGTAGCCGTACTCAGGGGGCAGTGGTTCTTTGACCTTGACGACTAGCTCGGCATCCCAAGCCTGTTGGGGGGTGGCCACAACGGTAGCGCCAGCAACGCGGTAGGTTTGATCGCTAAACCCAGACCCCACCCCAGCCCCGGTCTCAATGACCACCTCATGCCCCCGCTCCCGTAAACTTTGCACTCCGGCGGGGGTGAGGCCAACGCGAAATTCTTGATCTTTGGTTTCTTTCGGTACGCCAATTCGCATGGGATCACAGGTCTCCTAGGTCTAAAAACGGGTAACTGCCAAATACTTTTAGGACATCGGTGACGGTGGCAACCGCCTGCAGGCAGTCGGCGACAACGGCAGGTTGGCCATTGACCTCCAAATCCACAAAAAACAGATAGTCCCCAAGGGCGCGTTTGCTGGGGCGGGATTCAATACGGCTGAGGTTGATGTGGCGATCGCTAAAAAACTGGAGCACCTTCAGGAGTGCCCCGGGCTGGTTGGCCTTGAGGCTAAAGGCAATGGAGGTGTGGGTATCGGCCTCGCTGGGCCAGCCATTCCCCTGCTGGCGACTGACTACCCAAAAGCGGGTGCAATTATCCGGCACATCTTGAATATCGGTGGCCACAATGGGCAGGTGGTGCAACTGAGCCGCCCGTACCGAGGCGATCGCCCCCACGTTGGCGGCTTCAGCAACGTACCGCAAACCATCGGCAGTGGAGGCCACCGGACACTGGCGGGCGTAGGGCAGCATTTGTTGGAGCCAGCGCTGACACTGGCCAAGGGCTTGGGGGTGAGAATACACGGTCTCGATGGCCGGAAGACAGTCGGTCTGCGCCACAAAGGCATGGACAATAGGACGGATGAAGGCGTGCTGGATGTGCAGCGTATCCAAGCGCCAGAGGGAGTCTAGGGTGGTATTGACGCTGCCTTCAACGGAGTTCTCGCTCGGCACCAGCGCCAGATCCAACTCTGCCATGGCTAGGGCTTCTAGGCAGCCAGCGATCGTTGTCAGCGGTACTAATTCCAGCGAGCAGCCCTGTTGCTGTTGCCACTGGGCATAACTTTGGGCGGCTTCTTCGCTGTAGGTGCCCACCGGCCCTAGATAGCCAAGTCGTTGCCTCACAGAATATCCTTGCGTTTTTGAAACCACCCCACTAACCCCAACATTACGGCAATAATACCGCCAAGCCGCAGGTTATTGGCCATGACATTGGTGTTAAATGTATGCCCCTGTAAGCTCCAAAAGCGATCGATGAGGGCTTCACCACTGGCGATCGCCCGTCCCCGCTGTTCTTTCCACTCGGCAAACTGCTCCTGCCAGCGATCCATGGCGGCTTGGTAATCTTTTACTTTTTGGTTATAGGCATCAACCCGATCGCGGTAGGCTTGGTCAAAGCCAAAAACAGAGTCGGGTAAACTGGGGGCATCCCCTGGCTCTGGCGGCTGCGGCGGCTCCGGTTCATCCACCGCCGGGTGGTACTCTTTGCGCACCCCCGGAAAGCGACAGCGGCTAAAGAGGTTATCGTCAAAGCAGGGGCACGTCTCTAACATCGCAGCGCTGAGTTTTTCCCGTGCCGTCTTAGATTCTTGCCAACACCGATCCGCTGCCACCTCGCGCGCAAAACCCATAAGGGTGACCACGTTGGCGTAACTCCAGCGGGTAAGGGTAACATCACTGAGCAGGTTCCCCACCCCCCCCAAATCCTTGAGGGGAATAATGGCACCGGCAAAGGTAATCTGGGGCACTAAAAATAAAATCGTGAGTAGGGGGGCAACCGTTTGGGTGGGCGACAGGGCAGAGACCAGTAAGCCCATCACCATCCCGCCAAACGTGGCCAAGAATAGGGCAAAATAAAGCCCTGCCATTTCAGCCCAACTCAGGGACATGGAGACCGCCAGTACCTTCATCCCCAAGAAGACCGCCGCTTGATAGAGAGCCAAGACAAAGGCCGGTCCGAGTTTAGAGAGGATATAGGGCCAAAGGCCTAGACCCACCATCCGCTCACGGCGGTAGATTTCCAGTTCCTTGACAATTTCGCGCATCGTGGCCAAACTGCCCACCATGACAGCAATGAGGACGGCCACAAAGGCCATGGTGAAGGCTTGGCCGGCATCCCCCTGCTCTGGATCCAGTAGGGTGGGTTTCCAAAGGACAAAATCCAAGGCACCGAGGATGGGAGCCAACGAGAGCATTAAAACCAGCGCCGCCTTATCCTGCCGCAAAATGGCAAGGTTACGCTGGGTGAGGATCCACCACTGCCGCCACGGAGCCACCTGAGGCACGGTTGGGGCCTGCCGTTGCTGTTGAATCTGGCGGGTTGCTCCTGTGTCAATGTTGAGGGGACGCTGGCGATCAGCCACGTAGGTTTGGTAGAGGTGGGACTGGCGGTAACGCTGCTGCCACAGTTCGGGGTTGGGTTCGCTGTCAATTTTCAGGTAAATTTCGTCAAAGTCCTGAACATCAAAGTAACTCAGGGCTTGATCGGGTGGGCCAAAGTAGGCGAGATGGCCGCCCCGCGCCAAAAACACCACCAGATCGCAGAGCATCACGTTTTTGGTGGCATGGGTAATGAGCAAAATGGTGCGCCCTTGATCCGCCAACTGCCGCAGCAGGCGCATCATTTGCGTTTCTGTGCCCGGATCGAGGCCGGAAGTGGCTTCATCTAGGAAAAACAGGCTGGGTCGCGTGAGCAGTTCCACCCCAATGGAGACGCGCTTGCGTTGGCCGCCACTCAACTGTTTCACAAGGACGTGCCGCCGGGCGGTTAGCTCTAATTCCGCCAACACTCGACTCACCTGCTGCTGCCGCTCTTTTTCCGTAAAATCGGCGGGGAGGCGCAATCTCGCGGCATAGTCTAGGGCTTGGGTCACCGTCAGTTCGCCGTGAATAATATCGTCCTGGGGAACATAGCCAATTTGGGTGCGGTAGGTGCCAAAGTAGCGGTAAAGATCGTAGCCGTTCACCAGTACGGTGCCGCCGGTGGCCGGACGAAAGCCATTGAGGGCATCGAGCAGCGTTGATTTGCCCGCACCACTGCCCCCCACAATGGCCACAAACTCCCGCGGCAAAATCGACAGGGAAATATCTTGGAGCAGCTTTGCCCCTTTACGGGTAGTTTTGCTCAGGTGAACGGCATCGAGGCGGAGGTTGCCACTGTCGTTGTGGGGAACAATGGTTTCATCGGGGGTAAAGACGGAGCTATAGGGGCCAATACGGATCAGGGCACCGGTGGGTAAGGGGTAGGGTTTGCGTGGCTCAAGGCGACGATTGTTGACGTAGGTGCCATTGGCGGACTCGAGATCAATAATGCGCCACTGCCCTTCTTCGAGGTAAAGGCGGGCATGGAAGCGGGAGACCACCGGGTGATCCAGAACCATATCGTTAGCGGGATCGCGACCCATACGAATCTGTTGGCGATCGCGCAGGTGCAGGGGGCGTGTATGCTCGACCACTTGGGTGGCGGGCATGAGCAAATAGGTCAGCCGCAGCGATTCGCCAATATGGAGGACATCCCCCGGACTGAGGCAGTGTTCGCTGACGGTCGCGCCGCGCCAACGCAGGCCATTTTTACTGCCCAAATCAATAATTTTGTAGTGTTCGCTGTTGCGCACCAGCTTGGCATGGTGGAAGGAGACAAAGTGGTAGTCCAAGGCAATATCGGCTTGGGGATCTCGCCCTAACACCAGTTCGTCCTTCAGCAGTGGAAATTCCTGTAGCCACTGGGGGGTCGCCACTTGCAGAATTGGCGTACTGGCGGCTCCCATCACCACCGTGCCGGGTAACGCTGTAGTGGCTACCGCCTCGGGCAAAACCGTGATCTGAAAGTTACCAATCTGGATGCGATCGCCCTCCTGCAGGCGCAGGGGCGTGCGGGGGCGCAACTTTACCCCATTGACAGCGGTGCCACTGACACTGCCTAGGTCGGCAATGGTGTATCCCCCGTCGCTCGGGAGGATGACGGCATGGTGGCGCGAGATCTCCTCCCCGACAAGAATGACCTGATTATGGGGGTCGGTGCCAATAACGAGGCGATCGCCCCCCAGTTGAATCTGTTGCGTACTACCATCAGCGGCCTGAAGTTCAAGGATTGGTGCGGCCATACAAGAGGTTACTGAGAACTTCCTATATTTTGGCACCCAGCGCTAACGAACATTGGGGTTCATCCCACCCCGCCAAAGACGACGGCTAGAGCACGGCGCTGAAATTTTGGTGGTGAGCAGGGTCGCAGGCGGATGCGGCTCATTTTGTGGTTAGGTTAGATTTAGACTTAAAGAGTGTAGCGCTCATTACCTTCAGTTTTCGTTAAGCTAACTAAAGTGAACACTCTATCTTATCAATTTCAATAATTGCCATGCCGTGGGTACGCATTTCTAGTGGACTCGTTGCGATCGCCGTGGCATTGACGATGACCCTGTTGGGGGGCTGGTACTTTTGCTTAGGTATTGGCGCCCTCATTTACTTGGGGCAATTGGAATACTTTGAATTAGCTCGAGCCAAAGGCAGTGCCCCGGCGGCTAAAACCACCCTCGTTGTCAGCCAGGTATTGCTGATTACTGCGCTTGTGCGGCCTGAATTGGCGGATGCGGTCTTTCCCGTGGCGGGCACACTGATCTGCTTTTACTTGCTGTTTCAACCCAAACTGGCCTCGATTGCCGACATTTCCACCTCGATCATGGGCTTATTTTACGGGGGGTACCTCCCCAGCTATTGGGTGCGGCTGCGGGGGCTAGAGCATACGGCCACCCTATCCTTGGGCGGCTTTTGGCCGCAGCGGTGGGCCTTGGGGGAGTTCCCCTTGGGCTTGCAGGCCACGCTACTGGCGTTTTTCTGTATTTGGGCGGCGGATATTGGTGCTTACACTGTGGGTAAACTGTTTGGCCGCACCCGCTTGTCCCACATCAGCCCCAAGAAAACGGTGGAAGGGGCGATCTTTGGTGTGTTGGGCAGCTTAGCCGTGGCGGTGGCGGGTGCCTATTCGCTCCACTGGCCGTGGCCATGGCTTGCCGGTGCGGCGCTTGGGCTGCTGATTGGCGTGGCTAGCCTCTTGGGAGACCTGACCGAGTCAATGATGAAGCGGGATGCCGGGGTAAAAGATTCCGGCCAACTGATTCCCGGCCATGGCGGTATCTTGGATCGCGCCGATAGCTATGTGTTTACGGCTCCCCTTGTGTTCTACTTTGTAACGTTACTGTTGCCCGCATTAGGGCAGTGGCCGCCTTAGCCTTACCGCCGCCAGCGTCGCCACCCCGACACGAGGGTATCACTGCTCACGTGCAGCAGGGCAGAGAGTTCTAGGCCGAGGGCGATCGCCCCCAAGGGTCGCCAGTCTTGGGCAATGGTTTTGGTTAACAGCGATTGCACCATGGGCAAGACCGTGGCCCAGTGACCTGTCGCGTAGATTCCCAACCCTAGGAGGCTACCCCCCAACCCTAGCCACAGTCCTAGGTAACCCAAACGGATGAGGGTTCCCAGAATGGGGCCGTGAGTCCAAAACGAACGGTGGTGAAAGAGTTTTTGATAGGGATGCCAAATGCCCCGCAGCATTCCCCAGCGATAGTAGGGCAGCGACGGGGTATCCAAGTCTGGGCTAAGCAAAAAGCCCCCCACGCCAAAACTACTGCTGACAATTGCCCCCCACCCCCAGTCGGCGGTAAGCGCCCCCACCCCAAAACCAACCACTGGCATGACAATCCACGTGAGGCGATCGTGGGTACGGCCACTGGGCATAGTGTCTCCTATCGCATCCAGCGTCAGTCATTACGAGCCAGCAGCACCATTGATGCAGTTCCCGGAGAACCCATTGCCAGACCGGTACGTCTAAGGATGGCTGAAGGAACTGCGCTGAAATTTGAATCTGCCAAAGGTCAGTTGCGCAAATCCTATCGCAGGGTGTGCCAGTTTACACACCTGTCCTTGATCGAGTACGCTGAGCACGTTTAATCGAGCCGATCGGTCAGTCGCCTATTGTTGTGCCTTTTCGGTGGAGTGACGTGAATGGATCAACAGTGGCCTTTATGGCAGTCTCGAACCGTTTGGAGCGCGTTGTGCGGTGCCACAGCCGCCGCCGTGATCTGCCAACCTGCCATGGCCAGTCGTTTACAACTGTGGCGGCTCAACCCCAGTACGAACCAGTTGGAAATTCGCACAGAACGGGGGGTGCAGCCGCGGGCAGAGTTGGTCTATAACCCCACCCGTCTGGTGATTGACTTACCCGGTGTGGTGCTGGGCAGCCCCCAAGTGAACCAAAACTACAGCGGTCCTATCCGCCAAGTTCGCGTGGCCCAGTTCGACCCCCAAACCACCCGCATTGTGGTGGAGTATGCCGCAGGTTACACGATTGACCCGCAGCAGGTGCGCTTCCGTGGTGTCACTGCCAACAACTGGCTGGTGCAACTACCGCCACCACAACAACAAACCACCACGCCGACCCCGCCTCCAGCAGCCCCACCTCCCGCAACGAGAACCACCGGCCCGCTCCAAGTGCGCAACTGGCAAACCGATGCCACCGGCTTTATGGTGATGACCGATCGCCCCCTACCGGAGGGTGGCTATACCCTGCGTCGTCCCCGCCGCAATCGCATTGAAATTTTGCTCAGCAATAGTGAACTCATCCGTAACTTTAGTCCCCGCCGCCTTGAACTTCGTCGCTTTGGTCGCGATCGGGTCCGGGCAGAAATTCGCCCCCAAGGTCGCCAAGTCCTGATTAGCCTAGACGTGAATCCTCAGGATGGGGACTGGCAAGTGACCCCTCGCAATGATGGCTTTGTCATTACCCCCACCACCACCGCCATTAGCCCCCCCTCTCAGCCAACCCCTACTCGTGGCCTGCCACCCGCCACGGCGCAAACACCCCTAACCACAATTCAACGAATTGATTTAGGAGGGCGCGAGTTACTCATTCAGGGCGATCGCACCGTTTTTTATAGCGTGGGTTGGGAGGGCAACACCTACCGGATTCGCTTGCGCCAAGCCCAACTCGGGAGTATCCGTGAACCCCGCATCGTTACAGGTAGCCCCCTTAGCAACATTGAAATTCGCCAGGACGACAACCAAACCGTTTCCATTTTGCTCACCCCCGCTCCCAATTTCCGCATCCTTGGCCCACGAGCACTCTCGGCTGAGTCTTTTGTGGTCCAACTTCAGGGGGCAGGGGAACCGCCGCCGGGTGCCACCACACCGATTCAGGTGCCCCCCACGCCCACCACCGAAATTCCTAGCCAGGCTGTTCCGCGCGGTCGCTACATTGTTGTCATTGATCCCGGCCATGGCGCGCGCGACCCGGGGGCGATCGGTATTGGCGGCATTCGCGAAAAAGATATTGTCCTTGATATTAGTCATCAGGTGGCTCAGTTTTTACAACAGAACGGCGTACAGGTCATCATGACCCGCACCAATGACATCGATCTCGAACTGGCCCCCCGCGTCAGCATGGCCGAGCGTGCCCGCGCCAATGCCTTTGTTAGTATTCATGCCAATGCCATTAGTATGGCGCGCCCTGATGTCAACGGGGTTGAAACCTACTACGCGCCGGGTAAGTCCAGCCGCTTGGCCGCCGCCATTCAAAACAGTATTCTTAGCTCCCTCAATGTGCGCGATCGCGGGGTTAGGGCAGCACGCTTCTACGTGATTCGCAATACCTCCATGGATGCAGCACTGGTGGAAACGGGCTTTGTCACTGGCGCAGAAGATGCAGCCAATTTCCAGAATCCTGCTTGGCGCACCCAAATGGCACAGGCGATCGCCCGCGGGATTCTAAACTTCCTCCAAGGGCGATAGCTATACCTTCTTTGTATTTACACAATACAAAAACTGCATAATATCAGCAAAAATGTAGCCAAATTTACAAAAGTTCATGGTTTAGCTGCCTAAATTGGGGTTCACATCACCCATTGGACGCAAGGGCTACAACCGTGAGCAACAAAATTGAAACCATCAAGCGCGAGAAAGACGGTTTAGCTGTCAAAGACGAGTTAGACCACTTTGCTGCCCTTGGCTGGGAAAACATTCCCGAAGCAGATCGCGACGTGCGCCTCAAGTGGTTGGGGGTATTCTTCCGCCCCGTCACCCCCGGCAAGTTCATGATGCGGCTGCGGGTGCCCAACGGCATTCTCACGACTCCGCAACTACGCATCCTCGGGCAAATTGTCGATCGCTACGGTGAAGAGGGCAACGGTGACATTACCACCCGCCAAAATCTGCAAATTCGGGGCCTACCCATCAGCGATATTCCCGGCATCTTGCAGCAGTTGCAGGCGTGCGGCCTCACCTCTGTGCAGTCGGGGATGGACAACGTCCGCAACCTAACCGGCTCCCCAGTGGCGGGCATTGATGCAGCCGAACTCATTGATACCCGCCCCTTGATCATGAAATTGCAGGCCATGATTACCAACAACGGCCAAGGCAACCCCGAGTTTAGTAATCTGCCGCGCAAATTTAACATTGCCATCGAGGGTGGGCGCGATAACTCGGTTCATGCCGAAATTAACGACGTGGCCTTTGTGCCCGCCTACCGGGACGGGCGGCTGGGCTTTAACGTCCTTGTGGGCGGCTTTTTCTCAGCGCGGCGTTGCGCTGCGGCCATTCCCCTCAATGCTTGGGTACCGCCGGATGACGCGGTGGTTCATCTCTGCCGTGCCATTCTGGAGATTTTCCGCGACCATGGGCTGCGGGGTAACCGTCAAAAAGCCCGACTGATGTGGCTCATTGACGAGTGGGGCATGGAAAAATTCCGCGCCGCCGTGGCCGCAAAGCTGCCCTTTGAGCTACTGAGTGCTGCCGCCAAAGATGAAATTGACTGGGACAAACGGGATCACCTTGGGGTACACCGCCAAAAGCAGCGGGGGCTGAACTATGTGGGACTGCACGTGCCGGTGGGTCGCCTCTATGCGCCGGACTTTTTTGAATTGGCACGGCTTGCCCAAACCTACGGCCAAAGCGAAGTTCGCCTGACGGTGGAACAAAACCTCCTCATCCCCCATATTCCCGATGCGGTGCTACCGAGCCTGCTGAAAGAACCACTGCTGCAAAAGTTTCGGCTAGAACCACCCCCCTTGGAGCGATCGCTAGTGTCCTGTACCGGTGCCCAGTTCTGTAACTTTGCCCTGATTGAAACAAAAAACCGTGCCCTTGCCTTGGCGCGCTGGCTGGATCAACACCTCGTGCTACCGCAACCGGTGCGCATCCACTGGACGGGGTGCCCCAACTCCTGTGGTCAGCCCCAAGTAGCCGATATTGGCCTGATGGGTACCAAAACCCGCCGCAATGGCGAAACCGTGGATGCGGTGGATCTGTATATGGGCGGCAAAGTGGGCAAGGACGCCCAGTTGGGCACCTGTGTGCGCAAAGCCATTCTCTGTGATGAGCTACCCGAAGTGCTACGGCAACTGCTCATTGAACACTTTGGGGCGCAGCCCCTTGAGCCGGATCGCCCCGCTGCTGCCACTTCTGGTGTGGCGATGGTCGTGCATTGATCACCTTTACCTATTCCCCTCTAGAACAAAAGGACGAACTACCCTATGGCTTATTTCTCCCGTCGCCGTTTCTTAGTTACTACGGCTGCCACCACTGCCGTGACGCTCCTCTCCCATGGCTGTAGCAACAACCAGCCAACAACAGAGGTTGCCCAACCCACCACCTTGGCAGAAACCCCCGAAGTCACCACGGCCAAACTGGGGTTCATTGCCCTGACGGATGCAGCGCCCCTGATTATTGCCAAAGAGAAAGGCTATTTTGCTAAGTACGGGATGCCGGATGTGGAGGTGATTAAACAAGCCTCTTGGGGGGTCACCCGGGACAACCTTGTCCTTGGCTCAGCGGGGGGTGGCATTGATGGGGCGCATATCCTCACGCCCATGCCCTACCTGATGACTGCTGGCACCATTACCGGCGGCAAAAAGGTACCCATGTACATCGTGGCGCGCCTTAACACCAACGGCCAGGGTATTTTGTTGGCCAATACCTACAAAGACCTCAACGTCAGTACCGATAGCAGCCCCCTTAAAGAGCCGTTTGCCAAACTGCGGGCAGAACTGCGTGCCCGTAACCCACAGGATGACGTTAAAGTAGCCATGACCTTCCCGGGGGGCACCCACGATCTGTGGATTCGGTACTGGTTAGCGGCAGGTGGCATTGATCCGGACAAAGACCTTTCCTTAATTGTGGTGCCACCGCCCCAGATGGTGGCCAATATGAAAACCGGCACGATGGAGGCCTTCTGTGTGGGCGAACCGTGGCCGTTGCAGACGGTGAACCAGCAGGTGGGGGTGGGTGCCATTACCACGGGTGAATTCTGGCAAGATCATCCCGAAAAATCCTTTGCCCTGCGCGCCGACTGGGTTGATCAACATCCCAAAGCCACCAAGGCGCTGTTAATGGCTGTAATGGAGGCGCAGCAGTGGTGTGATCAGGATGCCAATAAGCCAGAAATGGCGCAGATTTTGTCGAAGCGGGAGTGGTTTAAGGTGCCGGTGACGGACATTTTAGATCGCTCGCTGGGCAAGTTTAACTTTGGCAATGGCCGCACGCTTGAGAATACCAACCTGATGCAAAAGTACTGGCGGGATTCTGCCTCTTACCCCTACCAAAGTCACGATCTGTGGTTCCTCACTGAGGATATGCGCTGGGGGTACCTGAGTGCCGATACCGATACCAAAGCACTGATTCAGGCGGTGAATCGCGAAGACCTGTGGCGCGAGGCGGCAAAGGCCATTGGCGTGCCGGAGGCGGACATTCCCACAACCACCTCGCGGGGAGTTGAAACGTTCTTTGATGGGGTGGCGTTTGATCCCCAAAATCCGCAGGCTTACCTCAGCAGTTTGGACATTAAGAAGGTCTAACAACAGGCCTGAGCGCCCTTCACGATTGATTCAGCACTAACAACAGGGGTACAGATGATGGCAAGTAGTTCTTTGAGGGTTTCGCGGCGACAGCGGTGGGTCAAGCGCCTGCAAGGGTCGCCCCTATGGCGCAAGATCATGCTCGGGAGTGTGGGGGTGTTGTGTTTCCTAGCTCTCTGGCAGTTGATTTCTATGGTGGGGTTACTCCGGTTACCGACCCCCGTGCAGGTGATTGCCGATACTTGGGATTTAATTATTGATCCCTTTTACGAGGGCAGCGGCAACGATGTTGGCTTGGGCTGGCAAATTCTCTCCAGTCTGCGACGGGTGGCCATTGGTTTCTCGTTGGCCGCAGTGACCGGCGTAGGGCTGGGAATGCTGATTGGCTCTAGCCGCGTGCTGTACGATGCGGTTGATCCCATTTTGCAGGTGCTGCGACCGGTGCCCCCTCTGGCGTGGCTGCCGATTTCTTTGGCGGCGCTGCGGGACAATGAGCCTGCGGCTGTCTTTGTGATTTTTATTACCGCCATCTGGCCGATCATTATCAATACCATTGTGGGTGTGCAGCAAATTCCCAAGGACTACAAAAATGTGGCACGGGTGCTGCGGCTCTCCCGTAAGGATTATTTCCTGAACATCTTAGTGCCAGCAACGGTGCCCTACGTGTTTACGGGGTTGCGGATTGGCATTGGCCTCTCGTGGTTGGCCATTGTGGCGGCGGAGATGCTGATTGGCGGTGTGGGTATTGGCTTCTTTATCTGGGATGCCTGGAATAGTTCCCTGATTAGCGAAATTATTGTGGCCGTGATTTATGTCGGCATTGTGGGGCTGGTGCTGGATCGCTCCGTTGCGTTTGTGGGGCGGTTGCTCAGCCACGGTGATGAGGCTCACTCGTAACAGTACTCTTTTCCCTCTCCCTTATACCTATGGCTAAACCCTTACCTTTCATTGAAATTGACCATGTAGATCAGATCTTTGATCTAGGCGGCGGCGATCGCTACATTGCCCTGAAGAATATCCATCTCAAAATCGACAAAGGGGAGTTTATCTCCCTTGTGGGTCACTCGGGCTGTGGCAAGTCCACGCTCCTCAACATTATTGCCGGGTTTCAGCGTGCCACCAGTGGCGGAGTGGTAATGGCGGGGCGGCAGGTGACCGAACCGGGGCCAGATCGCATGGTGGTGTTTCAAAACTATTCACTGCTGCCGTGGAAGACGGTGTACCAGAATGTGGCGCTGGCGGTAGAGGCGGTGCTGACAACTCTGAGCAAAGCTGAGCGGCGGGAACGGGTTGAGCAGGCAATTCAGCAGGTTCATCTTGGGGCGGCGCGGGATAAGTACCCGGCTCAACTGTCGGGGGGGATGAAACAACGGGTGGCGATCGCCCGGGCGTTGGCGATTCAACCCCAGGTGCTGCTGTTGGATGAACCCTTTGGGGCGCTGGATGCCCTCACCCGTGGTTCGCTGCAAGACGAGTTGATGCAGGTGTGTCAGGCCACGGGCACGACCTGTATTATGGTTACCCACGATGTGGACGAGGCTCTACTGCTCTCGGATCGGGTGGTGCTGCTCACCAACGGGCCGGAAGCCCACATCGGCCAAATTTTGAAAATTCCCTTTGCCCGACCCCGCAACCGCCACGATGTGCTCAATCATCCCGGCTACTACGGCCTGCGCAATGAGATGATTGCCTTCCTCAATCAGCAAAAACGCCGCCCACCAGCGGCCAAGGCGGTGGCGGCACCCACCACCGCGTCCCTTACCCTGGGGTTTATTCCCCTGATGGACTGTGCCCCCCTCGTGGTGGCCAAGGAACTGGGCTTTTTTGCTAAGTACGGCCTTGAGGCGGTGACGCTGCACCGCGAAGAAAGCTGGCAGGATTTGGCGGCGGGGGTGGTGAGTGGTCGCTTGGATGGGGCACACATGTTGGCGGCCATGCCCATGGCGTTGACCCTAGGGTTAAATGGTCAGCCGCCCCAACCCCTAATGACCTCACTGGTGCTCAGCCGCAACGGCAATGCCATTACGTTTAGTCGGCAGTTGTGGGAGCAAGGGGTCAAGAGTGCCGAGGATCTGCGCGCCTATATTGACCGCACGGGCGATCGCCCCCGCTTTGGCATTGTCCACGCCGCCTCCATGCATAACTTACTGCTGCGCTACTGGCTAGCGGCGGCCAACATTGATCCGGATCAAGACGTAGAGTTGCTGGTGATTCCACCGCCCCAGATGGTCTATCACCTTAAAACGGGGCACATTAGTGGCTTCTGCGTGGGTCAGCCTTGGAACTCCCATGCGGTTCGCGAAGGCATCGGGGTGGTGGTGGCCACGGATCTGGATATTTGGCCGGGGCACCCGGAAAAGGTGCTGGGGGTGCGGCAGGATTGGGCACAGGCACGACCGGCGCAGCATTTAGCCCTAGTGAAGGCACTCATTGAAGCCTGCGAGTACTGCGACACCATTAAACAGCGGGCGGAGATTGCCCAGTTGCTGTGTCGGCCCGAGTACGTGGGCTGCACTCCCGAAGATGCCTATGCCGGATTTGTCAGTCCCCTGAACTGGGGGGATGGCATTGCCGCTGCCTTTCAACCCCGCTTCCACCAGTTTTATGTGGATCGCTCCCCCTGTCCGGGGCGAGTGGAGGGGCTGTGGATTATGACCCAATTGGCACGCTGGCAACTCACTCCTTTTGCCCAAAATTGGTTGGAAATTGTCGAACAGGTGCGGCGGGTGGATCTCTTTGGGGCTGCCGCCCGCGATCTCAAGGTGGTGGATAACGAGCCAGATCGCCGTCCCTTTGCCCTCTTTGATGGGGTGGTGTTTGATCCTGACCACCCCCTTGCCTATATCGAAGCAGCCCCGATTCGGCGCGCCCTCGATATTCAAACCATTGTTACTGGGGCTGGGGAATCCTCACCCGTGACCGTTTAACCGTTGTCCTTTACGTTGAACCCACTGAGCGCTATGGAAACTCTCTACCGTCTTGACCCACACCTGAGTGCCACCTGCCACCTTGTCATTGATGGGGTGAGCAAAATCTACCCCACCCCTACGGGTTCCCATGTGGTGCTCGAGGATATTTATCTGGAGGTGAACAGGGGTGAGTTTGTCTGTCTGATTGGCCATTCCGGCTGCGGCAAAACAACCCTGCTGAATATGGTGGCAGGCTTCACCACACCTAGCCGTGGCCACATTTCCCTCAATGGTGTTCCTGTGCAACAGCCCGGGCCGGATCGGATGATGGTGTTTCAGAACTATGCGCTGTTACCGTGGCTGACGGCCTACCAAAATATTGAACTGGCGGTGAAGTCCGTGTATCCCCACAAGACGCGCCAACGGCGGCGGCAGATTGTGGAAGAGCACCTCGAACTCGTCGGCCTCAGTGCCGCTGCCCATAAACGCCCCGGTCAATTGTCGGGGGGCATGAAACAGCGGGTGGCGATCGCCCGTGCCCTTGCCATCCGCCCGCAAATGCTAATTTTAGACGAGCCGTTTGGTGCCCTCGATGCCATCACCAAGGAAGAGCTACAGGATGAACTCCTGAACATTTGGCGGCTCCACAAGCCAACGGTGTTAATGATTACCCACGACATTGACGAAGCCCTCTACCTCGCGGATCGGGTGGTGATGATGACCAATGGACCTGCCGCCCACATCGGTGATATCCTGACCATTCCTTTTCCGCGTCCGCGGCGGCGATCGCAACTCCTTGAAGACCCGCAGTACTACGATCTGCGCAACCAAGTCGTGGACTTTTTGTACACCCGTTTTGGGCACTAGGGCAGCCATGAATACCTCAAGGGAGTGGCCGCAGCTTGGCTCATTGGCGGTACAGTCTAGCCGTTATCTGTGTTACTACCGCAACAGCAGCACCGACATTCAGCAGATTAGCCTCTCCAATCAGCCCTCATGGCAGCGGGTTCTGTTTCCGGGGCAGCAGCTTTTGTTTCACGGTGATGCCACCGCTCACCTTGTTGTGACCACTGCCCGGGGGGTCAACTACTATCCCTGTACCGAACTGCAAGTCCAGGAAAAAAATCGGCGGGTGAATCCGCCAGCGGGGGCGGTGACCTCCCTTTGCCCCTACTGTGGGGTTGGCTGTGGTCTGGAGGCAGTTCCCCAGGGCAATACCTTTAAGATCCGGGGCGATCGCCACCATCCTTCTTCCCAAGGCATGGTCTGTGTGAAGGGGGCAACGGTGTTAGAAGCAATTGAGCGCGATCGCTTGGCCTATCCCCTCTGGCGAGAACGGCTTGATCAACCCTTTACAGTCATCTCGTGGGATGAAGCCATCACCCGCTTGGTGCAGCGACTGCAATGGGTACGGCGCGAGCAGGGAGCCGACGCAATTTGCATGTACGGCTCCGGCCAATTCCAGACGGAAGACTACTACGTGGCGCAAAAACTGATCAAGGGCTGTCTGGGCACCAATAACTTCGATGCCAACTCCCGCCTGTGTATGTCTTCCGCGGTATCCGCCTACGTTGGCAGCTTTGGCGCGGATGGCCCCCCCTGCTGCTACGAGGATCTGGAGGCCACTGACTGCGCCTTTCTTATTGGCACCAACACCGCTGAGTGTCACCCGATTGTCTTTAACCGACTGCGGAATCACCATAAACGCCACCGCCATGTGAAGTTAATTGTGGTAGATCCGCGTCGCACCGCCACCGCGGAAGTGGCGGACCTGCACCTTGCCATTCGCCCCGGCACCGACATTGATCTGCTCCACGGCATCGGCCATTTACTCCTGAAGTGGGGGCACATTGATGCCGAATTTATTGAAGAGTGTACCAATGGCTTTGCCGACTACGTCAAACTCCTTGAGGGATACCCACCGGAGTGGGTAGCGCAGCGCTGTGGCATTAGCCAAACCGATCTGGAGGAGGCGGCTCGCTACTGGGGACACGCCCAAGCCGTACTCTCCCTGTGGTCGATGGGCATTAATCAATCCTCGGAGGGCACCGCTAAAGCCCGCTGCCTCATTAACCTGCACCTGTTAACGGGGCAAATTGGCCGTCCGGGGAGTGGCCCCTTTTCCCTGACCGGTCAACCCAATGCCATGGGTGGGCGGGAAGCGGGGGGACTGTCCCATTTGTTGCCGGGTTACCGTTTTGTAACCAACCTGCAACATCGCCAAGAGGTGGAAGAGTTTTGGGGGTTACCCCATGGCCACATGAGCGATCGCCCCGGTCGCACTACATGGCAGATGGTGGAAGGCTTAGAGCGGGGTGAGATTGGCGTCTTCTGGATTGCCGCCACCAATCCGGTGGTGAGCCTGCCCCACCTTGAGCGGGTCAAGGCCGCCTTTCTTAAGTCGCCGTTTACGGTTTATCAGGATGCCTACTTTCCCACGGAAACCGCTGCCTACGCCCACCTGATCTTACCGGCTGCCCAGTGGAGCGAAAAAACCGGTGTCATGACCAACTCGGAACGACGGGTCACCCTTGCGCGCGCCTTTCGCACGCCGCCGGGACTAGCCCGTGCCGACTGGGAAATTTTTGCCGAAGTGGGCCGACGCTTGGGCTATGGCCAGCTTTTTAACTTTGCCGATGCCGCCGCCGTCTATGCCGAGTTTGTGCAGTTGACGATGGGTCGCCCCTGCGATCAGTCGGGGCTAAGTCACGACCGCTTAACCCGCTTGGGGGCGCTGCAATGGCCATGTCCGGCTGGCTCTAGTGATGAAGAGGCTACGGCGCCTAAACGCCTTTATACCGACTGGCGATTTGCCACCCCTGATGGCCGCGCTCGGTTCTGTGTTGAGCACAGTCGCGGTGTGGCCGAAGCCACCGATGCCGTCTATAGCTTTACGTTAACCACAGGCCGTCTCTACGGTCACTGGCACACCCAAACCCGCACCGGTCGGATTGCTAAAATTCAAAAAATGCACCCGGAACCGTTCCTAGAAATGCACCCAACGGATGCGGCTAACCTCCATCTCAAGGATGGCGATTGGGTCGAGGTGCGATCGCGCCGTGGCGTTGTTTGCCTACCCATTACCGTTACCCGCGCCATTCGACCGGGCACCCTGTTTGTGCCCATGCACTGGGGGTTTCTGTTTGCCGAGAGTGCCGAGGCCAATCAACTCACCCATCCCACCGTTTGTCCGATCTCGCACCAACCGGAACTCAAAGCCTGTGCGGTGCAGGTTCTTCCCCTACGCTTACGTCATGCCCCTCTGCCCTCTGGCATCTCACAGCAAGGGCAGGAAACGGGTATCCTACTGAAGCCCTAGTTGGTTGTTCGTTTTTTTGGGGGTTGCGATGATGTCTGACTTCTTTGACTTTGAGGCGGAGTTTACGGCCTCCTTGCGCTGCATTCCCATGGTTGTTCGCTACAAGCTCGACCGCTGCGGCATCAAGTTAAAGCTGATTCACTGGCACCAACTCTCCCACGACCAGCGGCAGTGGCTGGTGATAACCCCCTGCGATCGCCCCGAGGAGCAGGAGCACTGTCGTCAGCAACTACGGGACTGGGTGACGGCCAGCCATGGTACGCCCCCCGGCGATCTAGCAGTTCCCGAGACCTTTGAGTGGGAGATCACAAACGCCATTCCGGAAACCGTGCAGCAGCAACTGCAACGGGAGAACATCCCTGCCTTTACGGTCGAACAATGGGCAGCCCTCACGCCCCTACAACGCTTTGCCCTCGTCAAACTCAGCCAGCCCGGCCACGAAAATCGCAACTTTGCGCCCGCACTGCACGAATTTGGCCTTGTGCCTCAGCCCCACGCCTAACCCCTAGGGGGAGGGTGGCTCCAAGGGTACCGCCTCCGGCAGTGTCTCCACGGATACGGTGTCTTGGGGGGCCGCCTGTAGCACCAGCGGCTCGGTTTCTTTTTGCTTGAGGTTGAGCGGCAGTTGCAGCGGCCGCAACTCTTTTTGTAGCGCCGGGGCAAGGGGCAGCGACTGATCCAAGTCTTCGAGGGGGCGGGGCACCAGCATCACCGCGTGCAGTTCGCCAATCCGATCCGCTTCTGCCATCCCCGCCTCAAGGGCAATGGCGGTATTCGAGGCCGTACCACGGATAATGGCGGTACACAAACCAGCGCCAATGGTTTCGTAGGCCGTTAACATCACATCCGCCGCCTTCAACATGGCATCGGCAGCCCCCACCATAGCCGGAAAGCCGCGTGTTTCTAGCAGTCCTACCGCATGGCTACTCAGGCGATGTCCACGCGAGCCGGTGGCTAACTGAGCCAGCAGACTACCAATGGGTAAAATTTTCTCAAGGTTGGGGTCTGGCCGTGGAATCACCAAGGTACTCAGTTCTTGGCCAAACTGCTGCGCTCGCTCTGCCCCCTCTTCAACGGCAAGGCGCACATCGGCAATCCGTCCGCGCACAATGGCGGTGCAGTGGCCGCTGCCAATTTTTTCATAGCCCACCAGCAGCACATCCGATGACTTCAGCATGTGATCGGCAATGCCAACAATTGCTGGAAAGCTCTGGGCGGAAATCAGTCCCAAGGCTAAATCGGTAAAGTTACGGCCCTGCTCCATAGGGGTGTCGGCTCTGTGCTGCACGCTGCTTTTTTTATCTTAGCTGTTGGTTGCGAATGGCACGAATCCCCCAAAAGGCCAGATGCTCATCTGTGTGCCAAGCATGGCCAGCAAAATCGGTGGCAACCAGCGACTCAATAAAGGCGCGATCGCCCCCAGTAATCAGCACGGTGCCCCTCGGGTAGTGGCTGTAAAAGGCGCCGAGGTAACTTTGCACAATAGCTGCGATGCCAAAATACAAGCCACTTTCAATGGCACTTGGGGTAGTGACTGCCCAGCGGGGTGGTACCTGTTGCGGAATGGGCACCAAGGGCAACGCCGCCGTACCGTCTGCCAAGGAGCGCGCCATCATCCCAGCACCGGGTAGAATTGCGCCGCCCGCAAACGCACCGGCTGTGTCGGCAAGGGTAAAGGTCAGGGCTGTTCCGGCATCCACCACGCACACCGGCGCACCGTAAACTTGGAGCGCTCCCCACAGCGCGAGGGCACGATCCAACCCTAGGGTGGGGTATAGCTGCGGCATGGGAATATCCGCCAAGCTGAGGCGGGTGGCATTCGGGCTAAGCTGCTCTAGGGGGGTGCGGCCAACACTCACACCCCAGCACTCGCGATCGCGCACTAAACGTAATTCTGGGGGTAGCACATCCTCGGGGGCAAGGTGCCAACACTGCACCAGTGCTGCGCCGTGAAATACCCCCCAGTGGTGACGGCTATTGCCAATAACAACCGCTGTCCATGCATCACTCGTTGTTACCGTTAACGCCATCCGGCTCCCCCGCCTCAAGTTGGTAGAGGTGGATATGCTTATACCCCCGCTTAATGACAAAGGTGTCCCCGGGCTTCAGATTCATTGCCTTCGTGTAGGCTGGGCCAATCACAATTTGGCCATTTTGATGCACACTAACCCGATAAGAGGGCGATCGCCCCCGACCCTTAGGATGATGATTAGAGTCGTTCTCAGGATCGAGCGCTACCCCCTGTGCCTGTAAAATGGCACTGTAAAATTTTGATAGATTGACCTTTACCTCACCAGATTTGGTTACACGGTAATAACCACAGAGTTTTGCTGCCTCTTTACGGGTGGTCTGGCCAATCTCCTTGAGGCGTTGTAGCAAGGCCTTACCGGTTAAGGGGTTAGGTTTCTCCATTCCGTCGATGATCCTTTTAACAGAACTGATTACAAATAACGCAGTGGCAATGTGGCAATATTGTCATTAAAGAATCTATATAGAATCTATAATGCTAAAAATTAATCAATTAAAAGAACACACTACTGACCGGCAGCAACACGAGTCAATGCCCTAATTTGCTGTCTATTGACACCTTAACATTAGGGTTGAATCATTGAAGACGTAATTTAACAAGACGTTATAGAATTTCTAAATCAATTGCTGATGTGGCTCCGAAGAACCCGTGCTAGCCGTTTTCGTTGTTTTCTCATGTTGGCTTGACGCTGCTGGCAATAAAAAATACTAATATCATAATATCAGGATTTGTGCTTGAAAACAAAATTTACTGCCCCAATAAACCCCTCTCATCAGTAACAGAAGAAATGAAGCTCACCCCACCTCGCGCCAGCAGGTGGGGGTGTCCATGCTAATCTGAGAACCGAGCGTCCACAGATCACACAGACAAGCCCAGCTTCTAGGCGAGCGT
>OGCL01000844.1_pt1 | contig 29494 bp, 24 predicted proteins | sample 1570041 | NCBI WGS metagenome assembly OGCL01 (sample SAMN06266162, study PRJEB24511) | hot springs metagenome | isolation source: Hot spring water | place: South Africa: Limpopo | collected 2015-06-22 | reverse complement strand
AGATACGCTTCCATAGCTTTCTTTAAAATATATTTTGATTTAAACCCCTTTAATTTGAAATTGGAAGGAAGGTTCATTACAAATTCAACCAATTCATAATCAAGAAAGGGCGCTCTCACCTCCAGTGAACAGGCCATACTGGCTCGATCCACCTTCACCAGGATAGCTTCCTGGAGATAGAGCCTCAAATCAAGATATTGAAGGAGGGTCATTCGGTCTGAAAAGGGGCATTCCGTCTCATAGAAAGAGATATCTTCAACCAATCGGTCTCGATTGAACTGGTGACGAATTTCGTCAGATAATACTTTTTGATTTTCTAAAAAAGGAAAAGAGCCTAACCAGATTGAATTCCTGATTCCTTCCGGGTACCCGATCCCAGAGAGAAATTTTTTCACTTTGAAATCGAAGCTAATATTGTCATCGGATACCGGAAGCAAATTCCCTAAATAGGTGGCAATGGGATGAAAAATACCGAAGACCTTTTCATAAGGCCAAGCAAGCTTATGAGCCAAATAAGTAGGATATCCCGCAAACAGCTCATCTCCTCCGTCTCCACCCAGGGCGACGGTTACATGTTCACGGGTAAATTTAGAGAGAAGATAGGTTGGCAAAATCGAGGCATCGGCTATCGGTTCATCTAAAATATCCGGCAGTTTGGGAATGATTCTGAGCAAATCCTCCGGCGTCATCATCTGTTCATGATGCTCTGTTCCCAGAAAATTTGAAGCAAGAGAGGCATATTTTGATTCATCAAAGGACGGATCTTCAAAACCAATTGAAAAGGTCTTGATTTTCCCAAAGGCTTCCTGCTGTGCAAAAGCCGCAATTGCACTCGAGTCAATCCCCCCGCTTAAAAAAATGCCCAATGGAACATCGCTGATCAGCCTTCGCTTTACAGATATTCTCAGAAGATCCAAAAGTTTATCTTCTGCCTCTTTATCAGAAATCTCTCTGATCTCCTTTATATGAAAGGGTGACCAATATCTTTTGGTCTCGATTTCTCCACCTTTCCAGATGAGATAAGAAGCGGCTTGGAGTTTCATCGCATCTTCAAAGATGCTGTGGGGGGATGGGATGAATTCATAAAAGAGATATTTCATCAGAGAAAGAGGAGCGAGCTTCCGTTGAAAATGGGGGTAAGCCATAATGGCTTTCAATTCTGAGGCAAACAGGAAAGTCCCTTTGAGAAGACTGTAATAGAGAGGTTTCTTTCCGAGCCGGTCTCTCGCAAGAACAAGTTGTTTTTTGCTCTCATCCCAGATTCCAATAGCAAACATTCCATTCAAATGCTTAAAACACTCTACTCCGTATTCTTCATAAGAATGGGCAATGACCTCTGTATCGGAATTTGTCTTAAAACGATGACCCTGCCCCTTTAATATGTCCCTTAACTCTATAAAATTATAGATTTCTCCATTGAAGATGACCCAAACGGTTCCATCCTCGTTAGAGAGGGGTTGTTGACCAGAGACCAGATCAATGATGCTCAATCTTCGATGTCCGAAATAAAGAAATGGGCCCTTCTCATCCAGAGGCCTAATATATTCACCCTGATCGTCTGGTCCACGATGGATCAAGGTGTCCCGCATTCCTTTCAGAGTCTCACGATCAGGGATTTTATTTGGGTTTGAGGATAGAAATCCTATAATGCCACACATCCTGATTACCTAAGAAATAAAATCGGAATATTGGAATAATGGAATGTTGGAGAAAATCAAAAAATAGGTTTTTCTGACCCATTATTCCACTATTCCATCTTTCCAATCATTTGGGTTCATCGTTCACCGTTTAACGTTCATTGTCTCATGACAATGGGAGTTTCCACAACGAAAAACATTTATTCTTATATTTTCTATGGAATGGTCTCCTTAATATGATAGGTGGGTTTTCCCTGAGATTCGTAGTAGGTTCGGGTCATGATTTCAGCTAAAAAACCCATTAGGATTGAAAGAAAACCAAGCACGAGCAGAAGGACACTTAAAAGAGGAAGTGGGGTTAAAATAAAAGAAACATCTCGAAACACTTTTAGATAAAGGGCATATCCACCTGAGAGAAGTGCACCCATCACCATCAAAAGCCCCATTCCTCCAAAAACGTAAATGGGTTTTTGAGAATAAGACATCAGAAACTTCACAACCATCAGATCGAGGATCACCTTAAAGATCCGGCTCATCCCATATTTTGAAGAACCGGCCTTCCTGGCCAGATGCTTAACTGGAAGTTCAGTGACGTGAGCCCCGACCCATTTGGCATAGATGGGGATGAAACGATGCATCTCTCCGTAAAGACGAATATTTTTTAAGATGTCTTTCCGATAAGCTTTCAAAGTACACCCATAATCATGAAGGGGAACGCCTCCAATGGCGGAGATCATTTTATTGGCAATGATAGACGGTAACCGTCGGGTAAAGAAGGGGTCCTTTCGATCTTTTCTCCAACCGCTGACAACATCATAACCTTCGTCTATTTTTTCGAGTAAAAAGAGAATATCTTCAGGATCATTTTGAAGATCACCGTCCATCGGAATAATAATATCTCCCCTGCAGGCATCAATCCCGGCACTGAGAGCTGCTGTTTGGCCAAAATTTCTGGTAAAACTGATCACCTTAAATTTTGGATTTCTCTGATGGATATCGATTAAAGCATCCAGCGTTCCATCTATACTGCCATCATCAATAAAAATGACTTCATAAGGTCTCTCCACTTTCCCAAGGACGAAATGCAATTTTTCAAACAATGGTAAAATATTGTCCATCTCATTATAAATAGGTATTAGAATTGAAAGTGTTTCACTTCTTTTTTTCTCCATAAATATCTCTTGATTATCCCCCTTATTTGAATCCAAAAGAAGTCACCGTATTAATCTAATTGCAAATTCTTTGCCATTATTGTATATTTCGCTTTAAGAAGTCAATAATTTTCTTACATTATTGTTTATAACTTTTTAAAATAATTATGAAATCATCATCTCTTGAAAAAACAATTAGAATCATGATCCTAACAATAATGGTCTTTTTTACAACTCTTTTAGTGTTTGGGGCAACATCCTATCTCTATTTTAGTCATGGGCTTCCAAGCATTGAAAATTTAAAGAATTATCAACCCCCTACCGTAACAAAATTATATTCTGAACATGGCGAAATCATAGGTGAATTTTTTATTGAGAAGCGTGAGGTTATCTTTCTGGACAGAATGCCCCAACATTTAATTCAAGCATTTATAGCTGGGGAAGATGCGAGGTTCTTTAAGCACAAAGGATTAGACTATTGGGCTATTTTTCGGGCTTTTTTGAAAAATATATTCTCAGGGGAGATTGTACAAGGGGGTAGTACCATCACCCAGCAGGTGGTCAAATCACTTCTTCTCACCCCGGAAAAGAGTTTAACAAGAAAAGTTCGTGAGGCCATCCTTTCCTTTAAGATTGAAAAATACCTCTCCAAAGAGGAGATCCTCTTTCTCTATCTCAACCAGATCTATCTGGGACACGGAGCCTATGGAGTGGCGGTGGCCGCTGAAAATTATTTTGGTAAGTCTGTCGACGAATTGACGCTCCCGGAATCGGCATTACTGGCTGGCCTTCCACAGGCCCCGAGTAAATATTCTCCGCATCAACATCCCGAACAGGCCAAAAAGAGACAGACTTACATTCTGAACCGGATGGTCGAAGAAGGATACATCTCTCAGGACGAATCCCTGAAGGCATTACAGATTCCGATAAAGATAAAAGAAAAACAGAACCCTCCGACCCATAAGGCGCCCCATTTTGTAGAACATGTGAGGAGGTATATCGAGGAGAAATATGGTAAAGATGCCCTTTACAAAGGCGGTTTACAAGTATATACCACCATTGACCTGAATGTTCAGGCCATTGCTCAGGAAGCCGTTGAAATGGGGTTGAGAGAAATCGAAAAAAGGCAGAAATACCCTTCGAGAGAATCTTCGGCTTCGATTGAAGGAGCGTTGATCTGCTTTGACCTGGAAACAGGCTACATAAAGGCCATGGTTGGGGGTCGGAACTATAAAAAAAGTCAATTCAACCGAACCACTCAAGCCCAGAGGCAAACCGGATCGGCCTTTAAACCCATCGTCTTTGCCTCTGCACTGGACAAAGGCTATACCCCTGCCTCGATCGTCGTGGATTCACCGGTTGTTTTCGAATTTGGAAATCAAAAATGGAAGCCCAAGAATTACGATGATAAATTCAACGGACCAACCACGATCAGAAATGCACTCGCTCAATCCGTCAATGTCGTCACAGTTAAAATTGCACGCAATATTGGAATTGACTACATCAGGGATTATGCCCGAAACCTTGGAATCTCTTCATCCCTCCACAATCATCTTGCCATGGCCCTCGGCACTTCAAGCCTCTCTCTTTTTGAACTAACAAGGGCATATTCCATATTTGCCAATCAGGGAAAACGATTTAACCCTATCTTCATCAAAAAGATCCTGGACCGGGACGGCAACCTGCTTGAAGAGCATCTACCCCTTTTCATTTTCAGAGAGACTGAGCAGGAACAACAAGTTATCAGTCCTCAAACAGCCTTTCTCATAACGAACCTTCTGGAGAGTGCAGTTCAGAACGGAACAGGATGGCGAGCGAAATCCCTGGGAAGACCTGTCGCCGCAAAGACCGGAACGACAGACCAATTTTTTGATGCCTGGTTTATCGGTTATACCCCGGAATTGATTGCCGGAGTATGGGTGGGGTTCGATGAAGATAGACCTTTGGGTGAACAGGAGACCGGGGCTCGTGCGGCTTCTCCGATCTGGGTTGCTTTTATGTCAAGGGTGTTGAAGGACAAAGACATTAAGGCTTTTCCAGTTCCTGAGGGAATTGAATTTATGAAGATCGATCCAAAAACAGGGCAAATGAGCTTCAATAAAGGAGCCATTTTGGAATGTTTTAAAGAAGGAACGGTTCCTACCCCAAAGGCATCATCAGCAATAAAACCGACTACCGACTTCTTTAAATTCGATTTAAACCTTTCTTTTTAAAAAAATACGAATACAAAACCGTGCTTTTTCTCCCGAAGATACGACGAAATATCACTCTTGTCCAAAATAACTTTTTAAAAAAATAGGCCCATCCTTTAATTTGTGGTAGATTGAATTTGGCAAACCAATCTCACAGATAAAGGAGGGCCACTTATGAATCGATTTAGTAGCATATTCAGCCAATTATTGCAATTATTTCCTCGTTTGGAGTTTCAGCATATGGTTACAATCACCCAGGCAGAACGTCATGCCAAAGGATTTTCTTGCTGGAGCCAATTTGTATCCATGCTCTTTTGCCAATTGGGCCGCGCCCATTCCCTCCGTGAGATTAGCGGAGGTCTTCGAAGCTGTGAGGGGAAACTGAAACATTTGGGTATTACGGCTCCGAGCCATTCCACCCTGGCTTATGCCAATGAACACCGTCCCTGGGAGTTGTATCAGCAGGTATTTCTCCAACTCTTCGAAAGGTGTCATGTTCAGGTTGTTGGGAAGAAAAAGTTTAGGTTTAAAAACAAATTGATCAGTATGGATTCGAGCACCATTGATTTGTGTCTGGCCATGTTCGATTGGGCCAAGTTTAGACGGGCCAAGGGGGCTATCAAAATTCATCTGCTTCTGGATCACGATGGCTATCTCCCTTCCTTTGCGGTGATCACGGAAGGAAATGTCTCGGACATCCGGGTGGCTCGTCAGTTTCACTTCGATCCCGGAACCATCGTGGTCGATGACCGTGCCTATAACGACTATGCCTTGTTTGGCCGATGGACGGCCCAAGGCGTCTACTTTGTCACTCGTATGAAGGACAATACTCTGTATGAAGCGGTTGGGGAGAGAGAAGTTCCCCAGAATCGGAATATCCTCAAAGATGAAATGATCGAGCTCAGAGGGCTCAAGGCCATCGAGAAATGCCCTTACCCACTTCGAAGGATCGAGGTTTTTGATTCCGAGACAAAAGAGGTTCTGGTTTTTTTGACCAATCACTTGAAACTGGGGGCGACCACCATTGCAGCGATCTACAAGGAGCGTTGGCAGATTGAGATCTTCTTTAAAGCCCTGAAGCAGAACCTGAAGATCAAGACCTTTGTGGGAACCAGTGCTAACGCCGTTAAGATTCAGATTTGGACAGCATTGATAGCGATGTTGATCCTTCGCTTCCTCCAGCTTCGAGCCCAATTGAACTGGTCCCTTTCGAATTTGGTCGCCCTGTTGCGAATGAATCTCTTTACCCATAGGGATCTTTGGGCCTGGATCAATAAACCTTTTGAAATACCCCCGATTCCTTATGAGCCTGAACAGCTTCAATTTTGCTTTCATTAATTCGGACAGCATCTTTTGGGAGGAACCTCGATTTCAAAAACCTAAAACCTTGTCCAAAATCCCAATGATTTCAATAGGTGATTACGGACTTTTCAGTTATCTTGGACAGCAATGATCCTCACATAATCCTTTAATATGCATTTCAATGGCTTAATACATATTTATTTAACCTCCTCCTGGTTGCCAAAGGTCGAAAATGCTCATTTGGTTTTCTACCTATATGGGTGCATTTCAAGAAGGTATAATTAAGAATTATGTTGAGAATGAAGGTTTACTCCCCATTCCGAGTTAATCAAAGGCTTAAATCCTGATTGAAATTTACTAAATTGCGATGGACGTGTCAATTACCCAAAATTTTTTGAAAGAGTTCTACAAAAAGACCCCAAAAAATTTTGGGAGGACCGTTTGTATGTGCGAAGGGGAGACTCGACTGACCCTCCCGTACCTTCAGGGATGATGGTGGGATGACGACTCATAGGGGCAGGGAGTGGTAGAGTCGTTTCTTGGTAAAGGCGCGGCCGGAAGGACTCTTGAGATATTTTCCAAAATCAAGGGCTTTCTGCCGGTCAACGAAGGCAACCGCAGTTTTTATACGCCAGGGTTTGTATTTCGAAGTATGACGATCATCCCTTGAATTATGTGCTCTTAGGCGGGAAGTTAAGTCTTCTGTAAAACCAACATAGAATCTTTTCTCATCGATCTCAGATTGTAATATGTGGACATAATAGAATATTGGTCAGCCCGCCTTCGCTAAGAGCTTCGGCGCGGCAGAGTCCGCCCCTCAAAATTCGAAGTGAAGTCTGGTGGAGGCGGCGGGAATCGAACCCGCGTCCGAGAACCTTCCGACAGAGCTTCTACATACATAGCCTATGTTTTTAATTCACCCTCCCAATCTCCCACAGGCAGGATCTCGGAAGGATTAGCTTATGGAGGTTCGCCCCTCTCCTATAAGCGTCAGAGAGGAACTATCCTGTATGTCTGACATCCACATTCCGTTCTACAGGAGAAGACGGAAGGGACGCTGGCTGCGATTAGGCAGCCAGGGCATAATCGTATTTGGTTGCGATTATGTTTAATCCCATTTGTTTAACGAGCCAATGGGACCTCGGTATGCCACCCTGACGTCAACGATCCCCGTCGAACCCTTTTCGCCCCCTTTCCATCTCTCTTTCGATCGTCTTTCGTTTGAGAGACTCTCTTTTATCGTATAACTTCTTCCCTTTGGCCAGACCCAGCTCCACCTTTGCCTTCCCATTCGAAAAGTAGAGGCGGAGCGGGATGAGTGTAAATCCCTTCTCCTGGACCTTTCCGATGAGACGCTTAATCTCCCTTTTGTGAAGTAAGAGTTTTCGCGTCCTCAAAGGATCGGGGTTAGCCCAATTTCCATGGGAATATGGACTGATGTGGGCATCCACCAGAAAGACCTCTCCGTTTTTGATCGTCCCGTAACTGTCTCCGAGGTTGGCCCTGCCTTCTCGAAGCGATTTCACCTCTGTCCCAAGAAGGCAGATTCCTGCTTCGAGGGTATCTTCGATCGAGTAATGAAATCTTGCCTTCTTGTTCTGGCAGATCAGCTTTTCACCCACATTCTAATTTTACCTAAAATGGAGACTTAAATCAAACACTGCCACCCTCCCCCTGACTCTCTCCCGTTAAGAGGGGGAAATAGGTCTGATTCCGAAATTGAATTAAACACGGACAGGCAGTTCGATGAGGAAGGTGGTGCCTCTGGGTTTGTTATCTCGGACCCGGATGTAACCGTTGTGGTCGGCAATGATGGCATTGACGATGGTCAGACCCAGTCCTGTTCCGCTCTTTTTGGTGGAATAGTAGGGTTCGAAGAGTCTTCCCTTGTCTTCTTCGGGAATTCCACATCCATTGTCGCTCACCTCGAGGCGAACCATCTGAAGTTTGGGGTCATAACTGGTCTGGATGTGGATCTCTCCATCACGGTCAATGGCAGCAAGGCTGTTCTTAAGGAGGTTGATCATGACTCGTTTTATCTGATCCCTGTCAAGATTAAAGACGGGGAGTTCGTTTGGAACAAAATCAAAGTTGACATCCTTATGCGCCTCCCTGAAGAGGACTAGTGTTTCCTGAATGATCTCGTTGAGATGATTGGGGGTCGGATTCGAGGTTGGCATTCTTGCAAAGTTCGAAAATTCATTGACCATCCCCTTTAGTTCCTCGACCTGCTTCACAATCGTTCGAGTGCACTCATCAAAAACCCCTTCATCATGGTCCAACTTTTCCAAGTACCGCTTCCTCAATCGCTGGGCGGAGAGCTGGATCGGAGTTAAAGGATTTTTGATCTCATGGGCAATCCTTCGGGCCACTTCCCGCCAGGCCGCCACCCTTTGAACTTTTATCAGTTGAGTGAGGTCATCGAAAACCGCAACAAAGCCGAGCGGTTTTCCCTCTTCATCTTTCAGGGTCGTCAAATGGATCAGCAGAGAGAGCGATTTGCCGTTTACATTGACTGTCAACTGTTTTTCAATCGAATCTCTTTGGAGAGATTTGAGTTCGGTTAATAATGCCTCGATCTTCTCCACATACTCTTTTTCAAGAACCTCTGAAAACTTCTTCTCAAGAACGGCCTCACCCTTCACATTTAAGATCTGTTCCGCCGAGGTGTTGATCGTGGTGATCATTCCCCGATCATCAATGGAGATGACCCCAGCGGCCACATTCTTCAGGACGATCTCCATATATTTCTTCCGCTGTTCCAGTTCGGAGCGGCTCACTTGGAGATCTTCGGTCATCTGATTGAAGGACTGGACGAGTCTTCCAATCTCATCGCCCGACTTCATCTCAATCCTAAAATTGAGATCTCCCTCTGCAATTCGGTGGGTGGCCTCTGCCAACTCTTTGATTGGGACCGTAATGTCCCGGGCTAAGCGAATGCCAAACCAGATCGCTGAAAAGACGATGAGAAGGGTGACCATGAAGAGGGCCATCATGTAACTGAACTTGATCGATCTTTTCCAGACCTTCTGCTCCTTGTACTCGAGGAAAGCCTTGGAAATCCCTCGCATCTTCTCGGTAATGCTCTTTGGGATGAAGTGAGAGGCAGCCACCACACCCAAAACCTCTCCCTTGTTGGAAGGATGGAAGACAGGCGCAACGCCTGTGATTAACTCCCCTTCTCCTACCGGCAGGGTCCTGGTAACCTCTTTACCTGAAAATCCCACTTCCAATAAGTCTTTCGGAGGTGAGATCGAGATAGCTTTGAGGCTTGGGTCTTCAACCCTAATAAATCCACCTCCTCCTTTAAAAAAGAGTCCAAGGGTGCTCAGGTGATACTCCTTTCGCTTCAACTCAAGGGCCTCCTTCAGAGGGATCAATCCTGCCTCTCCTTTTAGGATGCCCTGTTTTGTAAGATAGTTCCCAATCTGTTTGGCCGAGGAGACGGTGTTGTTGGCAAAGTCACGGTAGTAGGTCTGTGCCACCTCCAGAGAGCCCTGAAGCGACTGCTCCACTTGGGCTTTAAACCAGTGTTCGACGCTGTTGGTGATAAATCCGATTGCGACAAAGAAGAGAAGAAAGGTGGGCACGAGAGAGAGGCTGATAAAGGCTAACACCAGTTTGGTCCTTAACTTCGCGCCAAGGATCTCCCGTCTCCGCTCAAAGACCAGTTTGACAAGGTTCCGAATGATAAGAAAGAGTAGCAGAAGAATCAGGATGACATTGATGTTGATAAGGCCTAAAATGATATAGAGGGTGATATTGGTGGAGATCGGGAGCCGTTCCCCTATCTGAGGAATCCTTAGCATGAACGTAATGAAAACGACGATCAGGACTAAGACGACCCCGATAATGATCAGCTCATTCCGACGTCTTCTCTCATCCGGGGTAAGATCTCTCTTCATAATGGCTTTGATGCGAATTAAGGTTACGGTGACGAAGCCCGCCCTGTACCCTATTAGGTTCAGGGCCCGTATCGTCCATAACCGGTTACGTTGATCGTCTTTTAATGATTTTACATAACCGTGACCGATAATCGAAACGGGCCTCGTTACCCATGCCGAAAGACGAAGCCCTCATTTATCTAAAAAAGGAATTTGAAGGGGACCGTAAGCCGAGTTCTGTATCCCAACACCTTCCTCGGAAGGCATCGGGATGATGGCCATTTATCTGGAATCCTGATTGCTCAGGACCTCAAGCGACCTTACCCGTCCCGCCTTCACTCCACTGATGGAGCAAATTTGAATGGGCCGTTCTTACCCCCGAATGAATCGGGAGAGCGGGACCTATTTGGTCTTGCTCCGGGTGGGGTTTACCCAGCTGCTCCGATCGCTCGAAGCACTGGTGAGCTCTTACCTCGCCTTTTCACCCTTACCCCGAATTGATTGCGGGGCGGTATGGTTTCTGTGGCACTTTCCTTATCCTGTCTCTTGGGAGACAGGATTGTCCGCGTTACGGACCACCCTGCCCTGCGGAGCTCGGACTTTCCTCCCCCCGATCGCCTCTTAATGGATGACGATGAGGAGCGGCCATCTCTTCCCCTTCAAATCCCTCCTTTCTCTCTAATCATCCTCCTCTTGATCGCCTGATTGGCTAAAAGATCGGCCTCTCGATTCTCTTCTCTTGAAATGGACTGAATCTTAAAGGAAGCAAAGTCCTTTATCATTTCCATAGCCCTTCTGTGGAGGACCTTCAGATGCTGTTCCTTTACCCGATAGACCCCCTTGACCTGCCTTTCTATCAATTCCGAATCTGTGTAGATCTGAATCGATTGTCCACCTAACCTCTTTGCCTCTTTCAAACCCAGAAGAAGGGCTCCATATTCAGCCTCGTTATTGGTCTTGTTCCCCAGATACTGCCCTCTTCCTGCCAGCTGCTTTCCTTCAGGGTCGGTGATATAGACCCCGGCCCCTGCCATCCCTGGATTTCCCTTGGAGGCTCCATCGATAAAGATGAGAAGCTCAGGATTTTCTCTAACCCGATCCGATTTCACTTCTTCTCTCCATTTCCATCCCAGTACAAGATCCGATTACAATGGGGACACCGGATGAGCGAGTTATTCTTCTGAACCTCTATGAACATCTGGGGTGGAACATTGACGAAACAGCCCTGACAGGTCTGATTCCTGACGCTCACCATTCCAATCCCTTGCCGTTTCTCGCTCAGCGTCAGGTAGAGTTTGAAAAGATTGGCTTCGACCTGCTTTGACAGGATCTCTTTCCGCAGGGTCTTCTCTTTCCAGACCGTATCGTCCTGCTCCATCTTCTCTTTGATCTTTCTCTTCTCTTCCTCGACTTTCTCAAGGGTGGTGGCGATCTCCTTCTCCCGTTTGGCAAGCTGTTTCTTAAGCTCGTCGATCTCTTCCATCATGAGGAGGATCTCCTCCTCAATCCGGCCTGCTGCTTCTTTAAAAGTTTCGATCTCGCTGAGAAGGGCCTGGTATTCCTTATTGGTCTTCACCTCAGTCATCCTTCCCTCTGAGCGTTTGATCTTATCCTGTTCGGCCATGAGATTTCTCTCTTTCAGTCTTCGATCCTTCTCTAGCGATTCGAGTTTCTCCTTTTCCTTGCGAATCCTCTCTTGTTCAAGGATCTGTTTTTCATCCAACCTTTTGATCTCTTTGGGGTAGCGTTTTCGCTCTTCCTCAATATTTTTAAGGTCAAGATCAATCTTTTGAAGTTCCCAGAGAAGTTCCAGATCTTCCTTCAACGGTAGCCTCCACTCTTCCTATTTCTTTTAAAATCTGTCAAAAGATGTTTAACGTTTAAAAAGGATGATTCATATCGGAACTCAGGCCATAACAGGATGTTCGAAACCCTGTTAAAAAGAAAGAGTGCATCGGAGGGTGCACTCTTTCTCGGTCCTGCATGCCGGATTCCTCTACTTCCGGGAAGCGGATATGGATCACCCTCCCTCTTCCCAATGGGCCCACCTGGATTCGAACCAGGGACCTTCCGGTTATGAGCCGGTGGCTCTACCAACTGAGCTATGGGCCCTCTCTTCATTATAGGCAATCCTCCCAAGGTGTCAACCCCACATAATGCATTGCAAACTTCAGATTTTAGATTTCAGATTTAGAGGATTAGAGGATTAAATATTCAATTTGAAACCTGAAATCTTCAATCTAAAATTGAAACAGGGTTACGTTTCCAAAAAGCTCTTCAATTTCCTAGCCCGGCTGGGGTGTCGGAGCTTCTTCAATGCCTTGGCCTCGATCTGCCGGATTCTCTCCCGTGTGACTGCGAAGACCTGTCCCACTTCCTCAAGGGTATGGTCACACTTCTCTCCAATGCCAAACCGCTTTCTCAGGACCTTCTCCTCCCTTGCAGAAAGGGTTGCAAGGATCTTGCGGGTATGCTCCGCCAGATTGGCATAGACCACTGCATCCATTGGAGAGAGCATGGTCTTGTCCTCGATGAAATCTCCGAGGTGGCTATTCTCCTCTTCTCCAATGGGCGTCTCCAAAGAGATTGGCTCTTTAGCAACCTTGAGTACCTTCCTCACCTTATCCAGGGGCATCTCCAATTTATGGGCAATCTCCTCTGGCGTGGGTTCTCGCCCAATTTCCTGAACAAGATATCTTGAAGCTCTGATGAGTTTATTGATAGTCTCAATCATATGAACTGGAATGCGGATGGTACGTGCCTGATCGGCAATGGCCCGGGTGATCGCCTGGCGAATCCACCAGGTCGCATAAGTACTGAGCTTATAGCCCCGTTGGTACTCAAACTTATCCACTGCCTTCATCAGACCGATATTTCCCTCTTGAATCAGGTCTAAGAACTGGAGCCCTCGGTTCGTATATTTTTTTGCAATGGAGACGACGAGTCTCAGGTTCGCCTTCACCAGTTCGCACTTCGCCTCCCTGGCTTTAATCTCTCCGCATATAATAGCCTCCACGGCCGCCCTCAATCTCTGTAGGTTTAACCCGCACTCCTCCTCTACTCTCGTAATCTTTCTCTGGCTGGTCTTCGCTACCCGGGCGATCTCCTGAAGATCGGCCCTGCTCAAATCCCTGCCCCGGATGTGGATCCTTTCCTTGGCCTTTCTCCCTCTCATCTTCCTCAGAAGGAGACGGGCTTCCCTCACCGAGACTCCGATTTTCTCCTCGATCTTCTTGATTTCGTTCTCCGCCCTCTCTGCTCGGGAAAGCATCTGTTTCATCTTCTGAACGATCCGGTTAATCTGAATATCCTTCAGATTCATCTGTTTAAAAATTTCGAAGACCTCCTCTTGCCTCTTCTTCAGCTGAACCTGCAGTCTCTTCTTCGACCCCCCTCTCTTTTTCAGAAGACGACGAATCCCTTCTTCGTTTCGCCGGACCTTTTCCATCAGATCGAGGACCCTTTTTTTCTGAATCTGTTCCTCCTCGACGCTGGTCTCCTCTTCGTCAATCTCATTGGTCACATCATGGATCTCGATCTTTCCTGTTTTGAGGGCCTTGCTCAGGTTAAGGATCTCTTTGACGGCCATGGGGCAGGTCAATACAACACCCAGCACCTCACTTTTGCCGCTCTCGATCTTCTTGGCGATCTCAACCTCTCCCTCACGGGTGAGAAGTGAGACCGATCCCATCTCACGGAGATACATCCGGATCGGATCGCTTGCCCTTCCAAGACCCTCCAGGCCGATTTCATCCTCCTCTTTCTCTAAGGCCTTCTCGGTTTCGACGGTCAGGTCCTGGAGGTCCTCGATCACATCGAGATCCATTTCGTCCAACATCATAAGGACATCATCGATCTGGTCTGAAGAGACGATTTCGGTGGGAGGGATCTCGTTTGTCTCATCGAAGCTGACAAACCCTTTCTCTTCCCCAAAGGAGATCATCTGCTCCATCTCTTTGGCCTTCGTTCCCTTTCTCATCCGTCTTCCTTTAACCCTTTCGAAGGCTCTCTTTCAAGAGCCCCTTCTCCTTCTTTGCCAGTTCCTGATGCTGAATCAGAAGGGCTTCGAGTTCCTTCCCACCTTTCTGCCTTTCAACCTCCTGAATTCTCCGGAGCAGGTCTGTCTCATCCCTCTTCCATCTCCTTCTTCGGATCTTTTCGATGCAGTCTTTTAAGACCCGCTTCTGCTTTCCTCCTTCGATGCCGGTTTCCTGAAAGGCATATGCGGAGAGGAACCCTCTCAACCCCTCCTCCAATCCTCTCAGAGCCTCGCTGAGGTCCAGTCTTCCCTTTGTCTGAAAGAGAGAGCTCAGCTCCTTGCCCAATCTTTTCAAGAGAGGACTCTCGAACTCCTCCAGAATCTTCTCTTCAGAAACGATTGGAATCAGTTCGGGATGATGGAGCATGAGGCGAATGACCATCTCCTCCGATTTTTGGAGATTGGCTTCAGTCAGTCTCTTTTTCTCTCCTTCTGCCGACGGAGGCCGTTCTTTTGGAGAGGGTCGGATCATCTCATATAAAAGGGCTTCACGAATATCCAGCCTTTCGGCTAAGGTCCTCACATAGAGATCTTTCCGAATCTTGTCCGGAATTTTTCGAATCATGGCCATGGCTTCCCTGGCCATTTTCACTTTTCCATCGATCGATTTTATGTCATGGGTCTTGATCAACCATTCAAAAAAGAAGTCCATGAGCGGAATGGCTCCGGCCAATCGCCTCTCAAAGACCTCTCGACTTCCCTTCCTGAGAAATGTATCTGGGTCTTCTCCCTTTGGCAGAAAGACGGCCTTGGCCGTCACCTCCTCTTCTAAGAATAGGGGCAAGGTGCGAAGGGTCGCTTGAATCCCTGCTGGATCAGGATCGAAGAGCATGATCAGATTCTTCGTATATCGCTTCGTAGTCTGAAGATGCTGCTCGGTCAGGGCGGTCCCCAGTGTGGCAACACTATTCTTCCATCCCTTCTGGTGGAGAGTTAGGAGATCGAAATAACCCTCGACGATGAGGAGGCTGTCCTTCTCCGAGGCATAACGTTTGGCGATGGGGAGGCCATAGAGAACCTCTCCTTTGTGATAGATGCTCGATTCCGATGAGTTGATATATTTGGGCTGTCCCTCTCCGATCAATCTTCCACCAAACCCGACGACCCGCTGATGGAGATCGAGGATTGGAAAGATGATTCTCTTTCGAAAAGCATCATAAAAGTTTGTTGCCTCAAGTCTCGGACCTTCTCTCAGCGTCGAATCTCCCACCTTCCTCTTCGGAAGGATTAAGCCCAATTCCCATGCCAGTTCCAGGGAGACCTTCTTCTCCCTGAGATGTTCGACCAGTCCATCCCAACGCTCGGTCGCATAACCCAGACGGTGTTCTCTGATGATCTCTTCGCTCACACCTCTCTGTGTAAGATATCTTCGGCCGACCTCCCCTTCTCTCTTCTGGGTTAACAGTTCATGAAAATAGTCTGAGGCCAGTTGGTTGATTCGGAAGAGGGTTTCCCTCTTGGTCATCTCCTTCTTCTGAAGGGGAGAGGGTTCTCGCCGAATCAGTTTAATCCCATATCGCTTTGCTAACTCTTCCACTGCCTCGGGAAAGGTAAAATGGCCTGCCTTCATCAAAAAGGTGAAGACATCTCCGCCCTCGCCGCATCCGAAACAGTGAAAGATCTGCTTCTCCTCGTTCACCATGAATGAGGGTGTTTTTTCCGAATGAAACGGACATAATCCCTTATGATTCCTTCCGGCCTTCTTCAAGCGGACATAGTCGGAGACCACATCCAGGATATTGGCCCGATTCCGGATCTCTGAGATCTTTTCCTCTGGGAAAAATCCGTTTGCCAAAGAGTGTTACTCCTGATAATGAATAAGATCTCGATTAAACGGGTACGGGCAGGCTGTTTGGAAAGGCTTCGAAGCGATCCTTTTTCCGTCTCAATACGCTCGATTCCTTTTCCTGCCGGAATTCAATGAAGATGATATCTCCCGTAACCTATAAGATTTCGAATCAATCACCATTCGAAGCCTTGAAAAGCAGCCCACCCGTTCCCGTTCTTATAACTGGATTTTATCTCAATTCCACCACCGTCACACCGCCACCGCCCCTCTGGGCCTCACCCGGAGCAAAATGCTTCACCCCTCGGTGTGTGTTCAAATAGGTGCTGATCGCACTGCGCAATCTTCCAGAGCCGATGCCATGGATGATCTGGATCTTTTCCAGACCATGCAAGAGGGCCTGGTCGATGAATTTATCGACCATAGGAAGCGCCTCTTCGATGGTTAGACCGATCACATTCAATTCCATCGGAACGGATTCCGCTTCTTTGGAAGGAGGGGAGGGGCTGGCCCTGTTCAATATCTCATCTCCTTCTTGGTCGATTGGATGGATAATGTCGTTGAGGGGTACGATCACTCTTGCCCTCTCCATCATCACCTCGGCACGGTTGAGTGATCTTTCCAATTTCAAAAGAGTGCCTTCCTTTTTGAGGCTCTCTATTCTAACACGATCACCAATCTTTAAGCTACCTGGTGTGCCACGAGAGCCTCTCCTCCGGATTGAAGGGAAGGCGACTTCCCTGATCTCCTGAATCTCTTTTCGTCGGACTTGCGAGGCGGGTTTCTCCTTTTGTTGCTTCAGCCAAGCCTTCAATTCATCCTCTACCTTCTGGACGGCTTTTCTGGCTTTCTCTTCAGCACGGATGAAAATCTCCTCTCGATCTCTCCTGATTCGATCCAGAATTCCTCTCAGTCGTTGATACTCTTGGTCCACTTCCTCCCTTTTGTGGGCCCACGCTTCTTTCTCCTTCTCAGCATCCCTCTTCAACCTCTCTAATTCCTCCAAAGCCCGGGCCATCTCCTGTCCGCTTCCGTTGCGATGCTGTCGGGCCTTTATCAGGACGCCTTTGGAAACCCCCAACTTCTCCGCCACAAAGAAGGCATTGCTCATCCCCGAAGACCCATAGGAGAGAAGATAGAGCGGCTCCAAGGTCTTTTCATCAAACCGCACCGATACATTCTCAACATCTGGATGGAGATAGCCATAGGCCTTGAGGCTATCGAAGTGAGTGGTGACCACGATCGAGGCACCCTTTTCCCTGAAAAGGTCGAGAAAACCCATGGCAAGAGCAGACCCTTCAGAGGCATTGGTTCCCACACCGAGCTCATCGAGAAGGACTAGCGAACCATGCCCTGCCTTTTTTAAAATCTCATCCACGTGGAGGAGGTGAGCAGAGAAGGTGCTCAGATTTTCCTCAATGCTCTGTTCATCGCCGATGACGGCAAAGACATTATCGAAGATGGCGGCCTCGCTTCCTTCTGCAATCGGAATGGGAAGGCCGGATTGGACCATTAGTGTTAGAAGTCCCAGAGTTTTGAGAGCCACTGTCTTGCCGCCTGCATTGGCTCCGCTGATGATCAAGGTCCGGATCGATTCGCCCATCCTCAGCTCAATCGGGACGACCCGAACCCCCTTCTGGAGGCTGAGGAGAGGACTTCTCGCCTCTTTTAGGAGAATCCTTCCCTCCCTATTTAATGCAGGTCGCGTCCCCTTTAAGAGAAGGGTCAGCCTGGCCATCGCATAAAGAAGGTCGAGCTCTCCTAAGAGATCAAGGTCACCCCAAAGGCATGAGAGCTCCACTCGGATCTTCTTGGTTAGATTTTCGAGAATCCGGTACTCTTCCTCTCTCTCTTCTGCCATCAGAATATTAATCTCGTTGTTAAAGGGAATGACCTGAAGGGGTTCAAAGAAGAGGCTCCGGTGGCTATGAGACTGATCATGGATGATCCCTTCGAGCCGATGCTTGAAATCCGATTTGAGAAGAAGGACGTATCGCCCATTTCTCAAAGTGATGAAATCTTCTTGAAATATTGGTCTCAGATCTTCCCTCTGAAGAAGACGCTCAAGCAGACCTTTTGCCTTTTCTCTAACTGCTCTTAATCGGTGGCGAATATCTGAAAGAGCAGGACTGGCCCGGTCGAGGATCTCGCCCTTTGGATGGACGGCCTGAAGGATCTCCTTTTCCAGAGTTTTAAGAGAGGAAAGCCTCGAAATCTTTTCTCGTAGGATAGGGGCTTTGACCTCCGATTTTTGGAAGAAACGTCGGATGGTTTTGACCAACACCATCTGCCTATGTATATCGAGGATCTCCAGAACCTGGAGGACCGCTCCTTCCATCTCCAATCTTTTTAGGAGTTCTTCGATGTCCTTCAGTCCTCCGAGGGGAATATCCCCTTGAGTTTCCAGAATTTCTTTTAATTCCAAAACTTCAGTCAATCTCGATTCGATGAGAGGGAGATCGGTGGTTGGCGTGAGGTTGAGGCACCTTCTCTTGCCCAAGGGGGATATGGCCAAATCTTTTAGAAAATCTAAGAGGGAGCAAAACTCTAATGCTCTTAGGGAACGCTTATCCATATAGCAAGAAAAAAGGAAATAGCTCGATTGATGAGGGGAAACTTAGGGGGAAAGCCTTTCCTTGACCAGCTGATTGATCACCTTGCCATCGGCTTTCCCTCCTAAGCGGGGCATGACTGCCTTCATCACTTTTCCTAAATCTTTTAAGGACGAGGCCTGGGTTTCCTGAATCGTTTCATCGATAATTCTGATCATCTCTGCCTGAGAGAGGGGTTGGGGTAAGAAGGATTTCAGAATCTCGACCTCCATCTTCTCCTTCTCGACCAGATCGTTTCGTCCTCCGGCTTGAAACTGCTCAATCGACTCTTCGCCTTTTCTCACCATCCCCTGGATGACCTTGAAAATATCCTCGTCTTCCAGCTTTCTTCTCAGCTCAAATTCTCTATTCTTGATAGAGGATCGGATCAATCGGATGGTGGAGAGCCGAATCTTATCATTGGTCTTCATCGCTTGCTTCATCTCTTCAACTAATTTTTCTTCCAGATTCATTATTAGCCTCTATCTATAAATTTCCTCATCCTCTTCATTGCTCTCTTCTTGGCGGCCAGGGCCTTCTTCTTTCGTTTAATGCTCGGTTTTTCGTAATGTTCGCGCTTCCGGACTTCGGATAATATTCCGGTCTTTTCAACCTGTTTCTTAAATCGCCTGAGTGCATTTTCAAAGGACTCGTTCTCTTTTATCCGAACGTTTGGCATCCATCTTCCCCCTCCTTTCATCACTTATTTTTAAACATCTAATTATATTTTTTTTTTAACAATGTCAAATTTTTTGTCATTTTCGTAGATACCCCCGGACAAGCCCGTGGAACTCAGGCCTTTGGGCCTTTAGAGAGCTCTGCACTTTGCCCCGTGTGAGCTATCTCGTTGGAAAGCCATAGACTTTCTAACGGAGTTTAGCCTCGGACAAAGGGGTTGTGCCGTTTCTCGTATTGGATCGTTGAGGTGGGTGTGGATCCGTAGTTATGACCAGGAAGAACGACTGTATCTCCTGGAAGTGTGTAGAGTTTTTTCAGAATGGATGCCTTCATCACATCCCATGAGCTTCCAGGAAAGTCCGTCCTGCCTACAGATCCCACAAAGAGGGTGTCTCCAGTAAAAACCATACCATCCATATAGAGAGACATTCCGCCAGGAGAGTGGCCTGGTGTATGGAGGACCTTCAATTCCACCTTACCCACCCTGATCACGTCCCCTTCTTTAACCAAAATGTCAGCAGGAGGAGAAGGGGTCGCATTGAACATCATGAGTAGATCATGAGGAGTGCGCGTGAGGTAGGCAGCTTCCTCCTCATGGATGACGATCTTACCTCCGGTTTTTCTCTTCATCTCGGCATTGCCCATGATGTGGTCCACATGGCAATGGGTATTGACGATATATTTGATCTTATCCAATCCCTTTGCTCTTGCCTCTTTCAGAAGATAATCCGTATCATCCGAAGGATCGATGAAGAGACCTTCCTTTGTCTCTTCATCCCCAATAAGGTAACAGAAGACTGAAAAGTTTCCCACTTCGTACTGTTGGACAATCATCCTTTTTCCTCCCGGCACTATTTCGGTTAACTATAATGGATGAACTCCCTAACTTCAACCTCTCTTTCCAGAAAAAACGGATTCAGCCAAAAGGAATCATTTCAATCTTGCAAAGCAGAAACTATCATTTTAATCTTAAAGAAGATCTGTCCACTCTTGCAAAAAGATCTTATGAAGCTCGAAGAAGACCTCTTTGTCTATCTATGGCAGAACCCTTACGAGAATAATTGTAACACCTATTTGATTCGTGGGGAAAAGACGCTTCTCATCGATCCAGGTCATCTTCGTCATATCGGAGAGCTCTTCACTCAGATGGAGAGGGATGGTCTATCTCCGGAGGAGGTTGATCTCGTCCTGATGACTCATTCCCACCCCGATCACATGGAAGGTGTTGAAGCCTTCTATAACAAACGAACCCGAATGGTGATGTCACGTGAGGAAGAGCATTATCTCCAGCAGAGCGGAAAGTACCTCTTCGAGATGATGAGACAGCCCGTCCCAAAATATCGGATCGACTTCTTTCTCAGGGAAGGGAAATTCCTTTTCGGTGGCAAGACTTTTCAGGTGTATCAGACTCCAGGACACTCTCCGGGGTCTATCTCAATCTATTGGCCGGAACGAAAAACTCTCTTAACCGGAGATGTCATTTTCTATGGAGGAATTGGAAGAACCGACTTTCCTGAAGGCAATTCAAAGCTCCTTATGAAGAGCATTGAGACTCTCTCCAATCTGGATGTGGAAGTTCTTCTACCTGGGCATGGGGAAATGGTGGTGGGGAAGGCGATGGTCTTACAGAACTACACATACATCCGGCACAATTTTTTCCCTTATCTATAAAGCTCTGATCTGTTTTTTGATATCCTCAAGGCTTGCTTGAAACTTCTGGGTTAGCCTCAATAAGTTTTCCCTCCAGAGATCAATGGCCTCCACATTGGGCTCGACAGCATCTCCATCAATCCCTTCTCTCCTCAAGATGTCTAATTGTTCAGCTTCGATCTCCTTCCTGATCCGAACCTCATCTTCTTGGTATTGAGTACGGAGTTGGTAAAGTGTTTCTCGGATTGCCTCCATATCTTTACATTTCAGAAATTCAATTCCTTTGAGAAGCTTTTCTCCACCTTCATCCAGAGAAAGTCCATCGATCCAAAGGGAGAGAAGACCTTCTTTCACCTGTTCCCTTATCCTTTCATCCATCCGTTCCATCTCCCTCTGGATCTCATTCAGATGAAGCTGGTCTTCTCTGTAGCGATGAAAAAGGCTCAGGGTTTTCTGTTCGATCTCTTTTTTTCTGATCTCCTCCTTATCTTTTTCTGAGAGTTTAAGTTTCTTAGTGCGCTCAAGAGCCAACTCCAGGGTTGACTTGATTTCAGCCATAAGCGATCCTATCGAGACAAAAAATTTTTTTAGTTCGAGACTGGGCCAAATAACCCCCGGATATCCTTGCCCGAAAGGGCAGGGCTTTTCTGCATCCTTGGATTTGAAATTGCCTTCATCCCCAGTCTGAAGACCGGGGCTTTCGGGATTATACGGAGTAAATGAAAAGGGTTAATAAAAAGAGACCCCGAAGAAGATCCGAGGCCTCTTTTTATTTCAGTTCATTTCTTCATTAGGATTAGGAAATCGGGGTCACATTGGTTGCTTGAGGACCTTTGGGTCCCTCTGAAATATCGAACTCCACCTCATCTCCTTCGTAGAGGGTCTTGAAACCATCCTTTTTAATGGCGGAGAAATGCACGAAGACATCTCCTCCATCATCTCTGGAGATAAACCCATAACCTTTCTTCTCATTGAACCATTTCACACGACCTTTGGCCACTACAATTCACCTCCTCTCCTTTCTATACTTCGTAAGTTGTAATAGCCTCTGGTCCTTAAATAAAAAAAGGCCACAGAAGTTTGGAATGAAAACTTTGTGACCTCTCTTTCGATCCAACCACATACTCCTTACAACTTACCGTGAGCAGATTATGTCGAATCTATTTCCAAATGTCAAGGATTTTATTTTTTTAAGAAAAATCTGGGTTTGAAATCTCTTTTTGTGGAATATAGAATAGTGTTAGAGGAGAAGATGTTTTTAAAGTCCTTCTATTACAGCGTGACCCTAGCCGTTTGGTTGATCTCGTCTCCATTTTCCGTGGCGGCTGAAATCTATCGATGGACCGATGAGAGGGGAACCATCCATATAACGGATGATGTCTCAAAGATTCCTGGAAGATATTTGGATCAGGTCAGAAAAAAAGAGGTTTCAAAAGAGAGAACCGAGGAGAGAGTGAAAGAGATTGAGCCTGATCAAAGCCAGGAACGGGTGAAAAGATATTTGGAAGAAGTTGATCGAAGGATTGAAGCGAAGAAGAGGGTTGAAAAGAAACTATCCGAATCAGAAGGAGAGTTGAAGATCTCTGAGGAGAGACTGAAATGGATAGAAGAATATGAAAAAGATAATTACCTCCTATATCAACCCTTCAGAGATCCTAAAACCGGCAGGTGGGTTCCTGTGGTTTCGCCATATTTTGAAGAGAAGAAGCGGTTAATAGAAAAAATAAAGAATATTAATAAAGAAATTTTATCGTTAAAAGAGAGATTATCCGAGATAAATAGAAGCCTTTAATTAATTGTAATAATTAAGAAAAATAAATTTTAATCGGCTACATTTTTTTCTGTTACGTAAAAATCATTTGTGCACATATGGGAAACGATTTGTGGACATGGTCAAATCCTTTCAGAGATGGAACTCCCATATCTTTTTCTCCTCTCAATAGATCATAAACTTGCGATTTGGGATAAGGCAGATGGTGAGTGGTGTTGCTTCAGGACATCCCGTAGGCCATTTCTTTCCCATGAACATAATGGTCCCGTCTTTCCTGACCTTTCTCTGGAGATGGATGGAGAAGATCCTCTCAAGGTCTACAGAAGGTTTTAGGGGCCTTAATTTACCTTTGTTCTGATGGATAGCTTGCTGCCATCGATTCGCGGGAATCTCCTTTGTCTCTTCGTGAATCCTTTGGTCATTGTAGTAGCTAACCAAATCATCCAATATCTTTTGGGCTTCAGAAGTCTCCTTGACTTTCTGTTTTTCACAGAGATAGGGAAGTCTCCTCTGAAGGTAATCAAAGATCTTTTCGACCTTTCCCTTAGCCTGAGCCTGTCTTTTTCCTGTATAGATCATCCCAATGCCAAGACAACTGAGAGCCCTTTTGAACTGGATCTCCCCTTCATCCTCACGAAGCTTGTATCTCACATGAACCCCTTGGTGAAGAACAAACCGGAAGGTGGAATGGTTATCCAGATAGTAAGCCAGAGGAATCCCATAAGTGGTGACCGTCTCTCTCACTGTCTGGAGATGCTCAAAGGTTGTCTCCCTTTCGACTATCCTCGCCCCCACCACCCTTCGAGAGTAGTCATCTTTGGTCAAAATCAGATACTGCTTCTCCCTCCGATGGGGAAGCCAGAGATGATAAGAGGAGTCGTGTTGAAACAGGGCCCCTGGTCCTGAAGTCTCAAACCTCGTATAAACCTTTCCCTTCTCATCCGGCAAAGCATGATAATACCCACTCCTGAGCGCATAAAGGCGAAGACTATTTCGACAAAAAGGGCGACCAAATCTCTTCTCTGCTTCTTCGGCTAAAAAGGCAAAGTTGAACTTCCCACGAAACAGATCCGCTTCCTGCCGGATGTATTTGAGCTCCTTGTCCAGCCATTGTCTCACTTCTTCGGTCAATACATGAAAGGCATTGTCCACCCTTCGCCATAAACGAAAAGGGTTCTTTCGGTTTTTTAACAGCCATCGCTTTCGGAGCTGATGAAGACGGCTTCTCTTGACCCCCAAAAGTCCATGGCCTCTTTCTCCGAGATCCGATGCTGATTGAAGGAGCTAAGCACCTCTTGCACAAATTCAACCGGCAGCCTCTTATGAATCCTCTCCCTCATCCTGTGTCGATTCTCCATAAGAGCCTCTAAAAAGGCAATCTAAACTTGTATCTCAACCCATGGAGGCGATCCTAACCTCTTGAAAAACTTAGACTTCATTCTTAACTCGGCTTGTATCTCACGGAGATTGAAACAGAAAAGAGGCTACCAAAGAGGGTTTAACGAGGATCTCGGCTTGTATCTCACGAAGGTAGAGATGGGTTTTCTCTGTTAATTCAATCGCTTTACTTAGCCTCTCGGCTTGTATCTCACCCGGGGTCACCTTCTTTTGAGCCTTTCTCTTCTGCCTCCACTGCCTCTGATAATCGGGATGTCGTTGCCTCCAGGGTTTCACATGGTCCTCGTAATATGGTTCTTCCAGTAGCCCGGATTTTTCTCCCTGTAGAGCCTGTTGTTGTCCTGCTTTCTCAGCTTCTGACATCCCAAAGAACAAGCCTTCTGACGATTACCCACCCTTGGATCAGGAACAAACTTCTTACCGCAATAAAAACATCTCTTCTCTCTCACCTTCACACCGTCCCCTTAAGATTTAAGCCCCTCAGATTGACCAGGGATGGTTAAACTTAAATCAAAAAGGGATCTTTTTCAGATGCTGAAGGCTATGGACTGATACCCCGTTCTTCGGAGACGAGTCCAAAGGAGCCTTGCGATGCTCCTTGAGCAATCCGGGGGCTTATTAGAAATTGGATTCTTGATCTGAGCTTACCGGGTTGGGATCAAAGAAAAACAGAGATTGTTGGGTAGAAAGCCATAGGGTTTGAGAAAATCACAAAAGAAAAAGAATCAATCCGATCCAGTTTCAAATGCTTAAAAAGTTTTTCCACAATCTGCCAAAGTTATGAGTCTCCCCCCCAGACCCCCCTCATTACTACTACGACGATGTCCATAAATGATTTTTACAAAAAGTACATAAATGATTATTCCGTAACAGGCTACATTTTTTTCTTGACAATAAATATATTGTATTGTATTGTATTTTAAACTATTTGGGGTATTTATTTTGGCGCAAACAAAAGTTGCGAGAACAATCTATATTAACAGTGATCAGGTAGAAGCTCTGAAGCGGCTATCCGATAGGACCAAAGTTCCTCAGGCTGTCTATGTGAGAGAAGCCCTGGATATGCTTCTGGATAAGTATTCTGAGCAGTTGAAATTTGATTTTAAAGATTCTTTTAAAGAGAGAACCTTTCAGAAAGATACAGGCCTATAAGAGGACATTGCTGTGACCAGCCCCTTTCGACTCATCTATCTCAAATCAACCGAGGTGGAACCTCCGCATGTAGAGCCAATCGTCCCTCCTTCTCGTGAGGAGAAATCGAGTCGGTCTTTCTCTTCATCAAAACCCCCTGCTCCGGAAACGCATGCTAAAAGGGAGATTCTGAAACTAGCAAAAGCAGACCTTAAACATCCTGATCCGAAAGTGAGGATTTTGGCTGTAAGATTTTACCTTGAGCAATCCCATCTCTCCATCACGATGCCCCTGCTTCAAGAGATCTTATCCGATCCAGATCCGGGTGTACGGGGAGAGGCCCTTTCCAAATTGATCACCTTCGGGAGTCCTATCGTCTCTCCTTTCCTAAAAAGACATCTCAGAGATCCTGATCCCACGGTTCGAATGGTCGCCCTTAAGGGAATGTTTCAACTCAAAGAGAAGATGGATTTGAATCTTCTCATGCAGTTTCTCAGCGACGATTCTCCCTGGGTGAGACGAAAGCTGGCTACCTTACTCGGATGGTATCAGATGGAAGGGGTATTGCCCATTCTGATGGAGATGTCGAAAGATAAGGACCCAAAGGTGAGAAAGGCAGCTCTCTTCTCATTGGCTACCCTTTATCCCGAAGAAGGGGTGGAGCGGCTGATGGAGGCAATGAGCGATTCTGAAGCGGATATTCGCAGGTGGGCAAGAGACCAATTGAATCGAATGCTTGAAAGGTCGGTGAAACACCGATCGGCTTCCCGTTCGGGGTGAAGTTGAGCCCAAAAATGATGGCAACCCAATCACTTCCTTTGATTCAAAAGGCCCAGATTTTTGGAGATAGGGTCTATTCTCCGCAGGCCTTCGCCAGACTCCTCGGGATTACAAAACAAGAACTCCTCGAGAAGGAATCCCAGGGGATTATCCCCCCGGCTAAGAGAAATGAACGAAAAGAACGGTATTACAAACCCGAGGATGTGGTCAAATATCGCAACTATCTCAGTATTCCGTCGCCCATCACATCGGTCCGAAAACAGCTCTTTCTCAACTTTAAGGGAGGGACAGGAAAGAGCAGCCTCTCAGCTTCTTACGGATTTCGTCTTGCACAGATGGGCTTCAGGATTCTGTTGATCGACCTCGACCCCCAGGGCCACCTTACCCAATGTCTGGGCCTCAACAGTGAACAGTATCCCAAGACTCTCTACCACGCTCTGATCGAAAAGGAGGAGATCGAAAAGATCATCGTCAAAACAGACCTCCCCACGCTCGATATCATCCCATCGAACCTCAACCTTTCGCCGATAGAGCTTTCGCTTTTTTCAATGAACTCGAGGGAATTTCGCTTGAAACGGTTGCTCAGTTCTATAGAAAAGAATTACGATGTGATCGTGATGGACGCATCCCCAAGCATAGGTCTCTTAAATCTCAATGCGATCCTCGCTTCCAATGACCTGCTCATTCCGGTTTTGGCCGATTTCCTCTCGTACCATGGCCTCAAGATTCTCTTCGAAACCCTCTCCACGATCGAAGAGGATTTTTCTTTCGTCTTTGAAAACATCTTCATCTTCTTAAATCGGTACAATGAGTCCCATCGGATCTGCAGACGCTCGAAGAAAGCCCTCGAAACCCATTACAAGAAGTACCTCCTCAACACGGTGATCCGGCAAGACACGCAGATCGCTGAAGCCACAAGCCAGGGAACCCCGATCTTTCTCTTTGCTCAATCCTCAAAGGGAGCGGAGGATATACAAGACCTGATTGCAGAAATATTTCAAATAAAAGAAGACGAATATGTCGGATGAGTTCACCCACAATCGTGAGGGAACGGGTCAAATAGATAGAAGAATGAGATGTGAGCAAGCCCTCTTCTTAAAGAGGGAGGAGGCAGGGAAATGAAGATAAAACCACAGGTTCTTACGACCGACGGGTTTGATCGGAGTGTGGCAGAAAAGATGCCAAAGATGAGGAAATGTGAAGAACCTCTGCCTGAGACACAGGAGATGGAACTCGCCCCCATTGCCGAGGATCAACCGGAAGTCATACCAGAGACTATCCCCCAAGAAAAAGCTCATGAAAAGAGAACGATCTTTGAACCTCCCAAACAAACCCTGGACTCCGGCCAGGATCTCGATGTCCTCCGGTTGATTGAGGATCTTCACACCCAGCTTTTAGTCTCGAGCCGTGCAAAAAAGGCGCTGGAAATGGATCTGTCCTCCTATCAGAAGACCATCCATCAGTTGGCACAGGATAATAAAGAGTTACGGAATCAACTCGAGGTTGAAAAGAAGGAGCTTCAGAGATTTAGAGAGGCCCATGCGGAATCAATCTATTTGAAAGAGGAGAACGAGGAAGCCCTCCAGAAGATACAGGAGTTTCAACAGGAATTAAAAGATATGAAAGACCAGTTGACAAAGACAAGCCGGGAGCGAGAGGAAGCGTTAGCTCGGATTCGTGAGTTGGAATCTCAGATGGATCAGAATGAGCTGATTAAAATTAAAGGAAAGATGAAGGAACGCGAGGCCTTTTTGTTTCATGAGGAGAACCAGGAGCTCAAATCCAGACTGGAAGAAGCCCTTGCCAAAAATGCGGAGATGGAACGGAAATATGAGATGTTAAAACGTTCTTTTAATGAGGTGAAAGAATCGCTCACCCTGTTGAGAGATTCTTATAAAAAGGACTATTACAACCTTTCCGAGGCCCCCGATTAACCTACTGAATCGATTTTACCTGAAGGCTTCCTTTATTTTGAAAACCTTCGAGCAGCCTTCTGCCTTCTTCGCCTGGCCTCTTGCTGTTTCCTCTTCTTCTTAACCGAAGGCTTTTCGTAGGCTCTTCTCTTCTTCAATTCCTTAAGAATGCCATCTCTGGCGAGTTGACGTTTCAATGCCTTAATCGCCATTTCGATCTGATTGTTTTGAACTTTAACTTCCAAGCCTTATCCTTTTTTCTCTTTTAATAGGCTATCTGTTTCTATCTCTTCTGCCGCCCCTATATTCCCCATCCCTCTTCTTCTGAGGTCTGGCTTCATTCACAACCAAAGCCCGCTCCATAAAGGTCTTCCCGTTAAGCATGGAAATCGCTTTTTCGGCCTCTGCCTTGGAAGCCATTTCCACAAAACCAAATCCCCTTGACCGCCCTGTGTAGGAATCGACCACGATTTTAACCGATTCAACAGAACCTGCTTCTGTGAAGAGATTCTTTAAATCCTCTTCCGAAGCCGCAAAGGGAAGATTTCCAACATAGAGTTTCTGGCTCATTCTTCCTCCTTAAATTTAAAAACCCCCAGGACTTTCTAAAGAGCCTCTGGGGGTCCCCAAAAACTTTTTATTAAGTTCAGGATTTGACCTTATCAAGATTAAGGTGATTTCTTTATAATTGAAACTTAATCATCTGTCAAGTTAAAAATAGCGTGTCTTCACAAATTGACAGGGGAGGGGAATTATAGTATTTTTAACCACATAAAGAGGATAGAGGATGGGGGGCTCTCTTCCATCTTTCAATAGATTAAGGATGGTTATTAGTGAAGGAGTATCTTTCCCTTGTTTCAAAGCCGGTCAGGTACCTTGGCTGGGAGATCAATTCCATCAGAAAAGATCCCTCCGAAGTCAGACTGACGTTCTGCCTTGCCTTCCCGGATGTCTATGAAGTGGGAATGTCCCACCTCGGCGTCCAGATTCTTTATCATATCCTCAATTCGAAGAAGGGAGTTGCCTGCGAAAGGGTCTTTGCTCCATGGGTGGATATGGAAAAGATCCTGAGGGAGAAGGGAATTCCTCTCTCTTCCCTTGAATCGTCCACCCCTCTGAGTCGGTTCGATATCCTTGGATTTTCCCTGCAGTATGAGCTCTGTTTCACCAATCTCCTCAATATGCTCGATCTCTCTGACATCCCTCTCCTTTCAAGAGACAGGGATGAGCGGTTTCCGCTGATCATCGCCGGAGGACCGACCGTCTTCAATCCTGAGCCTGTGGCAGAATTCTTCGATGCCATTGTCATCGGAGATGGGGAGGAGGTCGTTCTTGAGATCTGCGATTTAGCCATCCAGTGGAAAGAGGCTCAGGCGAAGAAGGATGATCTCTTAAAAACCCTCTCCAATCTCGATGGCGTCTATGTCCCAGCTTTCCATCAGGGACAAAAAATAAGGAAACGAATCATCCCTGACATCAACGGCGCCCCTTTCCCTCTTTGCCCCATCGTTCCCTATATGAAGGTGGTTCATGACCGCCTCAATCTGGAGATCGCCCGGGGCTGTAAACGGGGATGCCGGTTCTGTGAGGC
>OGCL01000841.1_pt1 | contig 29616 bp, 26 predicted proteins | sample 1570041 | NCBI WGS metagenome assembly OGCL01 (sample SAMN06266162, study PRJEB24511) | hot springs metagenome | isolation source: Hot spring water | place: South Africa: Limpopo | collected 2015-06-22 | reverse complement strand
CCAATCCCGGATTGCGGAGCTGCCCAAAGACCAACCCTCGCCATTTGCACAAGATGTCACCAAACCGAACAAGTGGCATTCAGGAGGCGCTGGAATGGTATCCACGGCGTCTGATTACGCCCGTTTCTGCCAAACCCTTCTCAACGGGGGCCATCTGGATGGAGTTCGTCTGGTCTCCCGAAAGACCATCGAATTGATGACCGCCAACCATCTCCCTCCAGGGACAAAGTTCAGCCCCTTAACCTACCCTCTATTCGGGGCATTCTCTCCAACACCAGAAATCGGCCATGGCTTTGGCCTTGGTTTTGCCGTGCGGACGGAGAAAGGTCTGAGCTCCCTTCCTGGATCCATCGGGGATTATTCCTGGGCAGGTGCATTTGGTACCTTCTTCTGGATTGATCCAAAAGAGAGATTGATCGCCATCAAAATGATGCAGGCCCCTGCCCAACGGCTCCACTACCGCTACATGTTAAGGCAATACGTTTACCAGGCTATTGTGGATTAGAGAGAACGCAAGCAAAACGGAAGCGTCTTGGAATAAATCCCGGAGGCCTCAGCCATAAAGAGGCAGGGCAGAACATAGCCCTGCCTCTTTTATTGAATTCAGAAGAAGGAATAAGCCTTACATGCTATCTCAATCCATCCTCTTTCTTGGCTTCTTCCTTTTTTAGTCCACCAATCCTGGGGTGAGGTCTTCCGGAATCGGTCACAACAATGGCCACTAAGATTTCGTCAGAACGAGGGGCATCTGGAACTCTCACGGCCATGGCATCGAAATGGGTACGGACAAAGGCCGCATCTTTATAATGGAGGGGGACATCAATCTCTGTCCCCGGCCCTCCCAACTTTTTAGCCGATGGAATGATGGCTTTTCCTCCACCCACAGCCTCCCGCAGGGGTGTCCCTAATTTCGGATGAAGAATGGCTGCTCCATGTTCCAATTCACCATCCACTCCAACGATCGCTGCCTTCCCATAACTCTCAGCCTGCTCAGGAAGGATGTTTAATGCCTCAACCGCCTTCCTTCCCAGGATCCCACCCAAGGTTTCACCGATGTCAATCAGTTCATCGAGCTTTTCAACATACTTCCCTGAAAAAGGATTCTTAATGACAGCCACAGCCGCAGCCTTTCTGGTCGGGGGTTCAACCTTTTTACCTCCCTCCATAATGGTCTCTTCTACCATTGTGATATATTTTCGGACTTCCATGATTCACCTCCCATGGCAAGTGGTCTACATACCTCATCGCAGATCTAAATTTTTCTTAACCAACCATTCAATGAATCTGTCCAGAGGACCCTTCCTTGAACTGCGATCAAAGCCCCCTTGATCAAACCCTGTTTCGTCAGAGAATTGGCCTTTGACATCCCATTGTTTAAAGCCTCTTCTATTCTCTGCGGAGATAAGGCACCAACCTTGACGGTCACCCATTCCCCAGCAATATCCGTATCCGGATAGATCCTCTCGGCAAGGGTCCGAGTGATCTGCGGATCGTCTGTATTGGTAAAATTCCCAATAACCGTTGCGGCTGAATCCGCCAAGGAGGCCTTGTGGGCCAGAACCGTAACGGCCGAGGCAATGCCTTTGGTGAAACTTCTTCCTCCAAGCCCGCTCGTGGCCACCCCCCCTATCTCCATCCCTGAGTCAAGAGAGAGAAGATAGGCGGGCTTTTCTGAATCAATCTCTGTCTTTATCCCTACCCTGGCCACCTCCCCTTCCCTTAAACGGATGGCAAGGTCTCCTCCATTTTCTACGATCACCTTTGTTCCGCCTTGGCTGAAGATAAAATCAGCCACCACCTCAGAAATTGATCCGGCGACCGAGGCCAGGGGCGTTAAATCCGGCTCACCCATGACTCGAGTAGCCTCAATCATTCTACGGACAACATCAGGATAGAGCCGTCCCATCCCCAAGGTCGCACTTTCCCTCTTTAGGATGGCGAGATGTTTTGACAGATCTTCAAGAAGACCCGTGGCCAGGAGCGCACCGTCCTCTGCCAAATTGGGAAGAGGCACCCCCTGTTCAGAGGCATGGATGGTCATTCTCATCGGGCCATACTCCACAAGGGTAATCCCCTTGGGCAGTGTTTGAATAAAGTTGCTGTTTAATACTCTGTGTGCCACTCGCGCTGTCATCCATTAAATTCCAATAACCAAATTTCAATCACCAAATAATCACCAATATCCAAACTCCAATCACCAAAATAACGAAGGAACAAGTTAGAGATTTTGGTCATTGGTTGTTTGAATTTATTTGGTTAGTGTTGCTTGGTTATTGGTGATTTATCTTTTATCTCTTTCAACACCTCATCCAATTTCCGAATGGCCTCCTGATGTCCTCCCATTTCGAGATACTCTTCCAGTTTCATCGTATATTCGAGAGGAACAACCATGGCAGGTGTCGGGACATAAGTAAAGGCTCTGATCATCACCTTCTCAACATCCACTAAAAAAGTGATCCCGCCTCCTGGCAGGATGTAGGTGGGGGCTCCGCCTACAGTCAGTCTTGCACGATTCTGGTGAATGGCCTGGTTCAATTTCACCGGAATCTTCGTCACACCCGCTCTGGCACTTCCACCTGCCCCTCCCACATAGATGGCGGAAACTCTGGAGGGTTGACAATTGGAAGCAATCATTTCGATGGCCCTCTTGGCCAGGGGTGTTAAATCGATCGGAATAAAACTCCCCCTTTCATCCAATCGAAACATCGCTGCCCGTTCGCCCGTTGTCTCCGTGATGAGAACGGTCATTCCTGGTTTGGCGAACCTCGGATCAAAACCCTCAATGATCTCTATGGGGTTCTTAATGGGTGTTCCCCCCCATCCCTTGCCGTGTTCGCCAAAGTAACGACCTGGGGTAGATCGCCTTGCCTTTAACTTCAAACCGCTATACGTTGCGCCTAACTCTCGGCCTGCCGCATGCTCGGTAAACTGCCCGATGAGATGCGAATCGAGGACCACCACCTCATCGGCCGCTTCGATAAAATACCTCCCGAAAAGCCCCATGGAAGCACTGCCGCAACCCACTCTCATCTTCTTTCCTGCCTCTCCATCGATCACAGGAGGCTTGCCCACCTGAAGCATCATCTCAGCCCCATCCTCCACTTTGAGACGGAACTCCCTACGGTTTGCAATATCGGTCATCAATCTGGCAACGGCAAGACCGTCTTTCCCAGTAAGAAGATTGACGCCTCCCAAGGAAAGGATCTTTGAGCCATACTCTTCCGTACAGAGATGACCGACCCTCTTCTTTCCGATGAGAACAGGAGCCCCTTCTTGGCCAATATTCATATCGGTATCTATCTTCACCTTGATACCGCTATAGCTCATGGGAGCTTCTGTCACTACAGTGACCACATCTATTCCATCCAAATCCGATTGAACAATATACGGAGCGGGTTTGGTGTCTGGATAGGTTGTGCCCGCACCAATACCCGTTATCAAGGGCTTTCGAATAGCCACTTCGTGATCCTGACCGACAATCTCTTTCACATCTTCATAAGATTGAAGCGGGATATTTCGGACCAGCACCCCCTTCTGGTTGACAAATCTCTGACAGGCACCTGTATTCCCGACTCGAATGATGCAGTGAATCGGACAGGATGAACATTGGATCCCCTCTCCCTGGGGTGTTGACTCAAGGGAGATGGCTTCTGTCGGACAGACCTTGGTGCAGGCTCTACAATCCACACAGAGATCGGAGATGGATGCCTTTTTCTTCCTCCCTTTATTCTTCTGTAGGGTGATGGCTGAGAGAGGACAGGTCTCCACACATATACCACATCCAATACAGGTATCCCAATGGACCATCATCATGAGTTCCTCACCATACGTAACCGTGTCCGGATGATTTTTACCGCCTTCTGATGACCGATCACGACTTACTGATTACGATCTTCCCATTCGGTGGTGGGGTGTTGCGGCTTACCCCAATCTTCATCTGGCCGTCAATCAGAACAGCCGCAATCCCAGGGATATCTCCTGCCTCAATGGCTGAAAGCGCATCTTTGCCTACCGAACCCATGGGAGCATCCATGATGACCAGATCGGCCTCCTTGCCTATTCCAATCACACCCCGGTTGAGACGGTAAACCCTTGCTGTATTCCCTGTTGCCATGGCAATCGCCTCCTCTGCCTTCACATCGCAGAGAGAGGCGAGGAAGTTGATGACCCTAAGAATTCCAAGTGGGATCACGCCGGTTCCCGAAGGAGCATCATTGCCAATGATGATTCGTGAATAGGCATTCACCTCTTTTACAATCTTCATCACCTCAACAATCATCTTCGAATTACCACAGTGGGCAACCTCCAAAATGAGATTCGTCTTTCGGATGAGTTTCTCCGCCTCGGCCAGTGAAATAGCTGTGGGACCTCCGTTGATGTGCGAAACGATATCCGGATCAGTGGCAATCACATCATCCGCAGGAACGGTCGTGCTTCCCGGAATAGAGGTCCCTCCTGTATGCATCATCACGACCATCCCATACTTCTTAGCCCACGTCACCATCGGAGCAGCCTCCTTTGGGCTCTTCACTCCTCCTAAACCGATCTCTGCAACAACTCGAACGCCTTCCTTGGCCAGCTCTTCAAAGTCCTTCTCCTGAAGGCCTGGCTCAAGGATGAGGCTTCCCCCAAGGACTTTCACGCCTGCGGGTCTGGCATTGGCAAATGATTTGGCTGCAAGGATGGCTAAGGCTTTAGTACCAGCCACATCCTTTGGCCTTCCTGCAAGGTGAACCTCGCCTGCGGAGATGGCGGTCGTTACCCCCCCATGGAGGGAAGATTCGATAAAATCCAGCATCTTCTGCCTTGGTGTAAAATCTCCAAGAACAGGGTGGCAATGGGAATCGATCAACCCAGGCGTCACGGTCATGCCTCCGACATCAATCACCTGCTCCACCCCATTTTGATCGAGATCCTTCTCTTGGCCAATCGCCTGAATCAGCCCCTTCTCAATGACCATGGCATCCCACTTTAAAAGAGGGTTTGAAATGTCTCCAGAAACCAGAGTCCCGATATTTTTGATCATCACCTTTGCCATAGCAACCTCCTTCCTCCGTTCATCCTTCCTCCCTTCAATTTAAGGGGAGCCAAGGCTGAGTTAGGAAGAATCAGACAGGGGTCATACGGATCACTAACCACTGATCACTGACTACTTGTTCTTTTTATGAATGGCCTCCAGCACCCTTTCCAGATTGGCCGGAAGATGATAAATCCTCTCCCCAATGGCATCCGAAATCGCATTCAGAATGGCAGGAGCACAGGGAATGAGCGCTGGCTCTCCAACGCCTTTCGCCCCAAAGGGGCCACTTGGCTCTCGTGCTTCCACGAGGATTGGAATAATTTCGGGAATATCCATGGAGGTGGGGATGAGGTAGTTCACAAAAGAGGTGGTTTCCCCCGGGATATACTCCTCCATCAGCGCAAATCCAATACCCATGGCCACGCCACCCGTGATCTGTCCAATCACGTTCTTTGGATGGATCGCTCTTCCTACATCATGGCAGGCCACAATTCGATTCACCCGCACCTTTCCGGACTCTATATCTACCTCCACCTCTGCAAGATGGGTGGCAAAGGCATAGGTTGCATAAGGTGCACCCTGACCTGTCTTGGGATCAAGCCTCGTTGTCTCGGGGTCAAAACTTCCTTCTTTGCGGATGACTTTTTGGCCTCTCTTCACAATCTCTCTGATGGGAATGGAAATGCCGAGTTTCTTTCGATGCCTTACCTCCCCCTCTTCAATCAAAAGATCCTTTTCATCTTCATAAAGCTGAGAGGCCGCCTCTTTTAGAATCTCCTGCTTCAGGCTTGTCACAGCATTGAGGATCGCATTGCCTGAGATATAGGTTTGGCGACTTGCGGAGGTGGCTCCTGCATCAGTGGTTAGAGCCGTATCCGCCCGGATGAGTTTTATCTCTTTTAAAGAGATGCCCAGGGCTTCTGCGGCAATCTGGAGAAGCACGGTATCTGAACCCTGTCCGATGTCTGCCACTCCTGTAAAAAGATAAACCTCTCCATTGGGATGGAGTTCCACTGCTGCGGTGGAAGGATTAGCTATCCCTGTATTACCAACCCCATACCACATGGACCCAATCCCAATGCCCTTCCGAAGATAAGGTCTCTTCGGATCAACCTTTGAAATGGGGGATTGATCCCTCCACGCTCTGACCTTTTTTAAAGTCTCTTTGATCCCAACGCTTGCCACCAGCGTCTGTCCGGTGGCTGTCTCAGAGCCAATCGCAAGTGCGTTCTTAAGCCTTATCTCAATTGGATCCATCCCCAGTGCTTGCGCGAGAAGATCCATCTGTGATTCATGAGCAAAGGACATTTGGGGAACGCCAAAACCCCGCATTGCGCCAGACCAGGGATTGTTGGTATAGGCCATTCGACTCCTGACCCTGACATTGGGAACTTCATAGGGCCCTGTGGCATGGACAGCCGAGCGAATCCCTACCGTGGCCCCATAGGACGCATAGGCTCCCGTGTCTCCGAGAATCTCAACCTCTACTGCAGTCAATCTGCCATCCTTCTTGACACCGCTTCTGTATCGGATCTTAAGCGGATGCCGTTTCGAAATCACCTGAAAGACCTCTTCCCGGGAATAGACCATTTTTACCGGTCGCCTCAGATGGAAAACAACAAGAGCCAAAAAACATTGGATCGTAATATCAAGCCTTCCTCCAAAACCTCCTCCGGTTGCGGACTGGACAATCCTCACTCGATCCAGGGGGAGGTCAAGAAAGGCAGCCACCTCTTTTTGATCGTAATGGACATTCTGGGTGGGACAAACCACAGTAACCCTTCCTACCTCATCAAGATAGGCAATCCCTGCATCAGGCTCCATATAGGCATGATCCACCCAGGTCGTTCCATAGGTCTCTTCAACAACGACCTCCGCTTCCTTAAACCCAGCCTGAACATCGCCTTTTAGGATATGAAACTCTATGAGAAGGTTCCCATTGGGATGGATCATGGGGGCCTGGGGTCGAAGTGCCTCTTCGGGATCATGGACCGCTGGGAGATCTTCATAGAGAACTAACACTTTCTTTGCTGCCTCTTCAGCGGCTTCCATGGTCTGAGCTGCAATGAGGGCGACCGGCTCACCAATGTATCTTACCCGGTTTGGGGTGAGGACCGGTTGATCCTTGGTGATGGTCCCGATCTGATTCTTTCCAGGGACATCCTTGGCTGTAAAAATTCTTTCTATGCCCGCCACCCTGAGGGCCTCTTCCATTTCAATCCTGATCAATTGGGCATGAGGCTTTGTGCTGCGGACGACCTTCAGATAAAGGGGATCATCTAACTGAAGGTCTGCACCAAACCTCGCTTCCCCTAAAACCTTTTCGATGGAATCCACTTTCGGAATATCAAGACCAATCTGTTCCATCTTCTTCTTCCAGTGATCTTCTGATCGCCCTGAGAAAAAGGGCTTCAACGACAGGGGCCTTATAGGAGGTGGAGGCCCGGATTCCGCTACGATGGATCATCGTCTCTGAGACTTTCTTTGAAGCAGTGCGGAATAACCCTTCATCAGGGACCTTGCCGGTTAAATAGTCTTCCACTTCTATCAATCGCTGCGGAGCAGGAAAAATGGAGCCAGGGGAAACCCTTATTTCTTTGATCCGGCCTTCTTCCTGCCGAAGGATGATCGCCATGCTCATTCTGGCAATGGCCATAGCCTCCCTTCTTGCCAAACGGATAAAACCACTTCTCATCTCCTTCGAAAGCTTCCTGAAAGAGAGCCGAACCAGAATCTCATGGGCTTTCAAAGCGGTCTGATAGGGCCCCTGTATCAGTTGGGCTATGGGAACCTCCCTTTCGCCCTCATAGGAGGAAACAATTCCAACGGCATTCAAAACCAGCAGAGGAGGTAAACTGTCGGCTGCAGGAGAAGCATTGACAATATTTCCACCAATGGTTCCAAGGTTTCTGATCTGGGGAGAACCGATTTCTGAAACTGCCTTGGATAGGATCCTTCCGTATCGCCTCACCAGTGGAGAATCGGCAATCTCCGAATGGGTCACCGCAGCTCCGATAGAAAGCGTCTGCTCATCCTCTTCAATCCTCCGAAGCTCCTTGAGAGAAGTAACATCAATCAACAGATCCGGTCGCGTGTCTCCATTGCGAAGACCGATCACCAAATCCGTCCCACCAGCAATAATCTTTGCCCTTCCAGAGGCCTCCCAGAGAAGATCACAGGCTTCTTTCAGGGTCTTTGGCGTCTGATAGTCAAAAGGAGGAATCATATAAAATAGGGGATCAGGAGATCAACTCATCTTTTCATCTTTCCTGCGGCTTCAATCGCTTCAATGATCTGCTGATATCCCGTACATCGGCAGAGGTGGCCAGAGATGGCCTTCTTCACCTCCTCTCGGGATGGATTCGAATTCGTTTCCAGCAACGCCTTGGCCGACATCAACATTCCTGGAGTGCAGAATCCGCATTGGACCGCTCCATGATCTATAAAAGATTTTTGAATTGGATGAAGTGCCTCTCGGCTCCCGAGACCTTCGATGGTTTCAATATGTTTTTCTTCTATCTTAGGGGCCAAAACAAGGCAGGAATGGACAGGTCTTTTATCTAAGAGAACCGTGCAGGCACCGCACTCGCCGATTCCACAACCCTCCTTTGTTCCGGTGAGTCTCAGCTTTTCCCGAAGAAGCCTCAGCAGAGTCCAGTGGGCAGGCGTTTCCACCGCAATCGCATTCCCATTTAACTTAAACCTGATTTTCACCAGTTTCCCGACTGGATGGGTCATACTCAAATCCGAAATTCGAAGATCGAAGCACGACACAATTTCTAATGGCCGAGATTATAAAATGACCAAAACTGTTTTGAGATTTTTGGAATTTGAATCACCTGAAATTCCAGATTTCGTGCTTCGAATCTCTTATTTCTTAGAATATTTCATCGCAAATCCATCATCCAGGGTCTTCGCAGTCCCCTGGAGCGAAGAATGCCAACGACTGATGATCACCTTCTTATCCGTATAGAAATCAATCGCCTCGTTTGCCCGACCGCGGATGTCGCCAAACATCGAGATCTTCCTCCCTCCCACAGGAAAATAGGCAATGGGAGCAGGTGTTCCAATATTGATGCCTACCTGTCCCACATTGACGGAACGGGCAAAGTCCCTTGCCCATCCGCCGTTTTCCGTATAGATGTTGGCGGTATGCCCATATCGGCTCTGATTGATCACCTCTACCCCTTCTTGGAGATCTTTGACCTTCTTGAGGCAACGAACTGGTCCAAACACCTCCAATTGAAAGATTCGCATCTCAGGCTCTGCCTCAAAAACAGTGGGGGCCAGGAAGTATCCTCTTGGATGCTTATCCACGACGGGATTCCTTCCATCAAGAAGAAGTCTCGCTCCGTCTTTGACCCCCTGGTCCACCTCTGCGAGAATTTCGTTTAAAGCCTCTCTTGAGACGACCGGACCCAGGGTCACCCCTCTCTCCATTCCGTAGCCTAAGACCAACTTTTTAGAGAGGTCGAGGAATTTCTCTTTAACCTTCTCATATACCTTCTCAACGGCCAACACATTGGATACGGCAAAACAGCGCTCGCCCACATGGCCGAAACAGGAATCAACCACATTCTGCATGATCTCATCGAGAATGGCATCCTCTGCAATCAGGACATGGTTCTTAGCCCCTCCCTGACATTGGGCCCTCTTTCCATGGTGGATCGCCGTTTTATAGACCCGTTCTCCTAACTCCGAAGACCCGACAAAAGAAACCCCTACGGTCCCAGGATGGGTAACCAGGGCTTCACCCACCCCGCTTCCAGAACCGTGCAGAAGGTTGATGACCCCTTTGGGAAAACCACACTCCTCTGCAATCTCAATGATCCGGGTGATCGTCATCGGACAGAGGCGACTCGACTTGATGATCGCCGTATCCCCAGCAGCAATGGCCCAGACGAAGTAGAGGGCAATCATTGCAGGAAAGTTAAAAGGGGGGAGGAAGACGAAGGGTCCCAAGGGCTCACGAATATAGACCGTATCCACGCCTGTTCCAACATCCTCGGCGTGGCTTCCTTTTAAAAGCTCGGGACCGGCACAGGCATGTTCCACATACTCCATGGCACGAGTAATCTCCCCTCGGGCATCGGAGAGGGTCTTACCATTTTCATTGACAATCAACTCGGCGATCTCTCCCTGATGCCTCTGGAGTCTTTCATGGAAATCAAAGAGAAACTTTGCTCGCCGGGGTGGCGGTGTTGTCCTCCATGCCCAAAAAGCTTGTTGAGCATCCCTCACGGTTCGGTCAATCTCCTCTGGGGTCGTCTCTGGACAGAGGGCTATGACCTCATCCGTGGCTGGATTTCTCACTTCAAACCATCGGTGAGCCTTTGACTCCACCCACTGTCCATTGATAAAGTTTTTCAATTTTTTCACTTCCATCGTCATTCCTTCCTATTGATTAGATTTTTTTATCGCCATCGAAATTTAAATTCGTAACCCAAACATCGAAGTCCAAAATCAATGACAATGACCAAAATTCAAATGACCCAGGCTGTTTTGGATATTTGATCATTTGGATTGGGGTTGTGCTTCGCATTTCGTGCTTCGTATTGATCATCGCCCTACCTCCCCATCATTGAGGGAAGAAAGAGAACAATTTTTGGAAACAGGATGATCAGGATGGCCACCGCGATCATGGCTAAAAGAAAAGGAGCGGCTCCGCGAAAGATGGTCTGCATCGGAACATCCTTCACCACACCCGCAAGGGTATAGACGTTGAGGCCAACTGGAGGAGTGATCAGTCCAGCCTCCATCATGATGACACAGATGACCCCAAACCAGATAGGGTCAAACCCCAAGGTCTTGATCACGGGGAAGATTACCGGCATGGTGAGTACCATCATGGAGATCGCATCGAGGAAACAGCCAAGGATCATATAAGTCAAAATGATGATGGCCAGGATCACATATCGCGATACCTCCAGTCCAGCCATCCAGGAAGAGACTGCCATGGGAATGGTCGAGAGGGCTAAAAAATAACTGAACACATTCGCCCCGGCAACCAGAAATAACACCAGAACAGAAATCCGGGCCGCCTCAAAGAGAGAGGCAAAGAGATTTTGCAGAGTTAGCCTTCTCTTCAATAAGATGATGATGAAAAGGGCGCAGGCACCAATCGCACCTGCTTCGGTTGGATTGATGAACCCCATGTAGATCCCGCCCATCACAATCGCAAAAACCAGAACCGTTTCCCATATCCCCTTCAAGGAAATCAATTTTTCTTTGAAACTGACCTTTTGAGGATTGGTAGGCGCCAGGCTGGGATCGATCTTTACCTTAAAAAGGATGATAGCAATAAAAGCCAGGGACAGGAGGAGGCCGGGAACAATTCCTGAAATCAGGAGCTTTCCTATAGACTGTTCGGTCAACATCCCATAAACGACAAACCCGAGGCTGGGCGGGATGAGAAAACTGAGCGTGCCACCAGCTGCCACCGCACCCACGGCCAACCGAGGGGAATAGTGAAATCGCCTCATCTCGGGAATGGCGATCGTCCCCATCGCCGCAGATGCAGCGACCGAGGAACCACTCAGAGCCGCAAAAAAGGCGCAGGCGGAGATGGTGGCAATCCCCAACCCCCCTGGCAGCCTCCTGAACCATTTTTCAAACGTGGCGTAAAGCTCTCTGGTAATGCCTGCATTTCCGGCAAACCCACCCATCAGGATGAAGAGGGGAATGATCGTGTAAGGATAAAAAGAGGCGGTTTCATAAACGGTCTTGGCAATCACAGGGAGAGCGGCATTGACCGATGCCAGATAACTGATGCCTAAAAAACCCACAAACATCATGACGAAAGCAATGGGCATCCCCAGAAAGAGCAGAAAGACGAGCAGAAGGCTTCCAAGGATGCCGACAGTAATCGGGCTCACGTTGACCTCCTTTTCAACTTTCCAAATGCATCCATCAGATCAAACAGGAGCTCCAACCAGAGCAGGAATCCTCCAAAGGCCACCAGCAAGCGAAAGGGATATTGAGGAATGCGTAACATATCCGAGACGGTTCGTTCCCGTATCCCCTCAAGCCAGCCCTGCCAGATGAGAATCGAGACGATGAAGAGACTCAGGGTGAGAGTGGTGATGTTGCAGAGGGCTTCAAGACGGGGGGATAGCTTGGAGGTCAAAAAGTTCACCCCCACATGCCCCTTTACTTGCTGAGTGTAGGCGACACCAAGAAGAATGAAAACAGCGAGGAGATACTCCGATAATTCAAAGGCACCAGGGATCGTTTTGGCAAAAAACTTCCTTCCAATCACATCACTGGTGGTGAGCATCATCAAAGGGAGAACGAGACACACCCCGGCTCCACAGACATAATAATTGATCCTCTGAATCAGATATTTTATCTTCATGAGTGAGCAACCCTGCATCACCTATGATCATCTTTAGCCCTGCCTAACCCCAACTCACCCCTTCTGATGACTGCCCTTTGTCCTGCTTATCTTAAAAGGGGCAAGATGGCCGGGAGAAAGGTGAGGAGGAAGGGTTAGGTGGATGGGAGAAATCGCAACATTCAAGTAGGGGCGACTTTCTCGTCGCCCCTACTACCGGGCCCTTGACTCATTCCTCTTTTGACCTTAAGCCCACTCTTTGGGAAAGGCGACCACCTTGACTCCGCGTCTCTCGCATTCCTGATTATACATTCGGACAACCTCTTTTCCGGGGAGTCCCTTTCCTTCAAGGTCAGCCACCCACTTTCGAGTGACCTCTCTAAACCCTTCATACCATTTCTCCGCTTCAGCCGAAGGAAGATCATAAAGGGTGACGCCTTTATCCGAAATCTCTTTCATCATGGCTTTGTAAACATCGCGGGTTAACCCTCCGGTCGTCTTAAAGGGATTGTTCCCTACTGCTTCGATGATCTTCTTCTGGTCATCTGGAATTTTCTTCCAGCTCTCCAGGTTCATGACCACCCCTTCGGTCACACATCCAAAGGTTGCCACTACGCCATGTTTTGCCACCTCATGAAGTTTGAAACCAAGCACCAGAGGTGGACAGGTGACCAATCCATCAATCGTTCCGGTCTCAATGGCTAAATAGACATCTCCAAGGGGCATAAAGATGGGCTCGGCACCCAGGGAACGGATATAATGGGTTTGATGCCCACCGGGCGACCGGATCTTCATCCCTTTGATATCGCTGAGGGAACGGACCGGCTTTTTGGTCCACAGGAAGGACTGGATGCAACCATTTAATTCGATCATCTTCACATCTTTAAACTCCCTGTGAAGCACCCGCTCATACATTGCATTGCCAATGTCCGTAGCCAGATCTTTTCCATCCACCCAGGCAGCCAAGGAAAGCACATCTGACAGAGGAAAACGGCCCGGTGTCCAGGTGGCTGTAAAGTAACCCATGTCCGAAAGTCCTTTGGCTACGATGTCAAAGTGCTCAGGCCCTTTTCCCAGGGCCCCTCCGGCAAAAAGGGTCGAAGCGATCTTTCCTCCGCTTCGCTTCTTCATCTCCTCGAGCATCGGTTCCCAAACCGTTTTGACCTCTCTGCCAACCGGAGGATGCCAGGTGCTGAATCGGAGATTCGTCGTCTGGGCTAAGGACAGTTCATAGATGCCAACACCAACCCCCAACGCCACACCACCAATCATCGAATTCTTCAAAAACTCCCTTCTCGTCGTCCCATCACACATTGCCCATTCCCTCCTTTCGGTTTTTCTCTCCCATTCTCTTACGGAATGGGAAGCGTTTTTCTGTTGAATTAAAAGGTGGGAGGACTCACCACCCAGATCACCACCGTCTTGCTCTTGCCCGGATTGGACCAACTATGAGGCTCCTGGGAAGAAAAATAGAAACTCTCATTCTTCTTCAAGCGATAGGACTTCCCATTCCTCTTGATCTCCAACTCTCCCTGAAGCACAATCCCGAATTCTTCCCCAATGTGGGAATAGAATCCCTTCGAGCCTCCTCCGGGTTGGATGGTGGTATAGAAGGGCTGCATCCGCTTGTTCCCAATATGCCGAACAAGCATCTGGATCTTTGCATCCCCTCTTTTAAAATTGATGTTCACCCGGTCTTCTTCTTTGACAATGACGTCTTCCTCTCCCGATTCGGACTCCAGAAAAAAGTCAACCACTTTCACCTGTAACGCAGCGGCAATCTTTTTCAAAATCATGATGGAAGGATTGGCCCGACCCCTTTCAAGCTGCGACAAATAAGCATCGGTGCAGCCAGCTTTTTTGGCCAACTGCTTCAGGGTCATCCGGTTCGCCAAGCGAAGGGTCTTCAGTTTTTGGGCAAGCTCGTTCATCGGGGGAAAATTAATTATATTTAATTTTGTAAAATAATACTTAATATCGCCCGTTTTGTCAAGTAGCCTCTTTGGAGGTCAGCAGGTAATCTAATTTTATATTCGACAGCGACCTAAAGATATTCCCCCTGATCTTTTGATTCTTCCTTTCGAGTAACTCGATCAACTCTTTGATCTCCTTTCGCTTCGTCTTTCCAGAAGCAGGACATCCACTCGGGCCAAAAGGAAGGTTCATCTGCTTAGCGAATCGCTCGATCTTCTTTTCCTCGATGAGGGCAAGCGGCCGGATCAGGGTAATCTTTCCCTTAAACAGGGATTGAAGGGGGAGCATGGTACTGATCTCCGCACTATAAAAGATATTCAACAAAAAGGTTTCGATGATATCATCCTTATGGTGTCCAAGTGCAATCTTATTGCATTTAAAGTGATGGGCAAGATGGAAAAGCCGTTTCCGCCTCTCCCAGGCGCAGAGAAAACAGGGGTTTTCACGGTTCTCAGAACCATTGGCCCTTCTCCCGATATCGGTAAGTTCGATGTGATAGGAAAGCCCTTTCGATTCAAAAAACTCTCTGAGGGCTTCGGAGCGGCTGGATTCAAAACCCAAATCAATGTGGATCGGGATCAATTCATAATGGATGGGAACCCGCTTCCGCCGTTCGTAGAGGAGATGAAGAAGCGTGAGGCTATCCTTTCCACCGGACACCCCGACCAGAATTCGATCCCCCTCCTGAATCAGACCGTAACGGTGGATCGCCTTGCCCATCAAACTTCGAATCTCTTTTTGCCAATAGTTTCCCATTCCAACTCCGACAACGTAAGAACCATAATGGCTCTTTGTAATGGCTTCAAGAAAGCTCTCAATCACCAAATCCCAAGCGCCAATAACCAAATAAGCTCCAATTCCCAACGACCAAAAGTCTTGTTCAATTCTACTTTTCTTCAAACCTTGGGATCTCGGTCATTGGTGTTCATTTGACTATTGGAATGTGGTTATTGGTCATTTCAAGATGCTATGCTCCATCCCTTCCAAAGGACACTTATCGCATTCTGGCCTTTTTTTACAAACATTCTTCCCCAGATGGACCAGCAGGGCATGATATTCGTTGAATAGCTTCTCATCATGGGGAAGATGATCCATAAAGAGTGACTGAACCTCCTCATAGGATGCTTTTTCATCAATGATCCCGTGCCTCGATAAGATCCTTTTCGTATAGGCATCTACCACAAAGACTGGTTTTTCAAGACCATAGAGGAGGATGCTATCGGCTGTTTCTGGACCGACGCCATTCACCTCAAGGAGTTTTTCCCGAATCCTCCTGCCCTTCTCCCGCTTCATTAAATGAATATCCCCACGGTAAGCCTCAAATAAAAAACTGACAAAGGCTTTTAAACGTCTGGCCTTAATTCGGTAGTACCCTGAAGACTTAATCAAAGCGGCCAGTTCTGACTCGCGGATCTGATGAATTTGGGCTGGATGAAGCAGCCCCTTTCTTTTCAGCGCTGCAATGGCTTTCTCCACATTCTGCCAGGCAGTATTCTGGGTCAGGATTGCCCCCACCATCACCTCAAACGGCGTCTCTCCAGGCCACCAATGGCGAGGACCATAAGCCTTATAGAGCTTTTGATAAATGTCCATAAGGAGTCTATGCATCATTTTTTATCATTGCCTCATCCTTTGGAATAATGGAATAGTGGAATGATGGAATCATGACTTAAAAAAACGATTGCTGCCTTTTTATCCAATATTCCAGTATTCCAACATTCCATGATTCATCCTATTTCAGTCTCTTCCTGAACCTCATTGAACTCAATGCAATCATCAGTCCACCCAGAATGACCAGGGCAAGCATCTGGGGCCACAGGATCTCCAATCCCACACCTTTCAGAAAGGTCCCTCGGATGATGAGGAGGAAGTATCTCAAGGGATTGATATAGGTAAGATACTGAAGCCACTCTGGCATGTTCTCCAGCGGAAAGGCGAATCCTGATAGAATAAACGCAGGATTCATAAAGAAGAAAGTCGAAATCTGGGCCTGCTGTTGGGTCGTTGAGATGGTAGAAATGAAAAGGCCTATTCCCACCGAACTCATCAAAAAGAGGAGGCTTCCCAGAAGAAGAATCAGTGGATTTCCGCGAAAAGGGACTTCGAACCAAAATATCCCGATCAGAGCGATCAAGACCACGTCGAGAAAACCGATCAAGGCAAATGGAAGCGTCTTTCCTAAAACCAGTTCCCAGGGACGGATGGGGGTCACCATGATCTGTTCAAGTGTCCCTATCTCTCGTTCCCTCACAATGGCCTGGGCAGTCAGGATCATCGGAAGGAGAAAAGCAATCGTGGCAATGACTCCAGGCACATAAAAATATCGGCTTTCAAGGTTGGGATTGAACCAAACCCGCTGTTCCAGCTCAACGCCTGCCTCTTCAAAATCTTTCATGCCTTCCTGGTTCAACCTCTTGACAATCATTTCCGTCGAATATTCGGAAAGCATCCGTCCCACATAGCCAAGGGCGATCATGGCCGTATTCGATTCCATCCCATCAACGATGATCTGGAGGGGGGCGGTTTTGCCTTTTTTCAACTTTTGTGAAAATCCACTGGGTATTTCAAGGCTGAGGGTGATCTCCCCCTTCTTAATCAGGGCCTCGATTTCCTGCTTCGTTTGAGGATAGGAAACAATCTTAAAATACTTGGAATTGATGAACCGGCTGGTGAGGTTTCTGGAGTCTATGCTCTGATCCAGATCTCTGATGGCAGTCTTGATATTTTTTACGTCAAGATTGGCAGCATATCCAAAGACGATCAACTGGAAGATCGGTGGAAAGATTAGCGCAATCCTCAGCCGTCTATCCCTCAAGACCTGAATCAACTCTTTTACAAAGAGGAATCGAACGCGTTTAAACATAAAATCCTAACCCGGCGTAGCCGGAACCAAACAGGGTTTATATTATCAATCATCCAAGGATCAAGAAACTTCGGCAGCTAAACATTTCCCCGCATTTTTATCCCCTAAGAGAAGGGGACAAAAATGCGGGTGCTCCTTAAAATCAAAACCAGGATTTACTTTTTTGTTTCGTTCGTCTATAAGCATGGATTATCCTTCTGAAATTCCTCTAAGGGGAAAGCCATGACTCTGTTGACAGAAAAATATGCCAGTAAGATTCGAGGGGTACTTTCCTGCTTTGATCGAGTGGTGATTACAGGAACGATTCCTGAGATCTGCCACAGCGATGCCATGAGCAGCCATCTGCGATCCAAGGGCATTCGGATCTTCAACTATACGAGATTTGCCGAGCCCTTGCGGGATGAAATCCGTATCCATGCGGAGCGTTTGGCCCATGAGAATGGTCTGGAGATCGAGTTCATCCGGAAAAAGGACTTCCGTAAAGAGAAAAGGATCAAGAAGATTCTCTCCAAGCGTGGAGATCATCCTGGGCTGGTTCATATCTTCTCTGCCCTAGAACCCTGTCCTTCTTTCAAACCTTGGCATGACAAGAAGACAGGGAAGACCTCTCTTCGGGGCACCGAATCCAAGTGTATCCATTACTATTTCTATTTCATCCTGGAAGACCTTGGGCTGTGCTATCTGCGAGTGCCCACCTGGGCTCCCTTCCGGCTGCAGTTCTACTTCAACGGACACAACCAACTGGCCGCCTGGCTCTCTAAGAGGAACCTCTCCAGCTGTCTCCTGGAGAATGTCTTTATCGAGATCGAGGACTTTGCCAAGGCCCAGCAGCTGGCCGATGCTCTCGATGTCAAAAGGCTCCACCGGCGGCTGGACCAGGTGGCAAGAGAATTCTGCCCAGTGATCCGGCATTTCCCCTCGGGATACCATTGGTCGCTGATGCAGGTCGAGCTTGCCCTTGATGTGGTCTTCAAAAATCAGAGTGATTTGCGTCCTCTCTACGAAACCATCACGCGTACGGCCATCCACGCCGTGAAGGCCGAGCAGGTCGCTACCTTTCTGGGACGGAAGCTCACTGGCGCTTACCAAGGGGAGATCGGGAATAACTTTCACACCCGAATCGAAGGGACTCGAATCAAGCACACCATGGGACCTGTCTCGATCAAGATGTATGACAAACTGGCCATCGTCCTGCGCATCGAGATAACGGTTAATGATGTCAGTTTTTTCAAGCACCACCGAAGAGTGGAACACCGGGATGGAAGTTGGGAAATGAAGAACGCCACAATGAAGAAATCCATCTACAGCCTTCCGGCCCTGCGGGAATTGATGGAAGCCGCTAACCAACGTTACCTCGAATTCATCTCGACCATCGAAGATCCGACCGTGGGAATCAAAGAGCTCGAGAAGATCTCCAAGCCCATACCGGATGCTCAACGGAGTTATCGCGGGTTTAACCTCTTTCACGGTGAGGATTTGAGATTGTTCGAAGGCATCGCCCGGGGAGAGTTCAACATCCGTGGATTTCAAAACCGTTCCCTTCGTACCATTCTGCTTGGTAAAACCGCACATCAGATCTCCAGGATCTTCAAGCGTCTTAGAATGCACGGGCTGATTAAACGAGTCCAGAAAACTTACAGGTACTACTTGACTCGCCTTGGACAAAAAGTGATAACCACAGCCCTGAAGCTCAGATCTATGTTCATCATTCCTGCTCTTGCAGAGCAGCGAACTGGCAGTATGTAAATTTATGACCATTTTGGCAACAATTCCATTACTAAGGGACTAATGATGAGGATATCAGATGATCAGGTTATCAGGCAGTAGCGATCAGGATACCCGGGGATCAGGTTAAACAATTTTTTACCTTCTTTATTCCTGATATCCTCGCTACCTGATATCCTTTTTACCATTTTCTATCTCAATTCCTTCTTAAAACTTCGGGTCGCCACGATAAGGCCGAGCAAACCCATTCCCACCAACACAATCGCCTCCTTCCATAGAAAGGAGAAGTCCGATCCTTTGAGAAAGATCTCCTTGACGATGGTCACGTAGTACCGAGGAGCAATTCCATAGGTGATGATCTGAAGCCACCACGGCATATTTGAGATGACAAAAGTAAAACCAGAAAGAAGGAAGGTCGGAAGAAAACCGATAATCATCGCCAGCTGATTGGCAAGCAACTGTGTTCTGGCCACGGCAGAGATCGTCAACCCCATCGCTAACGCCACCGTCAGGTAAAGGCAGGACAGCACCAGGAGGAGCATCAGGCTACCACGGAAAGGAACCTCAAAGACGAGCCTCCCCATCAGAACAGCCAGGGTGAGATCCAGCAGTCCCAAAAAGAAGTAGGGGAATAATTTCCCGATGATCAATTCTGCTTTCCGCACCGGGGTCGAGATGAGGAGCTCCATGGTCCCTCTCTCCCATTCCCTGACCACCACCTGGCCGGTGAGCAGAACGCCAATGATGGAGATGATGACCGCGACAAGCCCGGGGATGAAATAATTCTTAGACTCCAGCTCTTCATTGAACCAGATTCGAGTTCGACCTTCCAGCGGTGGATCGGGTTTCCTTCTTCCCATTCGCTCGATCTTCAAAAAGGTCTTTTCCTGTGTGTAGTCTCGGGTCACGGCCTGAACATAGCTAAGGATGAGGTTTGCCGTATTCGAATCGCTTCCGTCCAGCACCACCTGAACCGGAGCCTTCTTGCCCGCCTTTAAGGTCTTAGAAAAATCTGACGGCACAACCAGTCCCATCTTAACCGTTCCTTGGTCAATCCATCTCCTCATCTCTCTTTCATTCTGAACAAAGGTGTGAAGTTGGAAATAGGGAGACCCAATGAACCGATGGATAAAAGACAGGCTTTCCTGAGCGCTATCATAATTGAGGATTGCCATTTTTACCTGTTTCACATCAAGAGACACCGCATAACCAAAAAGGAGCATCAGGATGGCTGGCATGAGAATCACTAACCCCAGACTCCTCGGGTCGCGGTAGATGTGAATAAATTCTTTTCTGGCAATCGCCCAGGCCCGCGAAATGTTCAATGTTCACCTCTTAACTAATACGAGCGCATTATATCTTTTGTAGGGAAACCCTTCAGGATTTGCTTTAAGCAGGGCTAAAGCCATGCGCTACAAGTGAAACGATTTAATGCGTTCGTATTAACCTTACAGCGGCACCTTTAAATGTTTGACTACCCCCTTTCCAAGCATAATTCAAAGGTAGCTAAATGTAGCCCATAGGTTACCCATAAACTATAAAAAATCCGCAATGGTCAAGGGATGTAAGCACCCTCGCCTCCCTTTTAGGTCAATGTTCAACGTTCGTTCTCCTTCTCGATCAGTGATACAAAAACATCTTCCAGGGAAGGCCGGATCCATTCCATTCTTCTTAGAAGAATTTGGTTCGTCTCAAACAAGCTCTGGATTTCCCTCTCGGAATCCACTCCCTCTTTTCCGATCACATGAAGTCCTTCGCCAAAAATCCCCGCCTCCGAAATCCAATCTGTTTTTTTCAGAAGATCGAGCGCCGGGATCAGAGGAACACAGTCCACCTCAAGAATTCCTCGAGGTAGGGTCTTCAGTTTCAATTCAGTCGGCGTCCCGAGAGCGATGATCCTGCCCTGATCGATCAAAGCCAGCCGGTCGCAATATTCAGCCTCATCCATATTGTGAGTGGTGACAAAGATAGTAACGCCCTGTTCAGCCATTTGCTGGATCAAACTCCAGAAATTTCGTCGAGAAACCGGGTCCACCCCCGAGGTGGGTTCATCCAAAAAGAGGATATCGGGTTGATGGAGCAAGGCGCTGGCCAAGGCAAGCCGCTGTTTCCAGCCCACAGGTAATGTTCGGGTTATTCGATCCCGGAGCTCTTGAAGGCCAGCCCTCTCCAGGGCCTGTCTCTCCCTCTCCTTCTGCAAAGAACCTGAAAGGCCGTAAATCCCTCCAAAGAAATGGAGGTTTTCGGTCACTGTCAGATCCTCATAAAGAGAAAACTTCTGGGACATATAGCCAATGACCTGTTTAATCTTTTCAGATTCTTTGAGGAGATCAAACCCTGCCACCTTTCCCTTTCCTGCCGAGGGCATCAACAACCCACAGAGCATCCGGATGGTCGTTGATTTCCCGGCCCCATTGGGGCCCAGAAAACCGAAGATCTCACCCTCTTTCACCTGAAAATGGATACGATCCACAGCAACGAAATCACCAAAAATCTTAGTGAGGGCTTCAACCTCTACGGCATAAGAAGACATAAAAACCTCTGTGCAAATTATAAAATGAAACCTAAATTGAGCGATTTTTTCACCCTTCACAAGGGGGGCGGAGAGGCCTAAAAAGCCTTTTAGAGCGATTACCTTTGATCGATTGAATCAACCATGGGGTCCGTTCAATCATCACCCGTTTGGTGAAAGCTCAAGGTCCATTACCCAAACGTTTAACGTATCGCATTCTAAAAGGGTTTGGGGCATCTCTGCCTCCCTTGTGAAATAGGGTGAATCGCTCAATTTAGGTGAAAGTTTGTCTATAAACCAACCGTTTCCAATAAGGTCGTCATTCCGGCGAAAGCCAAAATCCAGTAATTTAAAAACTTTCTCAATGCCGGACCAGGTCCGGCATGATGGGAAAAGTGCATTGATAAACAGACGTTGAATAACAATGCAAAGTTAGCATTTTCTTGATATCAATTTTGAATTTTGCAATCCTCATTGCACACTCTACCTCGATGATCTATCTTTTTCTTTGACCATCGAAACAAAAGCATCCTCAAGAGAAGGCCTCACTCTGTTTAAGCCCAATAGGGTCATCCCCTCCATGTTAAAGACGTCCCGGATCACCCTTTCTCCTTCCTCGGGTTGATCCACTAAAACATGAATCTTATCCCCTGATAGGACAACGCTACGAAAAACTTTGATCCCTTCCAGTCTCTTCATCCCCCTCTGATGGTCTTCAAGGCGCAGTTCCAGAATCGTTCCTCCAATTCTCGTTTTCACAGCAGAGGGAGAGTCAGCAATCAACAACTCTCCCTGGTGAATCAACCCAATGTGATTGCACCGCTCCGCCTCATCCATATAAGAGGTTGAGAAGAGAATGGTGACCCCCTCTTTTAATAGCTCATAGAGGATGAGCCAGAAGTCCCGTCTCGAAAGTGGGTCTACCCCATTGGTGGGCTCATCTAAGAAAAGAATTTCCGGGGTATGGATCAGAGCACAGATCAATCCTAACTTCTGCTTCATCCCGCCCGAAAGATCCTGTGCTTTTCTCCTTCCAAAAGGTTCGAGGTTGGCAAACTGAAGAAGCCTTCGAACCCGGTCTTTCCTCTCTTTCTTCGGGACCTGATAGAGGTCCGCATAGAAATGGATATTCTCCAGGACGCTCAGATCTCCATAGAGCCCAAATCGTTGGGGAAGGTATCCCACCTTCTCCTTTAATCGCTCGGCCTCTTTCCGAATGTCGCAGCCCGCCACCTCTGCCTCTCCTTCATCAGGGGGTAGAATGCCGCAAAGCATCCGCAGGGTTGTCGTCTTTCCAGAGGCATCAGGTCCCACGAGGCCGAAGATCTCCCCGGATCTTATTTTTAGGTTAAGCCTGTTGACGGCCGTGATAGGTCCGAAGGTCTTGGTCAGATTATTCGTTTGGATGGAAAGCATTGAATTCGGAAACCTAAATTTCAAAACTCAAATATCAAATAGCAAAACAAGGATTGTCTAAATTTTAGCTTTGGATTTGATTTGAACTTTGAACTTATCGGGATCTTCAGCACGAGGTCTCATTTCTTAGTATCATCTTTGCCAAGAGGCGAAGAATGTGAGGTCAGTAAAATTCTTCCATCGGCAGGCATGCCTGGTTTTAATTCCCGATCGGGATTCGGAATGTCCACCTTGATCCGGTAGACCAGAGTGACCCTTTCTTTCTCCGTCTGAATCTGTTTGGGAGTGAATTCGGATTGTGATGAAATGAAGGTAATTTTCCCCTTATACTCCTTCTTCGGATGAAGATCGGTAGTCACGATGACTTCCTGTCCCCATCTGATGCGGGTGAGTTCGGTCTCTGGGATATAGGCTTTCAACCAGACATTGACAATATCGGCAATGGTAAGGACGGAGGTCCCTGGGTTCACGACCTCTCCCACCTCAGCTGATTTAACGAGAACGATGCCGGAGATCGGGGATGGAAGGGATGCATAACCGAGCTGAGTTTCAGCCAGTTTCAACGAGGCCCGGGCTTGCTCAACTTGTGCCCGTCCATCTTCAATGTCTTCTTTTCGTGGCCCCTCCCTCACCTTTTTGTAAACTTCCGTTGCACCCTCCAGCGCGGCCCGGGCAATCTTGAACCGGGCCTCGGCATTATCCAAGGTCTCTCTCGAAATCACCCGTCCGTCAAACAGAGCCTTCATCCGCTCGTATTGAGTCTTCTTGTTTTCAAAATCTATCTGCGCCTGTTGGAGATTGGCCTCGGCCTCTTTTATCTCCTCTGATCTGGAGCCCGCCAGCAATTTTTCCAGGCGTGCCTGGGAGGATCTCAGAGTGGCTTGAGCCAATTCGAAACGTTGGCGGAGATCTTCGTCATCCAAACGGGCGATCACTTTCCCTTTTTCAACCCAGTCTCCTTCACGGACAGATATCTGAACAATCCGCCCAGAGATTTTAAATCCGAGATTCACCTCGGTGGCCTCAATATTCCCCGAGACCTTGATAGAGGATGGGGTGACGGTTTGATGCCCCAGGTAAAAATAGGACACCCACCCCACCATACCAATTCCGATGAGTATTCCAGCCAGCCACCGTTTCATGGAAACCATCTCCTGATGAAGGGCCAACCCATTATAAATTTCATTTCATCTTCTGTCAAAAGGTTTCCTCCCCCTCAAAACACGACTTGAATTTTCTACCCGTTATAGTAAGATAATTGAGAGATGTTGAGATTTAACGATATTCTGGATCGGCTAATCGCTTACAATCCTAATGCGGACACAGACCTTTTAAAAAAGGCTTATGTCTTCTCCGCTAAAGTCCATCTGGGGCAGGTCCGTTTGTCCGGAGAACCTTACCTGACTCACCCGCTTGAAGTGACCGGAATCCTCACGCAGATGAAACTCGATCCTGCGACCTTGGCGACCGGCCTTCTTCACGATGCGGTGGAGGACACCCTGACCACCCTCGATGAGATTCGCGATAACTTTGGCAATGAAATCACCAACCTGGTGGACGGGGTAACCAAAATCAGCCGCATTTCCCTCCGTTCATCTGAAGCCAGCCAGGCGGAAAATTTTAGAAAGATGATTCTTGCCATGGTCAGGGACATCCGGGTGATCCTGATCAAGTTAGCGGACCGCCTTCACAATATGCGGACTCTCAAATATCATACTCCTGAAAAACAGGCCGAAATAGCCCAGGAGACACTCGATATCTATGCTCCATTGGCCAACCGGCTTGGAATTGATTGGATCAAAACAGAGCTGGAAGACCTTGCCTTTCAACACCTCGATCCCGACATGTATGGGGAGATTCAACGAAAGATCGCTAAAAAGGAGAAGGAGCGGCACCGGTATATCGAAGAAGTAAAACGAACCCTGATGAAGAAACTGTACGAAAATAAGATATCAGGAGAGGTCACCGGTCGGCTCAAACAGATATACAGCATCTATCTCAAGATGAAAGATCAGAACATTGATTTTGATCAGGTTTACGACATTACCGCCTTTCGGGTGATCGTAGAAAGCATCAAGGATTGCTACGATGTCCTGGGAATCATCCATTCCATCTGGAAACCCATCCCTGGGAAATTCAAAGACTACATCGGGCTTCCTAAAGAGAACATGTATCAATCCCTCCACACCGCTGTAATCGGACCCTATGGGGAACGGATCGAGATTCAGATTCGAACCCAGGAAATGCACCGGATCGCTGAACAGGGCATCGCCGCCCACTGGAAATATAAAGAAGGTAAGCCGCTCGATGAAGCGGATGACAAACGGTTTACCTGGTTGAGACAACTTCTGGAGTGGCAACGTGATCTGAAGGATGATCAGGAATTTATAGAAAGCGTCAAGGTGGACCTCTTTCCCCATGAGGTCTATGTCTTTACCCCGAAAGGCTCGGTCAAAGAATTTCCCGTGGGAGCCACGCCGGTAGATTTCGCCTATAGCATCCACTCGGATATTGGAAACCATTGCATTGGTGCCAAGGTCAATGGGAAAATTGTCCCCTTAAAATATGAATTCAAAAGCGGTGACACTGTTGAAATCTTAACCTCCCCCAATCAAAAACCGAGCAAGGACTGGCTTAAGTTTGTCAAAACCCCGAGGGCAAAGACCAAGATCCGCCAATGGTTTAAATCCGAGGAGAGGGAGAAATCCATGGCCCTCGGCAAGGAGATCCTCGATAAGGAATTTCGCAAATACAATCTCCAGTTAGCCAAGTTGATGAAGTCCGGAGAACTGGCAAAGGTGGCGGGGGAGTTCAGTTTTCAGGGACCGGAAGATCTGCTGGCGGCCGTGGGATATGGAAAGGTGACGGCCAACCAGATCATCGGGAAGATCCTTCCAGCTGAAAAATTGGAACAGAAAACAGAACAGGACGAGAGTCGCCTCAAAAGTCTCCTTCACAAGATCACTCGGACGGGCCCCAAGGACGCCATCCTGATTAAAGGGATTGATAATGTGATGGTTCGCTATGCGGGATGCTGCAATCCTGTTCCAGGAGATCGTGTCGTCGGGTTCATCACCAGAGGACGGGGAGTGACCATTCATTCCATGGATTGCCAATCGGTGATGGATGAAGATTCCAACCGAAAGGTGGAGGTCGAATGGGATTCCACCAAAGAATATAGTTACCCTGTCCGGATCCGTATCTTTTCCGATGACAAGAAGGGGTTGCTGGCAGAGATCAGCAGCTCCATCGCCTCTAACGAAGCCAACATCACCAATGCGAGGGTAGATACGACCGACGATCAAAAGGCGATCGGGACTTTCGAACTTCAGATTAGGGATTTAAACCACTTGAAGAAAGTGATCAAAAGTCTTGAGAAAATCAGGGGGGTTCACCGGGTCGAACGGATGAAAATCGAATCGCTAGGAGAAGCCTGAGGTGAGGGAACCTCTAATAATTCCAAATTCGTCACTCCCGCCCCGTATCAAGTACGGGATAAACTCCAGCGAGAGTCCGGTTATGTCGAAGACTTCTGGATTCCTGCTTTCGAAGGAATGACATTTTAGAGGTAGCCTTTAGTCATGTCGTCTAATAGTCGTATCGTCTGATGGTCGTTCTTAGACTAAATGACTATGTGACGCTATGACGATACGACTATTTAAAGATTAGGCAGCCTTGACGATGGAACCCGAGCGAAGGCAACGGGAACAGATCTTGACTTGAACCGTCCGTCCTTCTTTGATCGCTTTTACTTTATGGAGGTTGGGATACCACACCCTTCGAGTCTTATTATTGGCATGACTGACGTTGTGCCCGAAGACAGGCCCTTTTCCACAGATCTCACACTTCTTTGCCATCTCTAAACCTCGGCCGTAATTTAATTTTTACCTAAATTGAGCGATTTTTTCACTCTTCACAAGGGGGGCGGGGAGGCCTAAAAAGCCTTTTAGAGCGATTACCTTTGATCGATTGAATCAACCATGGGGTCCGTTCAATCATCACCCGTTTGGTGAAAGCTCAAGGTCCATTACCCAAACGTTTAACGTATCGCATTCTAAAAGGGTTTGGGGCATCTCTGCCTCCCTTGTGAAATAGGGTGAATCGCTCAATTTAGGCAATAATCAATTTCCCAAACATGATTTCGTTTGGTTATTTGAATTTGAAAATTGGTGATTATTGGGTCATTGATGATTGGTTATTGGTAATTTCTTGGGCTTCTAATACCCCAGTATCGTCCTCCGTCCATTATATCGCTCAATATCATACTGCGTCTTCACATCTACAACATTCAACTTACCTACAGCCTCCTCAAGAGGGACCGCTGTAATCTTTCCATTTCGATAACTCACCATCTTTCCGAAATCTTCCTTGGCAATCAAATCAACCGCTGCAATACCGAAATACCTTCCCATCCTCCGGTCATAGGCACAGGGAGCGCCCCCCCTCTGGAGATGGCTCAGGGTAACACTTCTTGTCTCGATCTTCGTCGCCTTTGTAATCTGATCAGCTAAAAATTCTCCGATCCCCCCCAGGGCTTTATGACCGAAACTATCCACCCCATTCTCTTTAATAATCTCCGTGCCTCCAATCGGTTTGGCACCCTCGGCCACAACGATGATCTCGTAACGCATTCCTTTGCGGCGGCCTTCAACCAGCAACTCATTAACTTTGTTTATGTCGAAATCACACTCAGGGATGAGGATAATATAGGCGCCGCTCGATTCGCCTCCCTCCAAAGCCAGCCAGCCTGCGTGCCTTCCCATGGTCTCCACAACAAAAATCCTCCGGTGAGAACCTGCCGTCGTTCGAAGGCGGTCAATCTCTTCGGTGATGACATTGAGGGCAGTCTCAAATCCAAGGGTATAATCGGTTCCCGAGAGGTCCTTATCAATCGTCTTGGGAATGCCGACAACTTTCACTCCCTTGAGATGGAGTTTGTTTGCCACGCCGAGGGTATCCTCTCCCCCTATGGCAATTAAATAATCGATGCGAAACCGCTCCAAATTTTCGAGAACGGCCGATGAACGGTCTTTCTTGGGGTCATAGGGATTGGTTCTCGATGTCCCGAGATTCGTCCCTCCATAGCGATCCCATGTTCTAACCATCTCCTCCGTTAGGGTAAAGAGGCGAGACACGCTCTCCCCCTCTGGTTCCACCAACCCTTTCCAGCCATCCCGGATACCAATCACTTCATGTTCAACCTTCCGGGTTCGCCGTAATCTGTCATCGAGTGCCGTTTTGACTACCCATTTAATCGCCGGATTTAATCCCGCACAATCCCCTCCGCCCGTAAGTACACCAATTCTCTTCTTTTCCATATCCCCTCCACACATTCATTTTTAAGGTGTCATTCCTCCGAAAGCAGGAATCCAGTTTGGAAAGACTGGATTCCAGGTCAAGCCCGGAATCACAATCAAAGGAAAGGGATTTATGACGCATCACACTAACAGTCGCAAACGATGGATTTGGTCACGTTATCCTCTTACAATAGGTGATCCGGTCATTTCCCTCCCAATAATAATCGGTAATTCTTGCCACCTCCTGAAATCCCTTTTTGAGATAAAACCGATTCGCTTTCTCATAGGGAGGAATCGAAGAGGTATCGGCAAGGATCAGTCTCCCTTTTAACTGCCTGACCTCCTCGACCAAATAATCCAGAAGGTTCGTCCCAATCTTTTGCCCTTGAACAATCGGATCCGTCACAATCCAATAGAGGTCGAAAGCTCCCTCGGTCATCGGGATAGGACCATAACAGATATACCCGATCGGTTCGTCTTGTTCATTAACTGCACAGACAATCTTATAATCCTTCTGTTTTTTATCTCCAAGGACAATGTCAATCAACTCCAAGGCCACGTCCACTTCTTCATCAGTAAAGACACTGGTCCCAATGATCATCTGGCGAAGCTTTTCCCGATCTCCAGAAATCAGTGGCCGAATCCTCATCGCCCCCTCTCAATCACCTTAATCAGGCTGTTTGCTTGTATGATCTGACTCGCAACCCCACCATTGACCAGCAGGTTCTCCTTAACTCGGTCCCCTAAGATCCCGAGAGACCGGATGGTATTTTCAATTGTATCGGTTGTCCTTGCGGTATGGATTCGGATTCGATCAGGCCTTACATTGATCTTTTTAGAATCGGTCAGCTCCCTAAATTGGCGCATGGTGTTTTCAAAGGTTCCTATAAAATTTGAAAACCGCTCAACCGAAGTGATCCCATGAAAGAGGCACACCCTCCCATCCTTTTCAATAAAGTAGGAGAGCACCCGAAAGGTCCCCTTTTGCCCCTGAACCTCCGTGATAAGCCTTCGGGTCGGAAAACCATTGATCACGGTGGTGTCTGTGCTGATGCCCCGTACACCGGTTTGAGATAGAAATCTTCGTACGGCCTCGTGTGAAGAGGATTCGTTCGTCAGGATGAACAAGATCAAGGCCTCCTCTTTTTCACTGACCATCTGGACCTGTTTGGGCCGGTTATTGACCTTCCATCTCAATGGCACGGGGAATTGGAAACGAAGAACAGGATGATAAAAAACATCGTTCTCCACATATCCCTGGAGAGGATCCTCTCCGTAAACCATTCCATCAATCACCCTTAAATACTGTTCCCGGTGGACCTTTGGCTCTTTCAAATTCAACCTGTTCTGCCACTCCTTTGCCCTCTGCCTGACCGCCTGGACTCGATCTTCCGGACTGGGATGGGTCGAGAACCATCCTGGCAAACCACTCCGGTCAGAACCGGGGTTGATCTTCTCCAGGGTCTCAAAGAATTG
>OGCL01000840.1_pt1 | contig 29624 bp, 23 predicted proteins | sample 1570041 | NCBI WGS metagenome assembly OGCL01 (sample SAMN06266162, study PRJEB24511) | hot springs metagenome | isolation source: Hot spring water | place: South Africa: Limpopo | collected 2015-06-22 | reverse complement strand
CTGGCGCCCGAGATCCTGCAGAAGACCCGCATCCTGCGCCAGTTCATGTACAACATGGACGAGATCGAGTCCATGGAGCTGATGATCAAGAACATGAAGGCCACCAAGACCAATGTGGACTTCTTCGACATGATGCGCAGAGGCGGGTGACATCCCCCTGAGGCGCTTTGCGCCTTCCCCCTTCTCTCGAATTGCGCTGCAATTCGAGAGAAGGGGGACACGCCAGCGCGGCGGGGTCCTTGCGCGGCGGTTCTCGCATGGGCTGCCGTGGCAGTTTCAAACAAACGCCGGAAGCCTGAAAATGGAGAAATCGCCGTCTATGCAATAATAGAGGGCTTTTTCTTGCGGAAAGTACATCGGACTGGCCGGTGCGGCTCCCGCAGTTGACTCAAAGGAAGATCATGAAAGAAGGCATTCACCCCAACTACCGCGAAGTTCTGTTCGTGGACCTGTCCAACGGCTTCAAGTTCGTGACCCGCTCGTGCGTGAACACGAAGGAAACCGAAACCTTCGAAGGCAAGGAATACCCACTGTTCAAGCTGGACACCTCCTCTGAATCGCACCCCTTCTACACCGGCACGCAAAAGTCCGTGGACAACATGGGTGGCCGCGTGGAGCGCTTCCGCAACCGTTTCGGCAAGACCGCAGCGAAGTAATTCGCCTCCTGCGTTCCCGCCAAAAAGGCAGCCCGGGCAACCGGGCTGCCTTTTTCTTTGTTTTTGCCCTTATTCTCGGTGGCTCTTCGCATTGCTACCCACTGACGCGTGACCCCACCGACCCCCGCCATCGTTACCCAGAATGCCGTGAGCCCACTTCCACGCTGGGCGTTGCTGCTGCTGTGCATCGCCTACGTGGTGCCGGGCTATGTCGGGCGTGGCCCCTGGAAGAATGCCGATGTCACGGCATTTGGTTACATGCTGGAGCTGGCCCAGGGCCACACGCCATGGTTCGCCCCCCTGCTGGGTGGCATGCCACCCGAAACCGAGGGGCTGCTGCCCTACTGGCTGGGCGCCTGGGCGATGCAGATTGCGCCCTCCTGGCTGTCGGCCGAGATGGCCGTGCGCATTCCGTTTGCCGGGCTGCTGGCTCTCACACTCATAGCGACCTGGTACGGCGTGTACTACCTGGCCCGCAGCCCCGGCGCGCAGCCCGTGGCGTTTGCGTTTGGCGGCGAGGCCCCTCCGCTCGACTATGCCCGTGCGATTGCCGATGGCGCACTGCTGGCCTTGATTGCCTGCCTGGGGCTGGCCCAGCTGTCGCACGAAACCACCAGCTATCTGGTGCAGCTCAGCTGCACCGCACTGCTCTTTTTTGCGGTGGCCGCCATGCCCCACCGCACCGTGGCACCAGCCATTGCGCTGGTGGTAGGCCTGCTCGGGCTGACGCTGGCCGGGGCCCCTGCCCTGGCCGCGATGCTGGGCATTGGCAGCATGGCGCTGGTAGCGCTGGCCCCAGGCAGCAGCACCGACCGCCGGTGGCCCTGGGCGCTGGGCTTACTGGCCGTCACGCTGCTGGCAGCCTGGGCGGCCTGGGCGCTGGACCTGTGGCGCTGGCGCATTGTGGGCGGCGGTACAGGCGCCAAGGAGTGGCAGAGTCTGGTGCGGCTACTGATATGGTTTGGCTGGCCCGCCTGGCCGCTGGCGCTGTGGACCCTGTGGCGCTGGCGCAAGCAGATCGTGAGCCGCCAGGGCCACCGACATCTGCTGCTGCCGCTGTGGTTCTCGGTGGTTTCCGTTGCCGCCACCCTCAGCACCCAGCCTGCAGACCGCGCCCTGTTGCTGGGCCTGCCCGCCATGGCGGCGCTGGCCGCGTTTGCACTGCCCACCCTGCGCCGCAGCGTGGGGGCCCTGATCGACTGGTTCACACTGCTGTTCTTCACCGTTTCCGCGCTGGCGATCTGGGTGATCTGGATCGCCATGCAGACCGGCGTGCCCGCCAAGCCCGCCGCCAATGTGGCCAAGCTGGCTCCAGGCTTCGAGCCCCAGTTTTCAACCCTGGCCCTGGTGGTGGCCCTGGCCGCCACCGTGGGCTGGTGTGGGCTTGTCTGGTGGCGCGCGTCCCGCAACCGCGCTCCGATCTGGAAAAGCCTGGTGCTGCCCGCTGGCGGTGCCGCCCTGGGCTGGGTGCTGCTGATGACGCTGTGGCTGCCGCTGCTGGACTATGCGCGCAGCTACACCCCGCAGGTGCGCAGTGTGTTGGCGGCAATAGGGCCGGAGCCCGGGTGCATCCAGACGGTGGGACTGAGCCGTGCCCAGGTGGCCGCGCTGCAGTACCACGGCCGGCTCTCGCTGCAGCGGGCAGGCCTGCAGGACGAATGCCGGTGGCTGCTGGCAGACATCGGATCCTGGCCAGCGTCTGAACGCATGGTCAATGCGGCCCTGTGGGAGCTCAAGGCCACCCTGCCCCGCCCGACAGACAAGAACGACCACCTGCTGCTGCTGCGCCGCAAAGGCCCGGCGCGCTGATGTCGGAACGCTCCACCATTACTCGGCATGCCCTGACGGTGCTGGCCGGGCAACTGGCTGTCATGGCGTTTGGCGTGACGGACACCATTGTGGCTGGCCGCTACAGCGAAGCCTCGCTCGCCGCGCTATCCGTGGGCTCGGCCATTTTCATCAGCGTCTATGTGGCGCTGATTGGTGTGCTGCAGGCGCTGCTGCCCGTGTGGGCCGAGCAGCGCGGTGCGCGCGAGACCGAGGGGGTGGGCCGCTCGCTGCGCCAGGCCCTGTATCTGTGCGGCGCTGCCTCGGTGGCGGGCATGGCCATCCTGCTCTCGCCGGGGCCCATTCTGCGCTGGACCGATGTGCCAGCCGCACTGCAACCCGACGTGGAGAACTACCTGGCCGTTCTGGCGCTCGCGCTGCCCCCGGCCCTGCTGTTCCGCATCTACAGCACGCTGAACCAGGCTCTGGGCAAGCCCCAGCTGGTGACCTGGCTGCAGGTGGGCTCGCTGTTCATCAAGCTGCCGCTGTCGGTGTGGTTCACGTTTGGTGGTGCGAGCCTGCCCGCGCAAGGCGTGGTGGGTTGCGCCTGGGCCACCCTGGTCGTCAACTGCAGCATGCTGGCCCTGGCCATCTGGCTGCTGCGCACGCAAGACCTCTACGAACCCCTGGACCTGTGGCGCCGCATGGAACCGCCCCACTGGCCCACCATTGCGGGCTTCGCGCGGCTGGGCATTCCTGCGGGCCTGGCGGTGATGGTCGAGGTGACCTCGTTCACGCTGATGGCTTTGTTCATCGCGCGCCAGGGCACTACGGCATCCGCAGCCCACCAGATTGCCGCCAACCTGGCCGCCGTGCTCTACATGGTGCCGCTGTCATTGGCCATCGCCACCAGCGCGCGGGTAAGTTACTGGCTGGGTGCAGGCAACCCAGCGCAGGCGCGCAAGGTTGTTTTCATAGGTTTCAGGCTTTCTGCGCCTGCTGGTATTGCCTTTGCAGCTATATTATTGATAGCAAAAGACCATGTTGGAAGCGTGTACTCGGCCAACGCCAGCGTGGTGGCGATGACCGGGGGCGTGCTGGTGTGGGTTGCCGCCTACCACGTGGCCGATGTGCTGCAAACCCTGTGTGTTTTTGTGCTGCGCTGCTACCGCATCACCCTGGCCCCGCTGGCCGTGTACTGCACCCTGCTCTGGGGTGCGGGCCTGGGCGGAGGCTACTGGCTGGCCTACGCTGGCCACGGCCCCTGGGCGCAGGCCCCTTCGCCCATCCCGTTCTGGGCGGCCAGCGCTGCCGCCCTGGCGGTCACGGCCGCCCTGTTCATGGCCATGCTCTGGCGGGCCATCACCCCGGCAGAGCAAAACCACGCAGCCGGTTTGCAGGGAAGGTGACCGAAAACACCGAGCCCTTGCCCAGGGTGCTGGATATGTCGAGCGTGGCGCCGTGGCGCTGCAGCACATGCTTCACGATGGCCAGGCCCAGACCAGTGCCGCCCGTTTCGCGCGAGCGGCTGCGGTCCACACGGTAAAAGCGCTCTGTCAGGCGCGGAATGTGCTCGGGCGCGATGCCGGGGCCGGTGTCCTGCACCGAAAACACAGCACAGCCGTCTTCCTTGCGCTCCCACACCACAGCGATGGAGCCGCCAGCGGGCGTGTAGCGCACGGCGTTGTTGACCAGGTTGGACAAGGCGCTTTGCAGCTCGGCGGGCACACCAGCAATCTCGCCCTCGCTGCGCAAGGCCTCGGCTGTCGGGAAGCGGATCTCATGCGTGCGCTGCTGGTTCTGCGTGAGCAGTGCCGACAGCGCCCGGCCCTCCTCCTCGCAGCGCTGCATCAGCGACTGCACGGGCGTCCATTCGGCCATGCCAGGCAGCGGGCTGCCCTCCAGGCGCGACAGGGTGAGCAGATCCTGCACCACGCTTTGCATGCGCTGGGCCTGCTGCGCCATCATGCCCAGGTAGCGGGCGCGCTCATCAGCACTCAGGGGCAGGGTCTGCAGGGTTTCGACAAAACCCGTGAGCACGGTGAGGGGGGTGCGGATCTCGTGCGACACATTGGCCACAAAGTCGCGCCGCATGGCGTCGGCCTGCTCCAGTGCCGTGACATCGCGCGAGAGCAGCAAGGTGCGCCCGTCACCATACGGGTGCAGGTGCACCGAGATGCGCACCGGGCGCGAGGGCGTGCTCAGGCGCCCCTCCAGCACCACGTCGCTGGAGAAATCCTTGGCCGCGAAGTAGGCCGTGAACTCGGGGTTGCGCAGCAGGTTGCCGATGGACTGCATCACATCGCGCTGGGCATCAAAACCAAACTGGCTCGCCGCCATCTGGTTGCACCATTCAATGCGGCCCTGCGCATCGAGCAGCACCACGCCATTGGGCGAAGCCTGCAGCGCGGCCAGGATCTCCTGTAACCGGTCCTGGCTGTCGCGGACAAGCGCCTCCTGCCTGCGCAGCAGGCGCCGGGCGCGGTCCGCCGCCTCGCCCCAGATGCCACGCATCACGGGCACGTTCACCAGATCGCCGGTGCGCAGCCAGCGCAGCACCCGCACGCCGCGCAGCAGATCCCACACAAACCAGGCCCAGCCCGCCAGCGCTGCGCCCAAGGCCGCGCCCCAGGGGCCACCCTCCCACCAGCCCAGCCCTCCGCCCGCAATCTGCCAGAGCAGGAAATACGTAATTCGCCACAGCATGCGCTCAGCAAAGCCTTTTCAAAAACACCAGGGGCGCAACGCGTGCGCCCCGTTTACATCACAAGGAGAACCAGCTCAGACGGTATGCAAGGCCCCGGCCCGTCCAGGGCACGGGCACGCCGGGTTCGTCCACGCCGTTTCAGGCCTGCTGCAATTGCACCTGTGGCTGTGCCGTGAGCCGGTAGCCCGCGCCGCGCACGGTTTCCACCATCACCGATGCGCCGCCCAGCGCCTCGCGCAGGCGCTTCACATGCACATCCACCGTGCGCTCTTCAATGAACACATGGTCACCCCATACCTTGTCCAGCAGTTGCGAACGGCTGTGCACACGCTCTGCGTGTTTCATCAAGAAGTGCAGCAGCTTGAATTCGGTAGGGCCCACCTTGAGGGGCTGTGCCTGGTAGGAGACGCGGTAGGTCGCGGCATCCAGCATCAGCTCGCCAATCGTCACACTGTCACTCACTTGCTCGGGGGCGCGGCGGCGCAGCACGGCGCGGATGCGTGCCAGCAACTCCTGCGTGGAGAACGGCTTGGTGATGTAGTCGTCTGCACCGGCGTCCAGGCCCGCCACCTTGTCCGGCTCGTCGCCACGGGCGGTGAGCATGAGGATGGGGATCGGCTTGGTGCGGCTGTCGGCGCGCCATTTGCGGGCAAGCGACAAGCCGCTCTGGCCGGGCAGCATCCAGTCGAGGAGGATGACATCCGGCAGCACGGCATCCAGCTCGCGCTGGGCGGAGTCGCCGTCTTCTGCCCAGAAGGGCTGAAATCCGTTGTGGCGCAGATTGACTGCGATCAGCTCGGCAATTGCGGGTTCGTCCTCGACGATGAGGACGCGTGGGAGCTTTCTCATAACTTGCCAAAGCCCTTTCTTTACAGCACGGCCGACTCGATCTCGTCGAGGGCAGTGTGGCGCACATCCTTGCCCTTGACCAGATAGATGATGAGTTCGGCCACGTTCTTGGAATGGTCTCCGATGCGCTCGATCGCCTTGGCCAGGAACAGCAGGTCCAGGCTGGGCGAGATGGTGCGGGGGTCTTCCATCATGTAGGTGATGAGCTTGCGCACGAAGCCGTCAAACTCCTTGTCGATGAGGTCGTCCTCCTTGAGGATGGCCACGGCAGCCTTCACATCCAGGCGCGCAAATGCATCCAGCGTCTTGCGCAGCAGGCCCGAGGCCAGTTCGGCCGCCGTACGCAGGTCGCTCGACGGCAGCGAGCGCGGGGCACCGCTCTCGATGATGGAACGCACCATGCGGGCCATCTTGTTGGCCTCGTCACCCATACGCTCCAGGTTGGCCGTGGCCTTGGAGAAGGCCAGCAGCAGGCGCAGGTCGCGCGCCGTGGGCTGGCGTCGGGCAATGATGGAAGACAGCTCCTGGTCGATCTCGACCTCCATCGCATTGATGCGGGTCTCCATCGAGGCCACGGTGTCCACGGCTTCCAGGCTGAACTGCGAAAGCGCGTAGACCGCCTGGCGGATCTGCGACTCCACGAGGCCGCCCATCTCCATGACGCGGGCAGAGACGCTGTTGAGTTCGCTGTCGAACTGCGAGGAAAGATGTTTATCGGGCATCTCGTTGTCTCCTTAGCCGAAACGGCCGGTGATGTAGTCTTCGGTTTCCTTGCGCTCGGGCTTGAAGAAGATCTGCTCGGTGGCGCCGAACTCGATCATTTCGCCGAGGTACATGTAGGCCGTGTAGTCGCTGCAGCGCGCGGCCTGCTGCATGTTGTGGGTCACGATGGCGATCGTGTAGTCGTGCTTGAGTTCGTCGATCAGCTCTTCGATCTTGGCGGTGGACAGCGGGTCCAGCGCCGAGGTGGGCTCGTCAAGCAGCAGCACCGATGGCTTCACGGCCACGCTGCGTGCGATGCACAGGCGCTGCTGCTGGCCGCCGGACAGCGACAGGCCGCTCTGGTGCAGCTTGTCCTTCACTTCGGTCCACAGCGCGGCCTTGGACAGCGCCCATTCCACGCGGTCATCCATCTCGCTCTTGCTCAGGCTTTCATACAGCTTCACGCCAAACGCGATGTTGTCGTAGATGGACATGGGAAACGGCGTGGGCTTCTGGAACACCATGCCGATGCGGGCACGCAGCAGGTTGATGTCCTGCTTGGGGTCCAGGATGTCCTGACCGTAGAAGTTGATGGAGCCCTCAGCGCGCTGGCCGGGGTACAGGCTGTACATGCGGTTCAGCGTGCGCAGCAGCGTGGACTTGCCGCAGCCCGAGGGGCCGATGAAAGCGGTGACCTTGTGTTCTGCGATGTTGAGGCTCACGTTGCGCAGGCCCTGGAACTTGCCGTAGAAAAAGCTCAGGTTGCGCAGCTCCAGCGCGTTCTTGCTGGCAGTGGCGGTAGCAGTGGCGTTCATGTCAATTCCTGAAGATGGAGACTGTCTTGTCAGTGTCTGCAGTGGGGTCTGCGGGCCGGGTCAGACGCGGTTTTTCTCGCGCAGGAACACCCGCGCCACGATGTTGAGAATCAGCACCGAGAGCGTGATCAGCAGCGCGCCGCCCCAGGCCAGGCGCACCCAGTTTTCGTAGGGGCTCAGCGCAAACTGAAAGATCACCACGGGCAGGTTAGCCATGGGCGCATTCATGTTGGTGCTGAAGAACTGGTTGTTCAGCGCCGTGAACAGCAAAGGAGCTGTTTCTCCGCTGATGCGGGCCACGGCCAGCAGCAGGCCGGTCATCACGCCGCTGCGGGCAGCGCGCAGAGTGACCATGGTGGACACCTTCCAGCGCGGAGCGCCCAGGGCAAAGGCGGCTTCGCGCAGGCTGCCGGGCACCAGGCGCAGCATGTTTTCGGTCGTGCGAACGACCACGGGCACAGCGATCAGCGACAGCGCCAGGCTGCCTGCCCAGCCGGAGAAGTTGCCTACTGTGGCCACGGCAATCGCATAGACGAACAGGCCCAGCACGATGGACGGTGCCGACAGCATGATGTCGGTCACGAACCGGGTCAGTTCCGCCACCTTGCTCTGCTCACTGTATTCGGCCAGGTACACGCCAGCCAACACGCCGATGGGGGTAGACACCAGCACGGTGAAGCCCACCATCAGCAGGCTGCCCACGATGGCATTGGCCAGACCGCCGCCTTCCGAGCCGGGCGCTGGCGTGGACTGGGTGAACATGTTCCAGTCCAGCGCCGCGAAGCCGTTGGTTAGCAGCACGCTCAGGATCCAGAGCAGCACAAACAGGCCCAGCACCATCGCGCCCAGGGACAGGGTCAGCCCGATGGCATTGGAGCGCTGGCGCTTTTTATAGAGTTGTTGGTTGAATTCCATGGAGCTTGTCTCGATAGAGGGTTTCATGGGGGCTCAGAGGCCCTTGGCCTTCTCGGCGCGCAGCAGCATGATCTTGGCGGCCGACAACACCACAAAGGTGATCACGAAGAGCAGAAAGCCCAGGGCAAACAGCGTGGAGAGGTGGAAATCCGCCGCTTCGCCAAACTCGTTGGCCAGTGTCGAAGCGATGGAGGTACCCGGCGAAAACAGCGACGTGGGCATACGGTTGGCATTGCCAATCACAAAGGTCACCGCCATGGTCTCACCCAGCGCGCGACCCAGGCCCAGCATCACGCCACCAATCACGCCCTTCTGCGTGTAGGGCAGCACCACGCGGCGCACCACCTCCCAGGTCGTGCAGCCCAGGCCGTAGGCCGATTCGCGCAAGATGGGGGGCACGATCTCGAACACGTCGCGCATCACGGCTGCCACGAAGGGCAAAACCATGAAGGCGAGCACGATGCCCGCTGCCAGGATGCCGAAGCCATTGGTGCTGCCACCAAACAGGAAGCCCACCAGCGGCATGGAGCCCAGCAGCTTCTGCACAGGCATCTGGAAGTAATCGGCAAACAGCGGCGCGAACACGAACAGGCCGAACATGCCGTAGATGATGGACGGCACGGCCGCCAGCAGTTCGACCGCCGTGCCCAGCGGGCGGCGCAGCCACACCGGGCAGGTTTCGGTCAGAAACAGGGCGATACCGAAGGCCAGCGGCACCGCAATCAGCAGCGCAATGCCTGCGCTCGCCAGCGTGCCGACGATGGCAATGGCGGCACCGAATTCTTCATTGACGATGTCCCATTCCACACGCCAGATGAACTGGACGCCAAACTTGTGAAACGCTGGCCACGCGTAAATGAAGAGCGAGACGATGATGCCGAGCAACGCAGCCAGCACCAGCAAAGAGAGGCTCTGGGTCAGCCGATGGAAAAAGATGTCCTGAAGTCGCTGCCGCTTGGCAATCGACACCATCGACTTAGTGGGGGCGCCCGTCACTTTGACAGACGCGGGTTGTGAACTCATGGTGGTTCCCACGCTCATGTTGACTCCCATCTGGCTTCTGGAGGCCCCACAAACCAGCGCCCATCGGCCAGCCAGGCCGACCGATGGGCGCTATTTTGGAGCAGACTGCTTACTTCTTGATTTGCGACCACACCTTGGAACGGATCTCGGCGGTCAGGCTGTCGGGCAGGGGCACGTAGTCCAGATCGGCAGCCATCTGCTTGCCGTTCTTGAAAGCCCAGTCAAAGAACTTCAGCACTTCGGCCGACTGGGCCTTGTCGGCGGGGTCCTTGTACATCAGGATGAAGGAGGCCGTGCTGACCGGCCAGCTGTTCGCACCCTTGGCGTTCACCATCGAAATGCCCATGCCAGGCACGCTGAACCAGTCGGCGCTGGCGGCAGCAGCGGCAAACGTGGCGTCGTCCGGGCTCACATACTTGCCGTCGGCGTTCTGCAGTTGCAGAAAGTTCATGTTGTTCTTCTTGACGTAGGCGTACTCCACGTAGCCGACAGCGCCCTTCACGCGGGTCACATTGGCTGCAACGCCTTCATTGCCCTTGCCGCCCACCGAAGACGCAGCAGGCCACTTCACGGCCGCACCCTTGCCCACGGAATCTGCCCACTCCTTGCTGACGGCAGACAGGTAGTCCGTCCAGTTGAAGGTGGTGCCGGAACCATCTGCACGGTGGACCACCGTGATGTTCTGGTCGGGCAGGGTCTTGCCGGGGTTCAATGCAGCCAGCTTGGCGTCATTCCACTTGGCGATCTTGCCCAGGAAAATTTCGGCCAGCACGGGGCCGGTCACACGCAGCTCGCCAGGCTTGAAGCCGTCCAGGTTGATCACGGGCACCGTGCCGCCGATGATGGCGGGGAACTGCACCATGCCATCCTTGTCGAGGTCTGCGCCAGGCACCGGGGCATCCGTGGCACCAAAAACAACGGTCTTGGCACGGATCTGGCGAATGCCACCGGAAGAACCAATGGACTGGTAATTGAGACCTGTCCCCGTTTCCTTCTTGTAGGCTTCCGCCCACTTGGCGTACATGGGGAAGGGGAAGGTGGCACCCGCACCGGTGATATCCGCCGCGAAAGCGCTGCCAACGGCCAGGGAGGCCAAGGCTACAGCGACGGTTTTGAGAAATGTGCGTTTCATTATTCAGTACCTTTTGGCTAGGGTTGACAGGAACAGGCTGAACTCTAGGGCTCCAAGATGACAATTCAGTGACACAAATAGCCACCCTCAGGCTGTTGCCACACAAGTGACGACAAACACCCGGCTGAAGTCACCCATTTGTCATAAATGAGGCACACACTCCAGTGTTCTAAAAAATCCCCCTGCTCCGGCTGACAGGGGATTTGCTGCCCCAGCCCCTCAGAAGCTCGCGGTACGATGCCGCACGACGCTTTCACCAGAATCCCATGCAGAACGGCACACGCCTCGCCGCGGTAGACCTCGGCTCCAACAGCTTTCGCCTTGAAATCGGGCGCTATGAGTTCGGTCACATACAACGGGTGGAATACCTCAAGGAGACCGTGCGCCAGGGCAACGGACTGGATGAGACCCGGAACTTGACACAGGACGCCATGGAGCGGGGCTGGGCCTGTCTGGCGCGATTTGGCGAGCGGCTGGCAGGTTTCCCCCGGGCCCAGGTCCGGGCTGTGGCCACCCAAACCCTGCGGGAAGCCCGCAACCGCGAGGAATTCCTGTCGCGCGGCAGCGAGGTACTGGGCTACCCTATCGACGTGGTGTCCGGCCCCGAAGAGGCCCGCCTGATCTATCAGGGCGTGGCGCGGCTTCTGCCTCAATCGGATGAACGGCGGCTGGTGGTGGATATCGGAGGACGCTCCACCGAACTCATCCTCGGCCAGCAGTTCACCCCACACGCCGTCGCCTCGTTTCGCGTGGGAAGTGTTGCCTGGTCCCAGCGTTACTTTGCCCATGGCGAGTTCACGGCCCAGGCCTTCCTGGCGGCAGAAATTGCGGCCAAGGCGGTGCTGGACGAGGCCCTGGCGACCTTCCGGCCCGACGCCTGGGAGGTCGCCTATGGGTCTTCGGGCACCGCAGGCGCCGTGGGGGATGTGCTGGCTGCCGCAGGTGGGCCCGAAGGCCTGATTACGCGCGACGGCTTGAACTGGCTTCATGACCGCATCTTGCGCGCACAAAGCGCCGACCGCCTGCGCATGGAAGGGCTGAAAGAAGAGCGGCGCGCCGTGATCGGGGGCGGCATCAGTGTGCTGCGCGCCATCTTTGACCTTCTGGAGATCAACGAAATGCAGGTGGCGCAAGGCGCGTTGCGCCAAGGCGCGCTCTACGACCTGCTCGACCGCGAACAACCCGAGACCGATCTTCGAACCACCACCGTGAACGGGCTCATGCACCGCTTTGGCGTGGACCTGGAACATGCGGAGCGGGTGGCACGCACGGCGTGCGCGCTGTTCGACCAGGCAGCCCCGCAGGGCAGTGAGCGCGCATCGCGCAAACTGGACTGGGCAGCCCGCCTGCACGAGATCGGCTGCCTCATCTCGCACAGCGACGCGCACCGCCACGGCGCCTACATTCTCGACAACACCGATGCCGCTGGCTTTGCCGTGCCTGAGTTGCACCGGCTCGGCGTGCTCGTGCAAGGTCAGCGTGGCAAGGTCCGCAAGCTCGGCGTGGACCTGGATGACCCCATCTTCGTGCTTCAACTACTCTGTCTGCGGCTTGCTGTGGCCCTGTGCCACGCGCGCCGCGCCCCAGACACCGCCGGCCTGACGCTGCAGTGCAATGGGCAACGCCTCTTTATCCGCACACGGGTCGGCTGGGCCGCTGCGTACCCGCAGTCCGCACACCTTCTGCGTGAAGAGGCACAGGCCTGGCAAAAAACGCCTTGGGAGCTACTCATTGACCTGCCGTAGCAATCGGCAATAAACTATATAAACTGTTTATATCGTTTATTGATTTATTGCCATGACCAACGCGACCTCTACATCCGGTACTACGACCTCTCCGGCAGCCCCCGCCCCTTCGGCACAACCTGCCAAGGCCATCAAGCCCGCCAAAGCAGCCAAACCTGCAGCCAGCGCCGCAACCGAGCCTGCCAAAAAAGCCGAAACCAAGAAGGCGCCTGTCACTAAAAAAACTGTGGCACCCAAGGCACCCAAAGCTGCTGCGACAGTCGTTGCCAAGGACGTCAAGGCCAAGAAGCCCAAACTGGTGCGCGACAGCTTCACCATCCCCAAGGATGAGTATGCAGTGATCGAAACGCTCAAGCAGCGCGCTGCCACCCTGGCGCAGCCAGTCAAGAAGAGCGAATTGCTGCGCGCAGGCCTCAAGGTATTGGCAGGCCTGTCTGACACTGCGCTGCGCGGCGCGCTGCAGGCCGTGCCCTCCATCAAGACGGGGCGCCCCAAGGCAGAGGCCCCAGCCCCCGCCGCCGCACCGGCGACAAAGGCCAACACAAAATCCCGCAAGTAAGACAACGACGGTCGTACAGCCGGCGGACGAGCGAGCGAGAGCGAATAAGCGCTCCGCCCGCCGCTTCCTCTTCTCGCCGCGCGAGCTAGAGGAATTCCGGTGATTGCACCGTCAGCAGCACCGTCTGGCTCTGGTCCAGCCGCTGGCGCTGACGCAGCCACCACACGGCGCCTTTTCGGACTGCACATTCAGAGGCCTGCAGCTCCAGCAACTGAGCAATGGTCTGCCCGAGCACAGGCTGGTGCCCGACAATCAGCACCGCGCCCTTGGCGCGAGGCCACTGGGCCAGCTCCAGCAGATCCTCGACACTTCCGCCGGGAAGCAGCTCCGCCCGCATCTTGAACTTGCGCCCCAGCGCGTTGGCGGTCTGCTCGGTCCGCCGTGCGGGGCTTGCCAGCACGCGCAACCCCTCCGGCAGTTGCCGATCCAGCCATGCCGCCATGCGCGCCGCCTGTTTTTCCCCCCGGGAAGTCAGCACCCGCGCCAGATCATCGCCGCCGTCCAGAGCCTCTTCGGCTTCAGCGTGACGCCACAGAATCAGATCCATCATTCCGCCCTTTGCTCGACCCGGGAAATGGCCGTGGCGGGCCCATAGCGCACCATCAAGGCATTCTGTGCACCCAGTCCATCCGCCGGTCGCGGGGCACGGTCATAGGTGCCACGCGCGTTGAGGGTCCAGGCGTCGCGGTCATCATGCAGATAGGCAACCAGGCATTCGTCCACGATCCGCTGACGCAAGCCAGGGTCCGTGACGGGCCAGGCCAGCTCGACACGGCGCATCATGTTGCGGTTCATCCAGTCGGCACTGGATAGGTACAGGTCCTCCTCCACGCCCGCACGGAAATAGAAGACACGCGTGTGTTCGAGAAAACGGCCAATCACGGAGCGCACACGGATGTTGTCCGTGACGCCCGGCACCTGGGCAGCCAGCATGCAGGCACCGCGCACAATGAGGTCAATGCGCGCTCCGCGTTGCCCCGCGAGGATCAGTGCGCGAATCAATGTCTCATCCGTGAGTGCATTCATCTTGGCGACGATCCGCGCGTCCTCGCCCCGGCTTGCTGCCTGCCCGACCTGCTCGATCTTGTCGATCATGCGGCGGTGCAGATGAAAAGGCGCCAGCATGAGCTTGCGCAGCTTGGGCGGGCGATTCTGGCTGGCCAGGTGGTTGAACACCCCGTCCATGTCGGCGGTGGTTTCCTCGTCGGCTGTCAAGTAGCTCAGATCGGTGTAGAGCCGGGCCGTGCGCACGTTGTAGTTGCCGGTGGAGAGATGCCCATAGCGCCGCAGCTGCCGCCCCTCCCTGCGCGTGACCAGCAGCATCTTCGCGTGGGTCTTGAGCCCCACCACGCCGTAAACCACCTGCGCGCCAATCGACTCCAACGCTTCAGCCCAGTTGATGTTGGCCTCTTCGTCAAAACGCGCTTTCAGTTCCACGACCGCCATGACTTCCTTGCCCCGGCGCACCGCCTCGGACAACAGGTCCATGAGCTCCGAATCGGCGCCTGTGCGGTAGATGGTCTGCTTGATGACCAACACCTGCGGATCGTTCACGGCCTCGCGCAAGAAGGCCAGCAGGCCATCGAAGCTCTCAAAGGGCTGGTGGATCAACACGTCCCGCTGGCGCAACTGATCCATGATGGACACACCCGGCTGCAACTGGCGCGGCCACGACGAACTCCAGGCCGGGAACAGCAACGCAGGGTCGTTGACGAGGTCCACCAGTTGCGTCAGCCGCACCAGGTTCACAGGCCCATGCACGCGGTACAGCGCCGCAGCCGGAAGGCCGAACTGCGCCAGCAGAAAATCCGAAAGAAATTTCGAGCACCCCGCCGACACCTCCAGCCGCACAGCCTGCCCGTAGTGGCGGTGCTGCAACCCTTGGCGAAGCGCGGTGCGCAGGTTGCGCACGTCCTCCTCATCCAGTGCCAGATCGGAGTGGCGCGTAACCCGGAACTGTGAGAACTCGGTGACTTCCCGGCCTGGGAAAAGGTCTTCCAGGTGCGCGCGGATGATGCTTGAAAGGCTGACGAACAGTGCCTCGCTGGGAGCCACCTTCGCCGGAATGCGGATCAGGCGTGGCAGCGCGCGCGGCACCTTCACGATGGCAATTTCGTTTTCGCGCCCGAAAGCGTCGTGTCCCTTGAGACGAACGATGAAGTTCAAGGATTTGTTGGCCACCTGCGGAAAGGGGTGCGCTGGGTCCAGCCCCACAGGAATCAACAAAGGACGCACTTCGCGCACAAAGTAGTCATGCACCCAGCGCCTCTGCTCGGGTGATCTGTCACCATGGCCAACGATACGAATGCCATGCTGAGCAAAAGCGGGCACCAGGGCGTCGTTGTACAGGGTGTACTGCCGCTCCACCAGATCGTGGACCTTGATAGAGAGCGCCTCAAAGGAGCCTACGGTGTAGAGCCCCTTGGTTTCGCCCTTTTTGGCAGCGGTGATGTGGGGTGCGGCGCGCACCTCGAAAAACTCGTCCAGATTGGACGACACAATGCACAAATAGCGCAGGCGCTCCAGCAACGGCACGTCCGCGCGCACTGCCCAGTCGAAGACCCGCTCATTGAACGCCAGAATGCTGTGGTCACGGTCGAGGAACATGGCGGGCGGCGCCCCGTCATGTGGCACCTCTGGCGCGCGCCCCTCGCCGGGCAGCGGCGCCCGCAATGCGTCTGCCACAGTGTCTAAACGCTCACGCTGCGCGGACACAGCATCATTTGGAAGCAAAGGCAACATGGATACGCAAACGCAACAAATGCAGGATGGCCCCAGTATTTAACGACCAGATGACAGTGATGTGACAGATTTTGTGACAGTCGCACAACCCGTCACAGGCGCACTGCGGGCAGGTACAAGGTATTGCTGGAACAACTGCGCGGCCTGGGTCCAGGTGAAGTCCATGGCACGGCTGCGCGCCTCGGAGCGTGGAATCGCCAGTGCCTGCTGACTGGCCGTCAGCAAGTTGTCATGCAGCACGCCACCACGGGGAACACGCCCCAGGTGAGCCCCCAGCACTTCCATGGGACCGTCCACCGGAAAGGCCGCCACGGGGGTCCCGCAAGCCATGGCCTCCAGCATCACGAGTCCAAAAGTTTCCGAGCGACTCGGAAAAACAAAAACATCGGCCGCTGCATACACCTGCGCCAGAGCCGCACGATCCAGAATACCGAGCCAGCGCACCTGCGGGTACTTTGCCTTGAACCGCGCCTCCAGCGGCCCGACGCCACATACCACCTTGGTGCCTGGCATGTCCAACTGCAAAAAAGCCTCAATGTTCTTTTCGTAGGAGATTCGCCCCACATACAAGGACACAGGGTGGGCCAAAGCCCCGGTCAGCGGGCTGGGACAGGCCGCGCCTTGGAATGGGAAAGCCTGGGTGTCCACGCCATGCGTCCACGAGCGCAGATTGCGAAAGCCCCGCTGCTCCAGCATCTGCAACACCCCATGCGTGGGCACCATCACGCCGCACGAAGGCCGGTGGAAATGCCGGAACAGCGCATACCCCCACGACAGCGGAACCCGCAGCGCCGCATGGAGAATCTCCGGAAACTTGGTATGAAACGCAGTCGTGAACGCCAGCCCGCGCCGCAGGCAATGGCTGCGCCCGGCCCAGCCGAGCGGCCCCTCGGTAGCCAGGTGGATGGCATCGGGCTGCATGTCGTCCAGCATCTTGGCCACCAAGCGACCTGGACGCACCGCCAGATCAATGCCCGCATAGCCAGGGCAAGACCGCGTGGTGAACAGCCCCGGATGCACCACCTGCACTTCGTGCCCCACCCCTTCCAGCTCCCGCACCAGTTCCAGCAAAGTCGTGACCACCCCATTGACCTGTGGCAACCACGCGTCTGTCAGCAGAGCAATTTTCATGCGGAGGCTCCGGCTTTGACAGAGGATGTTGAGCTGTGCGCGGGCACAGCGGGCCACTGCAGCAGTTCAAGCCGACCGTCCAAATGCTCTACCAGTGCGGTGTGGCTTTCCACCCAATCACCGTCGTTGCAGTACAGCGTGCCACCGATCTCCCGCATCTCGGCCCGGTGGATGTGGCCGCATACCACACCATCGTGACCACGGCGGCGCGCCTCTGTGGCCACAGCAACTTCAAAATCCGTCACGTAATTGAGGGCCTTCTTCACCTTGCCTTTGAGGTAAGCCGACAACGACCAGTAAGGCAGCCCCAAGCGCGCACGCAAAGTGTTAAGGTGACGATTGAGCTTGAGCGTGAACTCGTACAGGTTGTCACCCAGGTATGCGAGCCACTTGGCGCACTGGATGACACCGTCAAAGTGGTCTCCATGCGTAACCCAGAGGCTGCGTCCATCGGCCGTGGTGTGCACCGCATCCGCCACGACCTCGATGCCGCCAAACGAGTGACCTACAAACGCCCGCGCAAATTCATCATGGTTGCCCGGCACAAACACCACCCGGCACCCCTTGCGCGCCCGACGCAGCAGCTTCTGCACCACATCGTTGTGGGTCTGCGGCCAGAACCACTTACGCCGCAACTGCCAGCCGTCCACGATGTCACCCACAAGATAAAGATGATCGCTGGGGTGGTGCTTGAGAAAGTCCAACAGAGCCACGGCCTGGCACCCTGGTGTACCGAGGTGCAAATCGGAGATGAAAACGGCGCGGTACCGGTGCGGCCCGCTGGCAGACAAGAGGGTGTCGGGCTCGGTTTCATCCGGCCCCAAGGGCTCATGCAGCCAAGGACCGAGTGCGTCGAACGCGGCGCGCATCAGGCCCCCAGGAAGTGCTTGCGATAGCGGGGATGCAGGTCTGCCAGTCGCATCAGCATGGGCAGGTCTGCGGTGTTGAAATCGGGGTCCCAGGCGGGAGCACCCAGCACGCGCGCCCCCAGGCGCAGATAGCCCTTGATCAGCGCTGGAGGCTCCACGGCGATGGAGCTGTCCAGGTGTTCCACCGGCAAGGGAAGACGCGGGAGCACATGGTATTCAATCGCGGCAAGATGGGTCTTGCACACCTGCTGCCAGATGCTCGCGGCGGCATCACCACTGACCACGCCGTTGTGCAGCATCGGAATGCTCGCGCAGCCAATCATGGTGTCGAGCTGGTTGCGCACCATGAAGTCCGCCAGGGCGCTCCACAAGGCCATGATCACCCCCCCGTGGCGGTGGTCGGGATGCACGCAGCTGCGACCCAGCTCTACCATGCGGGGACGCAGGGTGCGCAAGCGCGTCAGGTCAAATTCGGTATCGCTGTAGGTACCGCCCACCCGCCTGGCCTGTGCGGGCGTGAGCACTCGGTAAGTCCCAATGACTTGCTGGCTCTGGGCATCGCGCACCAAAAGGTGTTCGCAGTAGTCGTCGAACAGATCAACGTCGTGGCCTGCGATGGGGGTCGTCAATCGAGCGCCCATCTCAGCAGCAAAAACGTCGAACCGGAGTCGCTGCGCCGCGCGCACCTCATCCAGATGCCTTGCCCACGTTACCTCAATGGCTCCTCGCTCCTGGCCAGGCTTCGCAGCCCCCGACACAGCTGCAGGGCGATGCGAAGCGCCGGCACCAAGGGCATCGGCAGCGGGCGACAAGGTCAGACGGGACAATTCATTCATGGTGCAGCGTCTCTTTCTTTGAGGACGGGCCGGCTGGAGCCGCCAGCCACTCAGGGAATCCTTTTCCCTGGCCGCGAGTGTGGAATTGGTGCATGACGCCACCGTGTCGGCAGCATGTCAGCAACATGACAAAGAGGCCCTTTGCGACGGGTGCCACGCAATCCCTGGGCCTACATAATCGGTTCAGGAAGCTGCAACATGTCCGCACAGCCCCCGCCCTCATCCCGCCGCGCTCTGACGGCCTTCCTGGCCGTGTTTGCGCTGGCCGCACTCTGTGCGGGCGCGCTGATCTGGACCCTGGAGCAACAGGACAGAGCCCAGCAGCGCACCCAGGCCGCAGACATGGCGGGTGACCATGTGCAGGCGCTGCAACGCGCGATCGAACTGGCGCTGTCGGCCAACAACGCACTCGTAGCGCTGGTCCGGCAAGGGCGGGGCAATGTCACCCAATTTGAGGAAGTGGGCACGCAGATGCTGCCGTTCTACCCCGGCATTGCGGCCATGGGCCTCTCGCCCGGAGGAGTGGTGAAGCAGGTTGTCCCTCGCCAAGGCAATGAAAGCCTGATCGGGTTTGACCAGCTCAACGACCCCAGGCAAAGCTCAGAATCGATACGCGCGCGCGATACGGGTCTGCTCACGCTGGCCGGCCCCATCGAGCTCGTGCAGGGAGGCCTTGGGGTGGTGGGGCGCCAACCGGTGTACCTGGATGATGACCAGGGGCGGCGCAGCTTCTGGGGCTTCACCTATGTCACCATTCGCCTGCCTGAAGTGCTGGCAGCCACCCGGCTGCCCCAACTCACCGAACGCGGCTATCACTACCGCCTGTGGCGGGTGCGGCCCGACACCGGCGAAAAACAGACCATTGCGGCATCGACCCCGCCCCCCGGGGGCGATGCGGTGGGCCGCGCACTGACCCTGCCCAACGGGCAGTGGACGCTGAGCCTGGCGCCTGCCAATGGCTGGGGAGCACCTGCCGTGTTGGCGCTGCGTTGTGCCCTGGGTCTGCTGTTTGCGCTGCTCATGGCCTATCTGGCCCGCCTCCTCGTAGCCATGAAGGCGCATGAGCGCGGGCTGGCTTTTCAGGTGGCCCAGCGCACCTCCGAAATCCAGGCCACCCAGCAGCAACTGCGGGCTACCATCGACGCCATTCCCGACCCCCTGTTTGAGCTTGACATTGATGGCCGCTATTACAGCGTCCACAGCCCGCGTACTGAGCTGCTTGTGGCCCCTGCCGAGCAATTGATCGGGCGCAATGTGACCGATGTGCTCCCTGCCCTGGCAGCACTGTCGGTGATGGATGTATTGAAAGAAGCGCAGGCCCAAGGCTGGTCTACCGGACGGCAAATTGTGCTGGACCTGCCTGGTCTTGGTGCCACCTGGTTCGAACTGTCGGCTGCGCGCAAATCTGGTTCGCCTGGCGCCATACCCCGCTTCATCCTTTTGTCGCGCGACATCACGGAACGCAAACGCTCGCAAGAACAGCTGCTGCTGACCGCCCAGGTGTTCGACCAGAGCAGCGAAGCCATCGTGGTTGCAGATGCATCCCACACCATCGTGCGCATCAACCGGGCCTTCACGCGCATCACGGGCTACCAGGAATCCGAAGCTGTTGGGCAGTCCGTGCGCCTGCTCACCGTGGCCGAGTCCACCCCGGACTTCGATGCCGATGCCGTTTACGCCCGCCTCACCCAAGAGGGGCACTGGGAAGGCGAGGCCTGGGGCCGCCGCAAGGACGGTTCCACCTACCCCCAATGGCTGTCCGTGAGCAGCGTGCGCGACGGCAATGGCTGCGCCACCCATTCGATCACGCTGTTCCGGGACATTACGGTGCAGCGCGAGGCGCAAGACCGCATTCAGCGACTCGCGCACTTTGACCCCCTGACCGAACTGCCCAACCGCGCCTTGCTGGCCGAAAGGGCCCGGCGCCACATCGCTGACGAGCAGGCCAAAGGTGGCACCCTGGCGATGCTGTTCCTGGACCTGGACCACTTCAAGAATGTGAACGACTCGCTTGGCCACCGGGTTGGCGACATCCTGCTTGTGGCCGTGGCACGCCGCCTGCAGTCCCTGCTGAACCCGCAGGACACTGTCTCGCGACTGGGGGGCGATGAGTTCCTGCTGCTGCTGCCCTCGGCCTCTGCAGCCCATGCCGCCGAAGTGGCCACCCGGTTGCTGACGGCTGTGGCCCAGCCTTTCCAGATCGATCCCTACGAACTCACCACCACCTTGTCCGTAGGCATCGCCATGTATCCCGCCGATGGCGATTCCTTTGACACGCTGTACCAGCGCGCGGATGCCGCCATGTACCGTGCCAAACAAAATGGGCGCAACCGATATGGGTTCTTCACGGCCGATCTGGAGGCCAGAACCGCCCGCGCACTGCAGATCGAAAATGCCCTGCGCCGCGCTCTAGAGCGCAACCAGTTCGAACTGCACTACCAGCCGCAAGTGTCCCTCGCCACACGCCAGGTGGTGGGCGCCGAAGCACTGCTGCGTTGGCGCCATCCGGAGCTGGGCATGGTGTCACCGGCAGAGTTCATCCCTGTGGCGGAGAGCAGCGGCATGATCGTGTCGATTGGCGAGTGGGTACTCCACACCGCCGTGCACGACGCCAAGCGGTGGCTGGACATGCAACTGCCCTTGCGAGCGATATCGGTCAACCTCTCTGCCGTGCAGTTCCGCCATCCGCAACTGCCAGAAATGGTGACGCGCTGCCTGCAACAGGCCGGTTTGCCCGCCCGTCGGCTGGAGCTGGAGTTGACCGAGGGAGCTGCGGTGGATGACCCTGCCGCAGCGCTGGCCATGATGGACCAGTTGCACGACCGCGGCGTGCGCTTGTCGATGGACGACTTTGGCACTGGCTACTCCTCGCTGAGCTACCTCAAACGCTTCCAGATCTACAAGTTGAAAATCGATCAGTCGTTCGTGCGCGATCTCGATGACGATGCCAACGACCGTGCCATCGTGAGCGCCATCATCCGCATGGCGCAGGCGCTGGGCATGCAGACCACGGCCGAGGGGGTGGAAACCGATGGCCAGCTCGAATTCCTGCGAGAACAAGGCTGCGATGAAGGCCAGGGCTACCTCTTCAGCCGCCCCCTGCCCGCCGATGAGTTCGAGGCCTACCTGCGCCAACACCTGCGCGGCTAGGCTGCACCAACCAGCATGCTCCCCCCTGCGACATACCCGCAGTAGGGTTGTAAGCTGGCACTGCTACACTTTGGCACAAATTTTTTGAGGCCACCGTCTGGCCCTGCCGCCCGTACTGGTCTCTATGTCCCCGCTGTACAGCGCTCCGGAATTGCAGCGTCCTGGAGTAGCTACTGATCCGCCACTGCATCGCACCCTGCGTGAACAACAAATCCTGCTCGACAGCGCAGGGGTGGGTATCGTTTTCCTGCGCCAACGCAGCGTGGTCCGCTGCAACCAGCGATATGCGGAGATTTTTGGCTACCCCAGCCCCGCGCGCCTGGTCGGGCTCAACACTGAAGCCTTCTACCCCGACCGCGAAGCATTCCGCGAGTTGGGTCGCGCGGCCTACCCGGTTTTGGCGCAGGGACAGTCCTTCCGCGTGGAACGCCAGCTGCGCCGCCGTGACGGCACCCTTTTTTGGGGCAGCCTCACGGGCAGGCTCATCAATCCGCATGACACCTCCGAAGGCTCCATCTGGATCCTCGACGACATCGACGAACAAAAACGCGCCCAGGCCGCCCTCAACGCGGCTGAACGCGAAAAGCAACTGCTGTTCGACAGTGCCATGGTGGGCATTGTGTTTCTGCGTGACAGGCGCCTGACCCGGTGCAACGACCATTTCGAGCAAATGCTGGGGTTCCAGCCCGGCGAACTCATGGGCAGTTCGTCGCGCCGCTGGTACGCCAGCGACGAGGCCTGGGAGGAGGTGGGACGCCGCTGCTATCCAGGCCTGGCATCCGGTCAATCCTATGAAGGCGAGGTGGAACTCTGCCGCAAGGACGGCACGCCAGTGATCTGCGAGGTTCGCAGCAAGTCCATCGATCCCGCCGACCCTTCTCAAGGCTCCATCTGGATCACGATGGACATCACCGAGCGCAAACAGGCCCAGGCAGCGCTGGCCCGTGCCCACGAGGAACTGGAACAGCAGGTGCAGGACCGCACCCGAGAGCTGCGCGAAACGGTAGACAACCTGCACCGCGAGATCAACGACCGCAAGGCCGACCAGGAGCGCATCTACTGGCTGGCCCACTACGATGCGCTCACCGGCCTGCCCAACCGCGCACTGCTGGCCGAGCGTGCCCAGCAGGCCATTCAGGTGGCCCAGGAGCACAACACGCCACTGGCCGTGATCTTCCTGGACCTGGACCATTTCAAGCACGTGAACGACTCGCTGGGGCACCGCGTGGGCGATGCCCTGCTGGTCGAGATTGCCAAACGACTGCGTGCTGTGGTGCGCGAAAAGGACACCGTGGCACGCCTCGGTGGGGACGAGTTCATCCTGCTGCTCCCAGGCGCCAATGCCCATGGGGCAGCCCGGGTGGCAGGCAAGCTGCAAGAGGCATCACGCCAGCACTATCAGATTGACCACCACGAGCTGACCATGGCGCCATCCATGGGTGTGGCCTTGTTCCCGCAGGATGGGAGCGATTTCGACACACTCACCCAGTCTGCCGACGTGGCGATGTACCGCGCCAAGCTGGATGGCCGCAACACGTTCCGCTTCTTCACTCCTGAAATGCAGGCCCAGTCGGTACGCGCATTGCAGCTGGAAAACGCCCTGCGCCGTGCGCTGGAGCGCGACCAGTTCCGACTGCACTACCAGCCCCAGATGAGCCTGGCCACGGGCAATGTCCGCAGTGTGGAGGCCTTGCTGCGCTGGCAACACCCACAACTCGGGCAGGTCTCGCCCGCAGAGTTCATCCCCATCGCCGAGGACAGCGGGCAGATCCTGCAGATTGGGGAATGGGTGCTGCGCACAGCACTCGCACAGCTCAAGGCCTGGCGGTCTTGCGGCTTCCCGGGGCTGACGATGGCGGTGAACCTCTCCGCCATCCAGTTCCGCCAGCCCCAGCTGCCCGAACTTGTCAGCCGCACGCTGGCAGAGTTTGACCTTCCGCCCGACTCGCTGGAGCTGGAGCTGACCGAAGGTGTGGCCGTGGACGACCCGCATGCTGCCGTAGCGACCATGGACCAGTTGCATGCACGAGGGGTGCGCATGTCCATGGACGACTTTGGCACCGGCTACTCATCACTGAGCCAGCTCAAGCGGTTCCAGATATTCAAGCTCAAGATCGACCAGTCGTTCGTGCGCGACCTGGGCAACGACAGCAACGACCGCGCCATCGTGAGCGCCATCATCCGGATGGCGCAGGCGCTGGGCATCCGCACCACGGCCGAGGGCGTCGAGACGGAAGGTCAGTTGGCCTTCCTCCATGCTCAGGGATGCGATGAGGCCCAGGGCTACCACTTCAGCACGCCACTGCCTGCAGCGGACCTGGAGGTGTTCATGCGCCAGCACCTGCATCAGGCCTCCGCAGCGAACGCCCTGGCCTGAGCCCGCGCCCCCTGCAGGCAGGGCGATGGCTCCGCCGCCCGTTCAGTCCAGCAACAGCTTCTGAAAAAATTGCGCCGATCCCATCCGAGGGTCCAGCGCGTAGGCAGCAAAACCTTCACGCTCATAGGCTTGGATTGCCGCCCGGTTGCCAGACAGGACCTCCAGTGTGAGCTTGCAGGCACCGCGCCCCCGGGTCAGGGTTTCGACCTCTTGCAACATGCGCTGCGCAATTCGATGGCCACGCCACGCCGGCACCACAACCACATCGTGCACATTGACCAGGGGCTTGCAGGCAAAGGTGGAGAACCCTTCGAAGCAGTTGACTAGCCCCACGGCCACCCCGGCATGGGGCGCGGAGGCGCTCCCCTCCTCCTCGGCCCAGGCCATGACGCTGAACGCCTGGGGCTGCCGCTGGCGCAGCGCCTGGACCAGCCCTTGCTTGACCTCAGCCTCCAAGGGCTTGCCACCGCCCGCCACGTCCCGCGCGTAGCCGTCCAGCAAATCCACGAGTGCGGCTGCATCGCGGGGGTTGGCGTAGTCCACCGCACGCACGGCGATGCGGGGCACGGAGTCTATGGCCGGCGTCATAAACCGCTCCTGAGGATTGGCATGGGGAAGAACGGCCCCACCGGGGTCTGTGCAAGAGTAGACAACCGCTTAGCCCGCACGGGCTGCATCGGCCAGCCGCTGCGCGCAGGAGCTCGCCATCTCAGCATCCCGGGCCTCCACCATCACGCGCAGCAAAGGCTCCGTGCCACTGGCACGGATGAGCACGCGGCCCGAAGCCCCCAGATCGCGCTCCACAGCCTGTGTCGCATCCGCCAGCAAGCGGTTCGACTTCCAGTCCTGGCCTGGGGCCAGGCGGACATTGAGCAGCACCTGGGGATACAGCGTGACTCCGGCCAGCAATTGGGCCAGCGTCTGGCCACTGCGCACACAGGCCTGCAACACCTGCAAGGCGCTCACCAGGCCATCGCCCGTGGTGTGCCGGTCCAGCGCCAGCAGGTGGCCAGAGCCTTCGCCCCCAAGCACCCAGCGATGGCGTGCCAGTTCTTCGAGGACATAGCGGTCCCCCACCTTGGCACGCACGAACTTCACCCCACGGGACTGCAAAGCCACCTCCACCGCCATGTTGGTCATCAAGGTGCCTACCACGCCGGGCACATGCTCGTCGCGGCCCATGCGATCGGAGGCCATCAGATACAGCAACTCGTCGCCGTTGTACAGGCGCCCCGTGGCATCCACAACCTGCAGTCGGTCCGCATCGCCGTCCAGCGCTATCCCGTAGTCGGCCCGGTTGGCACGCACTGCGCGCACCAGGGCGTCCGGGTGCGTGGCACCCACCTCATGGTTGATGTTCAGGCCGTCCGGGGCACATCCGATCGACAGGACTTCGGCCCCCAGTTCGTGAAACACCTTGGGAGCCACTTGATAGGCCGCCCCATGGGCAGCGTCCACCACGATTTTCAGCCCCTTGAGGGTTAGGTCCTGCGGGAAGGTGCTCTTGCAGAATTCGATGTAGCGCCCTGCGGCATCGTCCAGCCGCCGCGCCTTGCCCAAGCTGGCCGAGTCGGCCCACACCGGTGGCTGGGCCAGGGCCTCTTCGACAGCGAGCTCCCAGGCGTCGGACAGTTTGGTGCCCTGCGCACTGAAAAACTTGATGCCGTTGTCGGGGTACGGGTTGTGGCTCGCACTGATGACCACGCCCAGGCTGGCCCGCTGTGCACGGGTCAGGTAGGCCACACCGGGTGTTGGCAAAGGCCCGAGCAGCACCACATCCACGCCTGCGGAATTGAAGCCGGACTCCAGTGCGCTCTCCAGCATGTAGCCAGAAATTCGGGTGTCCTTGCCGATCAACACCGTGGGACGTTCCTCCGTCTGCCGCAAGACACGCCCCACTGCGTGCGCCAGGCGCAACACAAAATCCGGCGTAATGGGTGGCTGCCCCACCGTGCCACGGATGCCATCGGTTCCAAAGTACTGGCGCGTCATGTTGCTGCGTCTCCTCGTGTTGATCTAGTTGTTGGCGGGACGGCACGCCATCCCACCTGTTTGGTTAGTGTGAACAGGCTCCAAGACCGCCCTCATGAATACCCCGCGCGCTGCCTCTTCAGCCCGCTCGCTGCATGGCCGACCATATTGCCAGCGCAGCAACCGTCTCCCGCACATCGTGCACACGCACCACCGAAGCACCCCCGTCTATTGCCAGCACCGCAGCAGCCACACTGGGCACCATGCGCTGGTCTACATCCAGCCCCGTCACGGCACCCAACGACGACTTGCGCGACCAGCCCGCCAACAGCGGATAACCGGCCCCCAGCAGGTCATGCTGTCGAGCAAGCAAGGCGAAGTTCTGCTCCACCGTTTTGCCGAAGCCGATGCCCGGATCCAGGAGAATTTGATCCTTTTTAACCCCCTGGGCCTGCAGATTATGCGCATGCAGCTCTAAAAATGATAGCACTTGCGGCACCACATCTCCCGTCATGGGAGTCGCTTGCATGGTCTGGGGGTCGCGGTGCATGTGCATCAGGCACACACCACATTGCGGGTGGGTAGCCACCACGGCCACAGCCCCCGGTTGCCGCAAGGCCCAGATGTCGTTGACGATATCTGCCCCCAGGTCCAGCACAGCCCGCATGACGGCAGGTTTGTACGTGTCCACCGAAATTGGAACGCCCAGCGCCACCGCCTCGCGCACCAGCGGCACCACACGGGCCAGCTCTTCGTCCAGAGGCACGGCCGGGCTGCCGGGGCGGGTGGACTCGCCCCCGATGTCCAGGATATCGGCTCCGTCCTTGAGCAATTGCTCGCAATGCCGCAACGCTGCGATGGTAGAGGCATGGCGCCCACCATCGGAGAAGGAGTCCGGGGTCACATTGACGATGCCCATGACCTTGGGCCGCTCCAGATCGATGGAAAAGCGGGAGGTTTGCCAGATCATGAAATCACTACAACAGAGCCTGTGGAGCCAGTGGATACGGCGCGTATGGGCCGAACCTGAAAGCGCAGGAGAAGAAAGGCAACAGCCTCAAACACAACGAAAAACGGGGCACAAGGCCCCGTGAGAACGGCTGAACTGGCAAACCGTCAAGCCGCTGTGGGCGCGGTATCTGCCGCCACTGCAGGGGTGCCGCCGCTGGAGTTGTCACCACCCGAGGGCGGGGTGCGAGGCGTCCAGTCCTTAGGAGGACGGGGTTCCTTGCCCGCCATGATGTCATCCAGTTGCTCGGCATCAATGGTTTCCCATTCGAGCAAGGCTTTGGCCATGGCGTGCATCTTGTCGCTGTTCTCCTCGATCAGGCGACGCGCCAGGTTGTACTGTTCGTCGATGATGCGACGCACTTCGCTATCGACCTTTTCCATGGTCTGCTCGCTCATGTTCGTCGTCTTGGTGACCGAACGGCCCAGAAAGACCTCCCCCTCGTTTTCAGCATAGACCATGGGCCCCAGGGCCGCAGTCATGCCGTAACGGGTCACCATGTCGCGTGCGATGTGCGTGGCGCGCTCAAAGTCGTTGCTCGCACCGGTGGTCATCTGGTTCATGAACACTTCTTCGGCGATGCGGCCACCGAACAGCATGCTGATCTGGTTGAGCATGTATTCGCGGTCATAGCTGTAACGGTCCTGCTCGGGCAGGCTCATCGTCACGCCCAAGGCACGGCCGCGGGGGATGATCGTGACCTTGTGCACCGGATCGCACTTGGGTAGCAGCTTGCCAATTAGGGCGTGGCCGGCCTCGTGGTAGGCCGTGTTGCGGCGCTCTTCCTCGGGCATGACCATGCTCTTGCGCTCGGGGCCCATGAGGATTTTGTCCTTGGCCTTCTCAAAGTCCTGCATCTCCACGGTGCGGGCGTTGCGGCGGGCCGCCATCAACGCAGCCTCGTTGCACAGGTTGGCCAGATCGGCGCCGCTCATGCCGGGCGTGCCACGGGCAATGATCGCAGGGGCTACATCCTGGCCGACCGGAATCTTGCGCATGTGCACATTCAGGATCTGTTCGCGGCCACGGATGTCTGGCAGCGTCACATACACCTGGCGGTCAAAACGACCGGGGCGTAGAAGAGCCGCGTCCAGGATGTCAGGGCGGTTGGTGGCAGCCACCACGATAACGCCTAGGTTGGTTTCGAAGCCGTCCATCTCAACCAGCATCTGGTTCAGCGTCTGCTCGCGCTCATCGTTGCCGCCACCCAGGCCGGCGCCACGCTGGCGGCCCACGGCGTCGATTTCATCGATGAAAATGATGCAAGGGGCGTTCTTCTTGGCGTTGTCGAACATGTCTCGCACACGGGCAGCGCCCACGCCAACGAACATTTCCACAAAGTCCGATCCCGAGATGCTGAAGAAAGGCACCTTGGCTTCGCCCGCAATGGACTTGGCCAGCAGGGTCTTGCCGGTACCAGGAGGACCAACCAGCAGCAGGCCACGCGGAATACGGCCGCCGAGCTTCTGGAACTTCTGTGGGTCCTTCAGGAAGTCCACGACTTCCTTGACTTCTTCCTTGGCTTCGTCGCAACCTGCCACGTCCGCGAACGTGACCTGGTTGTTGTTCTCGTCGAGCATGCGCGCCTTGCTCTTGCCGAAGCTGAACGCCCCGCCCTTGCCACCGCCCTGCATCTGGCGCATGAAGTACACCCACACGCCAATCAGCAGCAGCATGGGGCCCCAGCTGACCAACAGGGTCATGAGAAGCGAGCCTTCTTCGCGGGGTTTCACGTCGAATTTGACGTTGTGGTTGAGCAGGTCGCCCACCAGCCCCCGGTCCAGCACCGAGGCATTCGTGCGGATCTTGCGCTCATCGGTGGTGATCGCCACGATTTCACCGCCGCTCAACCCCTCGGGAATGGTCGCGCTCTTGATGCGGTTGTTCCGGACTTCGTCAAGAAATTCGGAATAGCCGATGTGTCCGGCACTGGCGCCAGTGCGGGTGTCAAACTGTTTGAACACCGTGAACAGCACCATGGCGATGACCAGCCAAACGGCAATTTTTGAAAACCACTGATTGTTCAAGCGGGGCTCCAGTTGCGGGGAACAGAAAACGGACACACTGCCGTCACGGCGTATGTGCGGTGCATTTTAGGTCTTTCAAGCCGCCGGGCCACCCATATTCCCACTGACGGCCATGGGATCAGCGCGGGCTTTGCTGCCAAATTTCACGAATTCTTGACCGGTGGCAAGCCAATTCAGGCCGCCTTCTTGAGCCCCATGCCCACGAGAAAGGTCTCTGACGATTTGTCGCGCGAGGCCTTGGGTTTGAGCGGTTTGACCACTTTGAAGGTGTGCTTGAACAAGGTCACCAGATCGTTGTATCCGCTTCCGTGGAAAAGCTTGACCACCAGCGCCCCGTCCGGTTTCAAATGGTTGCAAGCAAAATCCACCGCCAGCTCCACCAGATGGGCAATACGGGCCGCATCGGCCGACCCGATGCCAGAAAGGTTGGGCGCCATGTCGGACACCACCACATCCACCACCCGGCCATCGAGCGCCTGCTCCAGGCGCTCCAGCACATCGGGCTCACGAAAGTCGCCATTGAGGTACGTTACACCCTCGATGGGCTCCATGGGCAGAATGTCCAGCGCGATGATCGCGCCATTGAGCTGCCCCGCAGCCGCACCGGTGGGGGACAAGCGCCGACGCAGGTATTGGCTCCAT